>Ga0315281_10000113_pt1 | contig 100046 bp, 85 predicted proteins | sample YL17G07_0_MG_FD_204540 | JGI IMG/M metagenome (GOLD analysis project Ga0315281, IMG submission 204540) | Sediment microbial communities from Yellowstone Lake, YNP, Wyoming, USA - YL17G07_0 | ecosystem: Environmental > Aquatic > Freshwater > Lake > Sediment | place: USA: Wyoming | collected...
GCTGAGCGCCTCGCGGCCATCGCCCGGAAGAAGGGCTTTTCCCAGGTGCGCCTCAGTGGCAACGAGCCCACCCTGGGGATGACCCACCTGCTAGAGGTTCTGAGCCATCTGCCCAAGGATCTGGCTTTCATCCTGGAGACCAATGGCATCATCCTGGGTGCGGAAAGCCAGTGGGCCAAGGAACTGGCGGTCTTCCCGCAGCTGTTCGCTAGGGTAAGTCTCAAAGGCTGCACTCCAGAGGAATTCTCGCACCTTACCGGAGCAGTTCCGGAGGGCTTTGCTCTGCAACTCAAGGCCCTGGAGCACCTGCTCGCGGCCGGGGTCGACTGCCATGCCGCAGTGATGGTAAGTTTCTCGCTAGTGGAGTCCCGGGAGAGGCTGCGCCAGCATCTGGCCGCCATCCACCCGGCCCTCGGGGATTATGAGGAGGAGGAACTCATCCTTTACCCAGCGGTGACAGCGCGCCTGACCAAACGGGGGTTATCTTACGTTAGCGGCTACTTTCCTGGCGGCTTGCCGGACCACCAGATTTGACTGCCCATTGTTTCGCCCGAACGCCTGCAGTAGGGGAGCCTCGGGAAGTTTTCAGGCTGAAAAGTGAAGATATGATCTTGATATAAGAACTGGGTGGAATTTTGTAATGTAGAGATGTAGGGAACCTTTGAAGTCGAAATTTTTTCGGCACCACGTTTTTCATGCTAACCCATAGCGACCTACGGAATGCTACAGTATTTTATGGACCGGTCTTTCCGTTCGTTGGCAGGTTGGTTCTCAAGGGAATCTCAAAGCTGACTAGATCGGGAATATTTCCCTTGCCTCGGGTCAGTTTTTAGGAAAATAATTGCCAGCAGATATCGCCAACCATATTATTCCTTTGACAACCTCAGGAAAATAATTAGGGGAGAGAACTTATGGAACCGATTAAAATCATGCCCTGTTTGGACATGAAAGAAGGCCGAGTAGTTAAAGGGATTAATTTTATTAACTTGCGGGATGCGGGTGATCCTGTGGAAAACGCTCGGTTTTATGAACAGGAAGGGGCTGACGAATTGGCAATGCTTGACATTGCTGCCACGGTCGAAAACCGCAAGACCAGATTGGAGTGGGTCAAGAACGTGTCCTCGGTGATCAACATACCTTTGACCGTGGGTGGCGGTATCGCGACCTTGGCGGATATTGAGTTGGTGCTCCAGGCTGGCGCCAACAAGATTTCCATGAATAGCGCCGCGGTAAAAAACCCCGATCTCGTTAGCCAGGCAGCTAAAGAATATGGTGCCGCCAGGGTGACCATAGCTATTGACGGTAAAAGGAATAAGGCCATGCCTTCTGGCTTCGAACTTGTGATTGCCGGGGGCACGAAACCTGTGGGCCAGGATGCGGTGGCGTGGGCCAAAGAATGTCAGGAGCGGGGAGCCAGCTTCATATTGCCCACCAGCATGGATGGCGACGGGACGCAGGCTGGATATGATCTGGAATTTACCAAGGCTATTGCAGACGCGGTTTCGGTGCCAGTGATTGCCTCGGGGGGGGCAGGAAAGTTGGAGCATTTTTATGAGGGTGTAACTAAAGGCGGCGCTCAAATTTTATTGGCGGCGTCGGTCTTTCACTATCGCATTTTCAGCATCCGGCAGGTGAAAGAATACCTTCGGGGCAGGGGTTTATCGGTTATTCTTTAAAAATTACCTTAATAAGCTCGTTCCCAAGCTTCGGCTGGGGAACAATACTGGTAATGAAGCCACGGTAATGCTCCTCATTTGTTAAGCCCTACCCCTAGGGAAGATTCTCGCCTTGAGGAATTTGCTCATAGTCCAATAAAATCTTATGGGCAAGGCCTAAGTACAGCTGGGCACACCGGGGACGCCCGGCAGACCCTGATGGACCGGTTGGAGCAGTCGGGCACCGGGGGCCTAGGAGGCATATTTGCGCACCGTCAGCCACTGGCAGGCCCTCCAGCAATGGCAGGGGGCGCCTGCTCCGACGAGCAATTTAGGGCCCTTTCTCGCAGGCGCCCCCTGCCTTGGCCTCCAGTTCGGGGCGGGCCCCCGGCGGGTGACCTCGCCGGGGCTTTTTGATTTGCGTGGCGAGCTCCAGGGGGGAATTGTAAGGGGAACCTAATGCCGGTTTGCGAACCAATGATTATTTTTCTGGTGGCACAGGCGTCTCGCCGGGGCGGCGCAGGCTAAAGCCTGCGGCTACCCAAAACAACCATTTGCAGGCGAATTGGGATAAAATATGGTGGTGGTTTCGGCCCCCCTTGGCCCTGGCGATACCCGCGGCGGCAAAATTAGCTTCTCCGGAAAAGAAAAGGTATGTAAGATGAATTGCCAGAACCACGCGGCGTTACGGGCGAAACTTAGATAAACCTGCTGCCGGGGCGCAGGGTTCACCGGGTCCAGGGAAAAGGTTCCTGCGCCTCTAGATTGCCCACCATGGGAAAAAAGATAGTTGCGGTCTGGATCTCCCTGACGGTGGCCGTTTTTGTGGCGGCTTACCTGTTTGGCTTTCAGGAGAAACTCAGGCTCGACCTGGACCGGGTGGCGCATATCCGGGAAACCTTATCCCTGGTGTACGATTTGGAAAACCACCTGGCCGATTCCGAGTCGGCGGCCAGGGGCTATCTCCTCACCGGAGAAGAGCGGCAGTTGGAGAGGTATCACGAAGCTGTCAAAGAAATGGACAGCGCCTTCGACGAGCTCTATCAACTGACCGCGGATGAACCAAAGCCCCGGCGTCTGCTTGAGGGGCTGAAGCCCTTGATCGACCAACGGCAGGTCCTGTTCCGGAAATCCATCGACCTGGCCCGCCAAACTGGGCTTGAAGGTCTGGAACAACGGGCCGTGGCCCGGGAAGGATCCAGGCTTCAGGACCGGATCCGGAATAGCCTGGAAAAGCTGGAGGATGAGCAAAAAAAGCAGCTGAACCCCGAGTGGGCCGCGGAGCGGAAGAAGACCCGGATTATCCTTTGGGGGCTCACCGGCGGCGCCTTGGCCAGCCTCACCCTGCTTTCTCTGGTCATATATCTCCTCAACCGGGAGATCAACGAGCGTAAAAGGGCGGAAGGGCAGGTGGCCGCCTACCAGGAGAACCTCCGGTCCCTGGCGTCCCAACTGTCCCTGGCCGAAGAGCGGGAGCGGCGGCGCTTGGCCGCAAACCTGCACGACCGCATCGGCCACACCCTGGCCCTGGCCAACATCAAGTTGGGAGAACTGCAAAAATCGGCCCCCACCATTGATCCCAACTCCCTGGGCACCGAATTTGACAAGGTCACCAAGCTGATGAGGCAGGCGATCCACGAGACGCAATCATTGACTTTTAAAATCAGCCCCCCCATACTATACGAGCTTGGGCTGGAAGCCGCTGTGGAGTGGCTTACGGAGCAGCTCCAAGAAGAGTACGGCATTGCCGCCTCGTTTGCGTCTGACCATGAGCCCACCCCCTTGGACGACGACGTTCGGATTCTGCTCTTCCAGGCGGTTAGCGAACTGCTGGTCAACGCCGTGAAGCACGCCCAGGCCCGTAACCTGAAGGTCTCCATGCAGCGGGCCGGCGGGGCCCTGAAGGTGGAGGTGGCCGACGACGGGGTGGGGTTCCAGGTCCCGGAGACGGTGGTCCCCCGGCAGGCCCAGGGCGGCTTTGGCCTCTTCAGCATCCGGGAGCGCTTGCGGCCCTGTGGCGGGCTCCTGGAGGTGCACTCCACCCCCGGCGCCGGCGCCCGGGTCACCCTGACGGTGCCGCTAAAAGCTAATCCCCCGGCGGATAAGCCTCATGAGCATTAACATTCTCCTGGCCGACGACCACCAGATCATGCGGGAAGGCCTGGTGGCCCTGCTGGAAAAGGAACCCGGCCTGAAGGTGGTGGGGCAGGCCGCGGAGGGCCGGGCCGCGGTGCGGCTGGCCCGGGAGCTTCAGCCCCAGGCGGTGGTCATGGACGTCACCATGCCGGGTTTAAACGGCATCGACGCCACCCGCCAGATCCTGGCGGACAACCCCCGGGTGAAGGTCGTGGCCCTGTCCATGCACGCCGACCGGCGCTTCGTCCGGGGCATGCTCCAGGCCGGGGCCTCCGCCTACCTGCTGAAGCACTCCGCCTCCCAGGAGCTCATCCAGGCCATCCGGCTGGTCATGGCGGGCCGGGTCTACCTGAGCCCGGAGATCGCCGGCATCGTGGTGGAGGACTATAAAGCCCCGGCCGCCGACACCTCGGCCTTTGCGGTGCTGACCCCCCGGGAGCGGGAGGTGTTGCAGCTCCTCGCCGAAGGCCAGAGTCCCCGGCAGATCGCCGCCACCCTACATCTGGGCCTGAAGACCGTGGAGGCCTACCGCCGTCAGATCATGGAGAAGCAGGGGTTCACCAGCCTCGCCGACCTCATCAAGTACGCGGTCCGGGAAGGACTCACCTCCCTGGAAGACTGAACCCGGCTCGTACCCTTCCCACCCCTCCTTTGGAACCCCGGTTCCCCTCCTTTGGCGCCTGAAAAAAGTGCCGGCGGCGCCCTCAGAATTGGCAGTCCGCCAGTAGCCAGGGGCTGCCCATCTGCTTTAATCTTTACAATGTCCGTGTCACAAAATCTAACTCCTGGTGGAGCGTTTCATAATTAGCTGCACATAAATTCAGATCCGAAGCGCTGGACTTGGCAGGGTTAAGTCCCCCTTTGAAAAAGGGGGATTTAGGGGGATTTCAAGTGCTTATAAAAATCCCCCCTGACCCCCCTTTAAGAAAGGGGGGTAAAAAAACCTGCCTTTGCGATGCTACCTTAATTATGAAACAGACCACTAGATTTTGAGCTTATTCATATGCAAGCGTCAGCCACTATTGCGAAATCCGCTCCCCGTTATGGCAGACCCCTGGGAGCCTCCCAGCGGGTCAAGACCCTGGACCTTCTGGTAAAAATTTTAGTGCCCCTGGGGCTGCTGGTTTCTTTGGCGGTGGCCCTGCAAGTGGGCTCCCTGGACGGCTATCTGCGCCTCTTCACGCTGCGCAGCTTTCATACGCCCCTGCTGGCGGTGGGAGCCGGTTACAGCCTGGCCTTTCTCCTGTTCCAGGCGGTGCGCACCGTCCTCTGGTGGCGTTATAAGCCTTACCCTTTGCCGCCGGGCCTGCTTCCCCGGGTCACCGTCATCATTCCTGCTTACAATGAAGGGGCCATGGTGGAGAAGGCCATTTACTCCGTGGCCTCCTCCGACTACCCTGCCGACCGCTTGGAGATCATTTGCATCGACGACGGCTCCCGGGACGACACCTGGGAGTATATGCGCCGGGCGCAGCAGCGCTGCCCGGATCTGATCCGGACCATCCGCTTTCCCCGCAACCGGGGCAAGCGGGAAGCCCTGTATGCCGGCTTTACCCGGGGGCGCGGGGATTATTTCGTCACCGTGGACTCCGACAGCGTCATCGAGGCCGACACCTTGAAGCAGATCCTGGCGCCCATGCTGCAGGACCCGCAGATCGGCGCGGTGGCCGGCAATGTCAAGGTGTACAACCGCACGGCCAATCTGGTAACCAGGATGTTGTGGGTGCGCTTCGTCCTGTCTTTTGACTTTCTCCGGGCCTCCCAGTCCATGTATGGCTTCGTGTTCTGCACCCCCGGGGCCCTGTCCGCCTACCGCCGGGAAGCGGTCTTCCCGGTTTTGGAGGACTGGCGCCGCCAGACCTTCCTGGGAACCCCCTGCACCATCGGGGAAGACCGGGCCTTTACCAACCTGGTGCTGCGCCGGGGATACCTCACTGCCTACCAGCGCAGCGCCGTGGTTTACACCACCGTCCCCGAGACTTACCGGGGCATGTGCCGCATGTTCCTGCGCTGGGACCGCAGCAACTTCCGGGAGTCCTTCATCCAGCTGTCCTTCATGTTCACCCGCTACCGGCGGCAGCACCGCCTGCTGCCCATCCTGGACTTTTTCGTGCGGGAGTTGGAGTTTCCCCTGTCCTGCATATTTGTGCCGCTCCTGCTAATCTCCATCTGCTTGTATCCCCTGGTGCTGGTGAAATTTATTACGGCCCTGGCCCTGGTCTCGTTCATCCTGACGATTTATTACCTCAAGGTGGAAAAGGACATGGACTTTGTCTACGGGGTCCTCTACTCCTTTTATGCCTTCCTGCTCCTGAAATGGATCCGGCCTTACGCCTTTCTCACTTTGCGGGACGGCCGCTGGCTGACCCGCTGACGACCCATAAATTTTCTGGCAGGAGGGCATTATTGGAAAGATACCGGGCGGGTTCTCCTGAAAAATTGATCTGATAGTTGCTAAAGGCAAACCCGCCGCCAGACGGGCACGGGAAGTCCCGGGTCTCCGGAGGAGAGGGCCGTTTCTCCCCGCCACGGCCAACGCTTAACTTAAGACAGTCAACCTCACCCCCATCATTACCCCCCAATGCCAGGCCTGCGCCTCGCGGGCCTGGCGCTTTATTTCGCCAAACTAGTACTTAATTGCAGAAGGTCGCACCTTATTTTAGATCAATTTTCATTCCCCCCTTTTCCAAAGGGGGGTTAGGGGGGATTTTATAACTCATTGAAATCCCCCTAAATCCCCCTTTTTCAAAGGGGGACTTTATTTAGTCCTGGTCTTTGATACCGGGTTGCGTTCAAATAATTGTTTTTGTAGCCGCAGGCTTTAGCCTGCGCCGCACAGGCGAGACGCCTGTGCCACCAAGAAAAGTTAGAAGAAAAATATTCGATTGGTCGCAACTCGGTATGAGAAGGCTCGCAATTATTTACGATGATTTTCGCAACCAATTAATAGCAAAGCTATTTTTACCCTCTATGGGCAGGAGGGAGGAGCAGGGTGGGGGTGATGTTTTCAACGTTATTACCTGGGTTATCACCTCCGCCAACCTCCTGCCCTGGAGGGAGGGGGAGTCTGGGAACCAAGACATTTTAAAGGTAGTCGTGGGAGAATACCCCGGCACGGCGCGGGAACAATTGTCGCAATTTCATGACGTAGTCCTTTTATTGTTTGACAGTGAATCAATAAGACTTAAAATATATAATATAATGATATAGATTAAATCGAACCGGGCCCAGCTGCCGGCTGGCCCGGGTAAAGGCAGGGGGGAAGGTGTAGGATGAAGCTCTCTACCAGAAGCCGATACGGCACCAGGTTGCTGCTGGACATGGCCCAGAACTATCAAGGCGGGCCCCTGCATCTGACCAGCATTGCCAACCGCCAGGGTATCTCGGTGAAATACCTGGAGCAGATTATCATTCCTTTGAAGAAGGCCCACTACATCAAAAGCGTCCGGGGCCCCAAGGGGGGCCATGTCCTGGCCAGGCCGCCGGAGGAGATCACGGTGGGGGAAATCGTGGCCCTGCTGGAAGACGGCGCCAGCCTGGTGAAGTGTTCGGAGCGTCCCGAGAGCTGCGACCGGTCCGAAAACTGCGCCACCCGCCACATCTGGCGGGAGGCGGCTGCAGCCATGTTCGCCAAGCTGAACTCCATTACGTTGGCGGACCTCTTGAAAATCAGCGAAGCCGAGAGCAGCGCCGCGGGATGAAAAACATGGGTGACGCAACTGTCTGGCCGGAATCGGGCCCGCCTACTGCAAAGGTGCTGGAGCGACTGGGCCGGGAAACGGAGCTGGCGGTAGCCGCTTGCTATCAATGTAAGAAATGCTCCAGCGGCTGTCCCCTCACCTTCGCCATGGATCTGCTCCCGGACCAGGTAATCCGGCTGGCCTTGCTGGGGCAGGAAGAGCGGTTGCTGTCCTGCCGCACCATCTGGGTCTGCTCCTCCTGCCAGACCTGCACCACCCGCTGCCCCAACCGCGTCGACATCGCCGGGGTCATGGACTGGCTCAAGGAGGAGGCCCTGAAGCAGGGCAAAAAGGTGTCCGCCCCGGAGGTGGCGACGTTTCACCGCTTCTTCCTGGAGGCGGTCCGGGCCCACGGCGGCCGGGTGTCCGAAGCCCGTCTGGTCCGGCGCTTCACCCTGTTCAAGCTCTGGCGCCGCCCTAACTTGGGTGAACTTCTCGGCAACTTCAAGCTGGGCTTGCAGCTGATGAAACGGGGGCGCCTGCGCCTGGCCGGGCCCCGGGCCCTCAAGGGCAGGGCGGAGATCGACAAAATCTTCGAGAATTACCATACCTAAACCTGATGAAAGTATCCTATTACCCCGGATGTTCCCTGGAAGGTACGGCCGTGGACTATGCGGCCTCCATTGCCGCGGTGGCGCCCCTGCTGGACCTGGAGCTGGCCGAGATCGAGGACTGGAACTGCTGCGGGGCCAGCGCCGCCCACAGCATCGACCGCCACCTGGCCCTGGCCCTGCCGGCCCGGAACCTGGCCCTGGCGGAGGCCGCGGGCCTGGACGTGGTGGTCCCTTGCGCCCTGTGCTTCAACCGCCTCAAGGCCGCGGACCAGGCCCTGGGCAGCGCCAAAAAGGCCAGGCAGGGCCTTTCGGTTCAGGGCGGCCTCAAAATCTGGGACCTGCTGGATTACTTTACCCAGGACATTTTCCTGGAAAGATTGGCTCAGAAGGTGATCAAGCCGTTAGCGGGCCTGAAAGCCGTGGGCTATTACGGCTGCCTGGTGGCCCGGCCCCCGGCGGTCACCGGCAAAGTGGATTATGAAAACCCCCGGAACCTGGAAAAGCTCATGGAGGTGTTGGGAGGGAGCCCCCTGGACTGGTCCTTTAAAACCGACTGCTGCGGCGCCGGGCTGGCCCTGCCCCGGCCCGACCTCATCGACACCCTGGGGCAGCGGCTGTACGAGCGGGCCTTGCAGGCCGGGGCCGAGTGTTTCGTGGTCTCCTGCCAGATGTGCCAGGCCAATCTGGACCTCTCCCAGGAGCGCATCTCCCGGAAGTTCGGCCGGAATTATGATCTGCCGGTCCTTTATTTCACCGAGCTGATAGGCCTGGCCCTGGGACACCCCCAGGCGCAGGATTGGCTGGCCAAACATCTGGTGGACCCCCGGCCGCTGCTTAAGAGGCTGGGGTTGATTTAGGTTTTTGAGGGGAGGGCCGGGGGATTTTTTGTAAGTGAGTCCCCCGCCCCCTCTCCCAAAATCCAGGATAAAAATATGGCTCAAGAAAAAATCGGCGCCGTCCTGGTGGTGGGGGGCGGCATCGCCGGCATCCAGGCTTCCCTGGACCTGGCCCAGGCGGGGTTTTACGTCTACCTGGTGGAAAAGGAACCGGCCATCGGCGGGGTGATGCCCCAACTGGACAAGACCTTCCCCACCAACGACTGCTCCATGTGCATCATCTCCCCCAAACTGGTGGACTGCGCCAACCACCGGAATATCGAGATCCTGGCCCCCGCGGCGCTGGTGGGCCTCACCGGCTCGCCGGGCCGCTTCACCGCCAAGGTGAAGCAGCACACCCGCTATATCGACCCCGAAAAATGCACCGCCTGCGGGCTCTGCGCCCAGAAATGCCCCCGAAAAGTCAAAGATGATTTCAACGTGGGCTTGGGCTGGCGCAAGGCCGCCTTTGTCCGCTATCCCCAGGCCGTGCCCTTGAAGTACGCCATCGACAAAATTCACTGCATCTATTTCGACAAGTGCACCTGCCGGGCCTGCGAGAAGTTTTGCCCCACCCAGGCGGTGGACCTGGACCAAGTGGATCAGGACCGGGAATTGGAGGTGGGGGCCGTCATCCTGGCCCCGGGCTTCAAGGCGTTTGATGCCGCTGAGAAGCCGGAGTACGGCTACGAGCGCTATCCGAATGTCGTGAGCTCCCTGGAATTCGAGCGGTTGCTGTCCGCCACCGGGCCCTGCGGCGGCCACGTCCGCCGCCCCAGCGACAACGCCGAGCCCAAAAGAATCGCCTGGATCCAGTGCGTCGGCTCCCGGGACGCCAGCGTCGGGCGGGAGTACTGTTCCTACGTCTGCTGCATGCAGGCCACCAAGCAGGCCATCATCGCCAAAGAGCACAACCCCCAGGTGGCGGCCACCGTCTTTTTCATCGACCTCAGGGCCCAGGGCAAGGGCTTTGACCGCTATTACGAGCGGGCCCGGGACCAGCACGGGGTTCGCTATCTCCGGTCCATGGTCTCCCGGGTGACCCAGGACCCCGGCACCGGGAACCTGGAGATCACCTTTGTGGACCAAGAGAACCGGGTCCAGGCCGAGGAATTCGACCTGGTGGTCCTCTCCGTGGGCCTGGTGCCCCATCCCGCGTCCCAGGAGTTAGCCGCCAACTGCGGGATAGCCACCAACCAATGGGGTTTCGCCCAGAGCCCGCCCTTCGAGCTGGTGGCCACCGACCAGCCGGGAATCTTCGCCTGCGGCGCCTTCGTCTCGCCCAAGGACATCCCCGAGACGGTGAGCCAGGCGTCGGCCGCGGCCGCGGCGGCCTTTAACCTCCTGAAGGACGCCCGGGGCAGCAAGATCACCGCGGCGCACTACCCCCAGGAGCGGGACGTCTCCCAGGAGGCGCCCCGCATCGGGGTCTTCGTCTGCCACTGCGGCCACAACATCGCCAGCGTCGTGGAGGTGGAGGTTCTGGCGGAGTATGCCCGGACCCTGCCTTCCGTGGTCTACGCCGACCATTTCACCTTCACCTGCGCCACCGACTCCCTGGAGAATATGCGCCAGATCATCGAGGCCGAAAACCTCAACCGGGTGGTGGTGGCCGCCTGCAGTCCCAGGACGCACGAGCCGCTGTTTCGGGAGAACCTGCGCCAGGCGGGCCTCAACAAGTATCTCTTCCGCATGGTCAACATTCGGGACCAGGACGCCTGGGTGCACCAGCAGGAGCCGGAGAAGGCCACCGAGAAAGCCAAGGACCTGTTAAAAATGGGAGTGTCCCGGGCCAGCTTTCTGGAACCCCTGGACGAAATCCCCTTCCAGGTGACCCGCAAGGCCCTGGTGGTGGGCGGCGGCCTGGCCGGCATGACCGCGGCCCTGGCCATCGCCGACGCCGGCTTCCACACCTACCTGGTGGAAAAAGAGGAGCAACTGGGAGGCATGGCCCGGAGGCTGCATTACACCCTGGAAGGTCACCAGATGCAGCCTTACCTGGCCAACCTCCTCCATGAAATGGCGCACCACCCCGGCATCCAGGTGCTGACCGGCACCCGGGTGCTGGATTTCAGCGGCCACGTGGGCCGGTTCAAGAGCACCGTGGCCGGCCCCCGGGGCCGGCAGGAGATCGAGTACGGCGCGGTGGTCATCGCCACGGGCGGCATGGAATATAAACCCACCGAATACCTCTACGGCCAGCACCCCCGGGTGCTCACGCAGCTGGAGCTGGAGGAAAAGCTGGTGCATGAGGCCGGCTCCCTGCCCGAGGCTCCCCGGGTGGTCATGATCCAGTGCGTGGGTTGCCGGGAGCCGGGTCATCTCTACTGCAGCCGTCTGTGCTGCGGCGCCGCGGTGAAAAACGCCATCAAAATCAAGGAGCTGCGCCCCCAGGCCCAAATCTTCGTGCTCTTTCGGGATATGCGCACCTTCGGCTTCAAAGAGCTCTTCTACAAACAGGCCCGGGACCTGGGGGTGCAGTTCTGCCGCTTCGAAGTGGACCGCAAGCCGGAGGTGGCCCCGGCAGGGGAGACCCTGGCGGTTTCGGTCTACGACCAGAACCTCCAGGCGCCCCTCACCCTGGCGGCGGACTACCTGGTGCTGTCCGCGGCGGTGCGGCCCCATCCGGCCAGCGAGGAGATCGCCCGGATCTTCAAACTGCCATTTGACGTGGACGGCTTCTTCCTGGAGGCCCACCTGAAGCTCAGACCCCTGGATTTTGCCGCCAGCGGCATCTTCCTGTGCGGCCTGGCCCACAGCCCCAAATATGCGGACGAAGCCGTGGCCCAGGCCCAGGGGGCCGCGGCCCGGGCCATGGGCATCCTGGCCCAGGAAGAGTTGCTGGTGGGCGGTGCCATCGCCCGGGTGGTCAGGGACCGCTGCGCCCGGTGCCTCACCTGTGTGCGGGTCTGCCCCTTTGGCGTGCCTGCGGTGGCCAATCCCGCGGAGGCGGCCTATATCGATCCCGCCAAGTGCCTGGGCTGCGGCCTGTGCACCGGGGAATGCCCCATGGGGGCCATCGAGCTGATGCACCACCGGGAGGACCAGCTGACTTCGGAGATCAAGGCGGCCTTTGCCTGAGCGCCTAGATTAACCTATTGGTATGTTTCATAATTAAGGTAACATCGGAAAGGCAGGTTTTTTTACCCCCCTTTCCTAAAGGGGGGTCAGGGGGGATTTTTATAAGCACTTGAAATCCCCCTAAATCCCCCTTTTTCAAAGGGGGACTTAACCCTGCCAAGTCCAGCGCTCCGGATCTGAAATTATGTCCAGCTAATTATGAAACACTCCACTATCAGGGGGCGCCCGGCGCAAGCTACTATCCGATGGTTGGTTTTTGAATTATTTGATATGGTTAACAGAAATGCATTCTTAGGCGAGGAAAGGGACCTATCATGTCTATTATCACCATCTCCAGAGGATCATACAGCGGCGGGAAAGAAGTGGCGGAAAAATTGGCAAAAAAGTTGGGGTATAAGTGCATTTCCCGGGAAATTCTGCTGAAGGCCTCGGAAGAATTCAATATCCCGGAGATTAAATTAATCCGGGCCATTCATGATGCGCCCTCCATCCTGGAGCGCTTCACTTACGGGAAAGAAAGGTATGTGGCGTATATCCGCGCCGCCTTGTTAAAACAGGTGCAGCAGGACAACATCGTCTATCACGGATTGGCCGGGCATTTTCTCCTCCAGGGAATCCCCCATCTCCTCAAGGTGCGCATCCTTGCCGACCTGGAAGATCGGGTGGCAGAAGAGATGCGGCGGGTGGAGATCTCAGCCGATAAAGCCCGTGATCTCATCAAGAAAGACGACGAGGAAAGGCGTAAATGGAGCCTCCAACTGTATGGCGCCGACCCCTGGGACCCTATGCTTTATGACCTGGTTATCCATCTCAACTCCATTACGGTGGCTGATGCGGTAGATCTCATCAGCCAGGCCGTGAAACTGCCCGGTTTTCAAACCACCCCCCAGTCTCAAGCGCTGCTGGATGAACTGGCCTTAGGCGCCCAGATACAGGCGGTTCTGGTTGAACAATTCCCCGATGTCAAGGTATCGGCCAAGGATGGGGAGGTTATGGTCAATATCAAGGGGGTGATCGACCAAGAAGAGCTGGCCGCGCAAGTCAAGAGAATCGCCAAAAGAACTGCAGGGGTGCAGGTCGAAGTTAAAGTGATAATAGGCCCTGAAATTGCCATCGATTAGCCTGGTGCCAGCCCCCGGGGTATCTCGGGGGCTCCCTGGACCAGCCAATACCGGCCCCTGACCTCTAAAAACTAAAGAGTCGAGTAGCGCCGGAGCATCTCCCCCCACGCCCTCCCGGAACCGAACGTAAGCCTCTCGAGTCCCCTTCCTTAAAGGCCGTCAGAGCCCCTTTGGGGGGCAACCGCATGAGAAGTGGACCAACCCCTGGCCGCCTTCATCCCACTGCTTTGGGCCGCATAATCTTAAGATAGCGTAGTGCTTCATAAATAATATGATGGCAAATCATATGAAAACCTGAGGTCTGAGGGGCTTAAAGTCCCCCTTTGAAAAAGGGGGATTTAGGAGGATTTCCAAGTGGTTATATAAAATCCCCCCTCCCCCCCTTTATGAAAGGGGGGGTTAAAAAACCGTGGTTTTAAATGCCATAGCAATTATGAAGCGTCGCCCTAGTGGGAAAAAGTCAGGGTTTCCCTGAGGCGAATATCAGGGAAGCACCGATTGTTAAAGACAGAGAAGTTATTTATCTAGGGAGCTAACGGTGGGAGGCTCCATCAATGGGGGGCAATCCTTCTGCAATTCCGGGTCAGAAAGGGCTCGGGCTCTGGGGGGCGGGGAGGCGCCATATGATACCCTGGCTGTGGGGCATAGTTCTCTGCTTGGGGCTTCTGGCAGGTTGCGGCGGTCCAAATGGTTCTTTGGTGCACGTTGACCCGTATCCCACTGCGTCCCTGGCTGAAAGTGATGAACTTTTGGGCGAAGAGTTAAGCAGCAAGCGCCTGGAGGAGCTTTACGCCAAAAGCGGCATCCCCGGCTGGGACCCCAGCCTGGAAGCGGAGCTCAGAAAATGGGAGCATCAGGTCAAGTTTGATGTGCCCATTCAGATAAACAAGCAGGTTAAGGCCTATCTGGTCTATTTTTCCACCGAACGCAAAGCGGTCATCCAGCGCCATCTGGCCCGTTCCACCCGCTATCTGCCGTTAATCAAGGAGACTTTCCGGGAGTATGGCTTGCCGGAAGACCTGGCTTACCTGGCCATGATCGAAAGCGGCTTTAATCCCAATGCCTATTCTCATGCCGGCGCCTGCGGCATGTGGCAGTTTATCAAAGGCACCGGTCTGCGCTACGGTTTGGTCATCGACGGCCAGGTGGATGAGCGGCGGGACCCGGTAAAATCTACCCGGGCCGCGGCCAAATACCTCTCGGACCTGTACAAGCAGTTTGGCTCCTGGTATCTGGCTGCCGCCAGCTATAATTGCGGGGAGAGACGGGTGGAGCGAGAGTTGCGCAAAAACCATCACCGGAATTTCTGGGAACTCTCTGACAACCGGTGCCTCCCCAATGAAACGAAAAATTATGTGCCCCAAATGATCGCGGCCACGATTATTGCCAAGAACCCAGAGAAATTCGGCTTCAGCCGCGTTCCGTATGAACCACCCCTGAGCCCGGCGGATAAGGTGCAGCTGGCACAAGCCGCCGAAGTCACCGCCCGGCCCGGCATGGGAAATCAAGTGGTGGCGGCCAGCCTCGCACCCCTCCCCCAGAAGGGTAGGGAGATTTCCTATTCGCAGGCCCAGGGCAAATCAACTGGCCGGGTCGCGGTAACGCGCCAGGCTGATGCCAAGACCAGGACTCATAGCAACAACCCCAAGAAGCAGGAGACCCGGGTGGCCCAGGCCAAGGGCAGCAAACGCCAGGCCGACCGCGTCTACACCGCGTCATTGCTTGGATCCCCATCTGCCGCAACCAACAAAGACCGGGCCGGGAAAAATAAAGCTGCCAGGCCAGGCAGCGTCACCGCGCAAAAGAAAAAATCCAACCACCGGGTAATCAGCAAGAGTAAGGACCGCAGCCCGGCCCTGTTGGCGAGGCGGGGCGAGGCCAAGTATGCCAAAGCCAAGACCCGTCAGAAGAGCAGCCCCGGCAGCAAGAACGTCAAGCAAACCAGGACCAAGTCCAAACCGCTGGTAGTTTCCGAACTCCGTTGACCGGCCTGGGTTTGGGCTCCAACCTGAGTGGGGAATCTAACCCTCCCCCATTGCCCTGCACCTTATGGGGCCTCCACCGCTAATATCGGGACCCTAGGCGGCCCGCATTGCCAAGGCCGCTCCCGGCCAGGGGCGGGGAGCCAAGGGGTTTGCAGCCCATGGGGTTGACGGGCAGATTACCCCGCTTCCTCTCAGGGCAAAAAGCCGTAGTTACCAGCGATTGTAATGCACCCGGGAAGCATCATAGCGATTCTCCGGGGGCTTCCTTTCGGCCGGGTAGCCGATGGGGATAATAGTAAGCGGCACCACCTGTTCCGGAAGATGCAGCAACTTTTGCACCGCCGGAATACGTTCCGGATAAGGATATATGGCGGTCCAGACGGCTCCCAGGCCCAGGGCGTGCGCCGCGATGAGAATGTTCTCGGCGGCCACCGCCCCATCCAGCTGCCAGTAGCCCTTCCCTTTGAACTTCTCCCGATCCTGATTGCCACAGACCAGAATAGCCACCGTAGCCCTCTTTACTTGCGCGGAGTTGGGATTTAAGCGGTAGATCCCGTCCAGGATTTTGGGATCATTAATCACCACAAAGTCCGTGGACCGTTCGTTGAAGGCCGAGGGTGCACTCATGGCCGCGGCCAACAGCAGCTTGATCATTTCCTCGGGAACCGGATGGGGAGTATAGGCGCGAATACTGCGCCGGGTCAATAACGCCGTGATGGCATCCGGGGTTCACTGGGGGACTTTGAGGTCAAAGGCCGCCCCCTGGGGGGTGGGGCGGGCAGGAATCTGGTCTTGCGCCCCGCTGCGGGCGGGGGTGGAAAGGGACGGGCAAGTGAAGGCCACCGTGCATAAAGCGATAACCCCCAGGGACCGGCATAATCTCATCGGCGTCGGCATATAATCTCCTCAAATAATCCATTTTCCCTAGAAATAATCCACCCCGAAAGTTTTTCAAGTATCCAGGAAAAATAAACGCCCTTCTTTCAAGCTCCCGGCCACCGGGATTGGGCTGCCGCCATCATGGCCCTAACCTAACTTCGCCTACCGGCGCCGGCGGTACTCGCTGCCCTGGTCATGGCCAGGAGGTAAAGTAACCGGATTTCTCCTGGCCAGCGGTCAGGTTTCGGAACCAAGGACATTCCTACCTTGCTGAAAATTACTAAATCAGGATAAAATGATTTAAGGCGCCTTAGCAGGAGGTAAGTCATGTTATTAGAATATTGGGAAAAAAAGAGAGTGACCCGAGACGATCTGGCAAAAGAGTTGACCTCCCTGGGAATCAGCGACCCGGAGCAAATCCGGGTGATTGCCGGGATCGTAGAGGAAAAAGGTGAAGCCACCATTTCTCATTATCATTTTGGCGCGCCTTCCGGAGACCGGCACGGAACTCTGACAGTTTGCCATGATCTCGGCTGCGGGGCCATTCGCTTCGGCCCCAATATTCGCTGGGGCCAATGGGACGAGGACTACGAAGTCTTGACCCTGGAAAATGGGGAAAAATTTTCCTATGAAGGCAACCCCGTCTATGAAGGGGACGATGGAGCCTGTTCGCTGGGCAATATCTGAGATTCACCCGGAGGCAGTGATGACCATGTTTTTCTTTGATGACGCAGAGGAGCTGGAGGAATATCAGGCCTTCCGGAAGCAGGATCATCCCCTTGAGTTAGTCCATCTTGAGCTCCGGGTGGCCCTCAAGGAAGCCGAGTCTTTTCTGGGCGCCCACCCGGGGGACCGGGAAGCCCAGACCAAGGTGGATGAATTGAAGCGGAAGTTGGCGGAGCTCGAGCGGCAGGCCCCCTGGATCACCCTGGACTATCCGTTGGAATTCTTGCTGTGGTGTCCCCCTCATGGCTGAGGGCAGCCCCGGACCACCGGCCTCCCCAGGAACTGATACCCTAAAATGTCCTAAGTGCGGCAGGGTTCTGGACCCTGAGCACCATGGGGACCTGATCTTTGACGGCCAGGTGTGGTGCGACCGCTGCCATGAGTACGATCGGGAACTGATCCGTCCCCGGGATTTTCCAGAGATCAAAGCCTGGAGTCAATTGCTTTGTGAAACCCTGGGCCTGGATCCGGTTTCCCTCCGAGAAGAATCCAACCCCGCCCTATTTCGCAAAGAGGCCTCGGTGGTGCTGGCGGAGGCCGAGCACCGGCAAAGGTCCATCGTGTTCTATCCCCCCGGGTTGCGGCTGACCACCCTCTGTCACGAACTGGCTCATATTTTTACCGGCCAGGATCATGACGCAGAATGGGCCGGGACTTTTGCCCGGCTCGTTGCCTGGGCGAGGTCCCGGTTGGCACAAGATCAGGGCCCCGAGGGTTTCCAGGCCCGCCTATCCATCTATGCCGGGGTGCCGCGGCGGGTTTATTAACCCCCATGAATTAGAATTCTTAGGAAAAACCGCGCCAGGCGGTGCAGATGTCCATGACGATCACCCTCATTACGAAAGATGGTAAATACCTGGCCCGGTGCCGGCAATGCGGCGCCTGGGTGGAACTCCAGCCGGCAACCGCCCAGGCCGACCTTTTTTTTGCAATGCGTCAGGCCGAATTTTCCTGCTGTGGCCTTAAACAAGTGGCGAATTTTACCGAGGAAAAGGATGAAATCGATTTTCACTGAGCCCTGCCTGCCAACCGGCAAAATGCCTGGCCGGGCTGCCTCGCAAATATGAAGACTTGGAGAAGGCACTAGAAGCTATTGCAAAACCCCGAATACACCTTCAAATGTCATTCTGAGCGAAGCGAAGAATCTCGTATTTTTAATAACGTGAGATCCTTCACTGCGTTCAGGATGACAGAAAAAATGAGTTTTGCAATGGCTTCTACCCATGCTTCAGCAGGGCTTGGAGAAAAGAGGAAAAGCCCTGGGACCGCAACACTCGGAGGAGGCCTTCATACGTTCTTGAACTCAAAATTCCAGATATCTTGCTAATAGCAATGATTTCTATTTAGTTTCGATATGATATCGGTTTCGGGAATTGTAAGTTGTTGCAGTTAACAACTGGGTGGAATTTAGGAAGAGAAAACCCCTTGCCTGGCCTCTGCATTTGGGAGTGGCGGCAGGCCACGCCCATGTCAGCCCTTAATAGAAGTCCTTCAGGCGGCCCCGAAAGACGACTTCGAATCGGTCCGGTTGGCTCACAAATTCATCGTGCAGGTCGGCCACGTTGACCCCGGCCCAGTGCTGGTGGCGGGCGCCGGCGCCGTACAGAAACTTGGCCACCAGCTCCGAGCAGACCGCATCCACCCCGCGCAAGAATCCGGCCAGGCGCAAGGCGTGGAGGAGCTGCCGCCAGATGGGGTAGACCCTGTCTTTCAGGTAGGCCACTTCGGCCATGCCCCGGTGAAAACGTTCAAGGGTCATGCCCTGCCAGCGGACGATCATCACCTGGGACCGCCGGTAGCGGCGTCTCAGGCCGATGACCCGGGGCCACCACCGCACGGATTCGAAGATCTGTCCCTGCGCCGAGGTGACCACCGCCGCGTGGTTGTAGTCGCTTAAGCCGTCTTTGGCGAACCAGGACTGGAACCAGTTCACCAGGCGAGCCGAAAACCTTTTGCCGGCGAACAGGATGATGTCGCCGGGCCTCAGCTCTCCCTTAGGGGTTGCAGCAGCGGCATCCATGGTGGCAATCCTGGTTTCTTTGTCCCAATGGTGAAGTTAGCGCGACCTCGGGCCCTGCCGATCTTTATCAATCGCTCTCAGTAATGTCAGGCAGGGATTTTGCACTTAGTGTTAAGCGGCTACATTGATAGAATGTAGCCGCAGGCTTCAGCCTGCGCCTGCACAGGCTGGAAGCCTGTGCCACCAAAGATTTTTTTGATGAAGATGGGAATCCTCGGAAAACCAAATACATCATGTTCAGACATGTAGGGTGGGCACAGCCCACCTTCATAATTGCTGAATCGCTATCAAGGAAACCACTGCTGCGTCCCCCAGTGGCAGCCGGAGCCCACCCGACCCACCAGTCCCTGGGGACCTTGAGCGCCGGCTCCTGCCACCAGGCAGAGCGGGGAAGGGGGTCCGGGTGGGGGAATTTCCCCCCGGGCTAGGCCGGCGGCGGTGGCCATGTCCCGAAGGGTGGTTTTGGTGCCGTGACGCATTAGTAGTGAACACTCACTCACTATTTATCGACAATTTAATGGCCGTTGCACCGCCTGTCAAGTAATTTTTAAAATATTTTGAAAAATCAGATAGAGGATTTTGACGGCGGCAACTATGATGGGATCATCAGCGGTTCGACCCTCTGCCCCAGGCTCTTGAATAAAGGGGGGGCGGCCTGTGGTTAAGGCTTGGACCATGCCCAGGCATTACCCGGTCACCGGCGTTACCGGATAAATTTCAAAGGGCCGGGGAGGGGCCTGGGGCCCCAATTAACTACCTGCCGGCTTTGGGTTGGCAGCATCAAAACCGCCGGGGAGAGGCTGTGCCAGAGCGACGCCCCATACTGTTGACCGTCTGCCTGGGGGCCTTCATGGCCACCCTGGACAGCAGCATCGTCAATATCGCCCTGCCCCAAATGGCCCGGGATTTCCACAGCTCCCTGGCGGGGATTTCCTGGGTCATGGTCATCTATCTCCTGGTCAACGTCGCCCTGCTCCTGACCAGCGGCCGGCTGGGAGACCTGCTGGCCCCCGGCAGGCTCTACCTTCTGGGACTGGCGCTCTTTACCGGCTCGTCGGTCCTCTGCGGCCTGAGCCCGGGGCTGTCCTTCCTGGTGGCCAGCCGGGCCCTCCAGGGAGTGGGGGCCTCCTTGATGCTGGGCCTGGCTCCCAAGATCATCGCCCTCACTTACCGCGAAGGGGAGCGGGGCCTGGCCCTGGGCCTGTTTTCCACGGCCTTCGCCACCGGCATCAGCGTGGGGGCGCCTCTGGGAGGGGTCATCACCAGCTATCTGGGCTGGCCCTACATCTTTTTCATCAATATCCCCATCGGGGCGGTGGGCTTGCTGTGGGGAAGGCGCTCCCTGGGGGTCCTGAAGGCCCAGATGATCTGGAACCGGCGAGCCTTTGACTTCTGGGGCGTCGCCATCCTGGCCGGGAGCCTGGGGGCGCTTCTCGTTGCCCTGACCCGGATCCGGGGGACCGGGGCCGACGGCCTGGCCCTGGGAACCCTGGCCCTGGCCGCCGGGTTGTTCATCCTGTTGATTGCCGTGGAGCGCCGCCAGGAAGCCCCGCTGCTCCATGGAGGGCTGTGGCGCAGCTGGCCTTTCATCGTGGGGTCCCTGGCCGTGGTTTTGACTTTTGCCGCGGTGATGGGGGCTTTCTTCCTGCTGCCTTTCTTTCTGGAGCAGGTTTATGGGTACAGTCCCCAGCAGGCCGGGCTGCTGCTGGCGGCCTTGAGCGTCACCAACGCCCTGGTGGCGCCCCTGGGAGGCTACCTGGCGGACCGCTGGGGCAACTTGCTGGTGCTGCGCCTCGGCACCGGCCTGGTCCTTCTGGGTCTCGGCTCCCTGCTGCTCACCCAGCCCCAGGATACCACTCTCAGCCTGACGGGGCGTCTGGTCCTCATCGGCCTGGGGTTCGGCCTGTTCCAGGCGCCCAACTTGAGCGAGATTCTCCGGGACGTGGCCCCGTCCCTCATCGGTCTGGCCGCCAGCACCAATGCGGTCCTCAAGAACCTGGGCTCGCTGCTGGGGATTACCGCCACGGTGACGGTCTTCGCCCGGTTCAATCTGCATCAGGTCTGCCTGGGGCCGGGGATCTGCCTGAACATTTCCTCTTTCCACCACGCCTTTATGGTGGTCGCCCTGGTGGGGGCCTTGAGTTGGCTGACCAACCTCTTGCCGCGAAAGCAAAGATCCTGAGGCCGGTAATTATCGGCCCGGCAAGATGCGGGGCGGGAGAGGCACGGCGCGCTGGCCGGCGGCTGGGCCTCACTCTGCCGGCAATCCCAATTCCTCCTTGAACTTGACCAGGCCGATCTCGTCAATGACTTTGCCCAGGCGTCTCTTCTTGCCGGCTTCCTTGAACCAATCCAGGACCCGGGCCGCCAGAGCCAGGGCTTCGGCATCCGTCAAGTTGGTGGCGATGACCTCGGCCAGGCGGGGGTTGAGCCCCGAGGCGAAGCCGCCCGTCAGGACCCGCCAGCCTTTGGCCGTGCCCATCAGGCCCAGGTCCTTGATGGAGGACTCGGAGCAGTTGTTGGGACAGCCGGAGACGCCGATCTTAAATTTATAGGGGAGGGGCATGCCGTGATATTTTTCATCCAGCTGCAATCCCACCCCCACCGCGTCCTGCACTCCCAGGCGGCAAAAAGTGGTGCCGGGGCAGATTTTGATGGAGCGGACGCACAGGCCGATGGCGGCGCCGGCCGAGAGGCCCAGCTCCTGCCAGACGAGGTCCAGGTCGCCGGCCTGGAGCCCTATCAGGGCAAAACGCTCAGCCGAAGTGAGTTTAATGGCCTGGGCCCCATATTTTTCCGCCACGTCGGCCAAGCGCCGCAAGAGGTTGAAATCAGTGATAATGCCGCCGGGAATGTGGGGCGCGATGGCATACGTCGCTTTATCTCTCTGGATAATCGCCCCCTTTTCCAACAGATCTTCTGCCATTTGTCCGCTCCTGTTTTTAGAATGACCGTGACAGGTAATATCAACTATTGAGGAATTCTTAGCAAGGCTGTGATCTAAAAAATTGTGGTGGGATGCAGGTCCCTGGCGCCAAAGGGTCCTGGCTGATAACCATTCCAGGCCGCCACCGGGAGCAGCCCCAGGGGCGGCCGCGGGGTCTTCCGGATGGTTCGCCGCTCTCCTTTAAGGACCGGGAGGAAGGGGGAAGCTCAGGACTTATCAGGAGGGCTGGCGGCAATGGGGGCTCTGGTCCGCCGGTCCGGAGGGGGGGCCAGCCAGGGGCGCAGATCCAGCAGGCGCAGATGGTTATCCACCACCAGCATGGGGGCAAATGGCCAGGAAAGCAAGGCAAAGCGGCTCCGCCCCGCAACTTGCCGGCGGATCTTCTCATCAAAGGGGGCGAAGAACGGGGCTCGCACCCGCTGGAAGGGACTCCTGCTAAAATGTTGGGGCGCCCGCGCTGCCATGGGGAAGAGAAAAATGCCGCCCTGGAAAAAGTCCGGGCGGAAGTGACGGTCGTCCACCACCAGGAAGGAGATCTGGTACTTTCGGCAAAAGGCCAGGACCTCCTGGGGGTCCGCGGCGTAATAAGCCCGGAACAGATCATCCAGGCGGGGGCGCAGCTTCTGCCAGTAGCCCCGGCTCCAGGGGTGGGCCAGTTCACAGGTGGCGAAGGCCCGGCGTCGGGCGAAGGTGGGAACGGGGTCCATCAGGTTGGGGTGCCCGGCAATGAGGGCGTCTTTGGGAGTTTGGCCCAGGGCGGCGTAAAGGGCTTGATAAGCGGAATAATCCTTGAGCCCCACCCCCTGCAGCCGCAAACCGCCCAGGGTGGCCGCCAGAATCAGAGCCAGGAGGGCCAGATTCCGGGGCCACTGGTCGATTTTGAGGGCGGCTTTCAGGCTCAGGGCCAGGAACAGGCAATAATACAGGTTAAAGGTATACATCACATAGCGGTCCGGGACAAACAGCTTGAGCAAAAAGAGGCGGGCCAGGAGATAGAGCAGCACGGAGGAGAGCCCCAGCCACCAGAGGGGCTGGAGCCGGCTTCTTAAGGCCCGCCAGTCCGCCCGGAAGGCGCCGATTAAGACCAGAACTGCCAGCACCGCGGCCACCGCCACGCCGGCCAGAGGGCCGCCATCCTTAAAAGGGGCGATGGACTCCCAGGGACTGAGCAGTTCCCACAGCAGCGACGGCACGGGCAGGATGGGGAAGCGGCCCCCGGCGGTGAACTCGGGCCGGTGCGCCATCTCCCCGGCGCTCACCAGGGGGCCGTAACCGGCGCGGTCTAACCCCAAGCTCATGAGAGCCACCAGTCCCGCCCCCATGGCCAGGAAAAGAAAATGGGCCGGGCGGGCCGGGAAAGGCGGCGGATTCACCCGGCCGCTGCGGCCGGCGAGCCAGGCCAGGGCCACCGCGGCGGCGCACCCCAAGAAAATATAGGGGATGAACAGGGCCTGCAGCAGCAGGGCCGCCGCCAGGCCCCGGGGTTGCCGGCTCAGCCAGCAGAGCAGAAACAGCGCCAGCAACGGGGCCGCGAACCCCCGGGCCAACCCCCCGGCCAGGTTGTCCAGGAAAAATGGCATCAGCCAGTAGACGCCCACCGTCACCCAGGCCAGGGTGCGGTCACCCAGTTTGTTACCGATGCGGTACAGGCAAGTGGCCAGGTAAACGAACAGCGCCCCGGGCCAAAGCTTGGAGAAATTGAGGGGGCCTACCACCCAGGAGGCCAGCCAGTAGAGCCCCTTCACTCCCCAGGGGACGTAATGGCGGGCGTAGTCGCTGAGCAGGTCGCCCGGGAACAGTCCCGGGTCCAGCCACTGCTGCATCCAGAAGATCTGCTGGTTGACGTCGTCGTTGATGATGAAGGGCTGGGTGAAGGCCGGGAAGTGGGCGTAGATAAAAATGGTGGCCGACATCACGGCCACCCAGATCAGGTCGGTCCCGGAAGTCTCCGCCGGCACCCCTGGCACCCGGCTCAATTCAGATTTCTCTTGCAAAGACACGGAAGACCTTATACCGCTGGATCCCGTAGGCCAGCAGCACTTTGATCCAATGGCGGAGGTTCTCCGGAATCAGGGAAAAATCCACGATTTCGCAAGGGTGGTGCCTTATCAGATACATATGGGAGAACAGGATTATGGCATGGTGCAGCTTCCGGCGTTGGTAAGGTTGGCTGACCCCTATCACCAGGGCCCGAAGCTTGTGGATCGGCCCATATTTGGCTTCATACAGCAGCCGCAGTTTCCCCCAGAGAGACAGACGCCCATTCAACTTTTGGATTAAGGGATTGATGTCCGGCAGGGAGATGCCGAAGCCCACCAGGCGGTCGTGGTCCAGGACCAGATTGACTAACTGGGGGCGCAGCAAAATTTTGATCTGGTCCAGAAAATCCTGGAACTGCCGCCGGGTCAGGGGGACGTGGCCCCAGTTGCGGCTCCAGGCTTCATTGAAGAGCTCATATATTTCGTCGGCCCGTCGGGTCAGTTCCCCGGGCAGGAGAGGTCTCAATTCGAGGTTTTGGCCGCGCAAGATGTCATCCAGTTGCCGCTCCATTTCCGGCAGAGCGGCCTTCCGAAAGTGGGTGAGCTTATAGGCATGCCAGTCGAAGGCCTTGCTGAGACCCCAAGTGGTCAGCAGTCCCTCATAATAAGGAGGGTTGTGGGTCTGGAAGAGGGCCGGCATGGAATCGAACCCCTCTACCAACAGGCCCATCTCATCGTAGATACAAAAATTCAAGGGGCCCACCAGGCGGGTTTTGCCCCGCTCCCGCAGCCAGGCCGCCGCGGCCTCGAACAGGGCGCTGGCTACCTCCTGGTCCGGAATCGATTCAAAAAACCCGAAGAACCCGGTGTCAGGACCATGATATTCATCGTGGAGGCGGTTGACGTGGGCGGAGATTCGGCCTGCCGGCCTGCCATCGACCTGGGCCAGAAAATACTGGGCCTCTCCAAATTCGAAGAAGGGACCGCGCTCTTTATCCAGGAACTCACGCTGATGGGAAAGGATGGGGGGCACCCAGTGGGGATCGTTCCGGTAAATGGACCAGGGGAGCCGGAGAAATTCCTGTAAGGCCGCGTCATCCTGGACGGGGGCTACCTTAATTACCCCCCTAAAATCCATGACCATAACCTCGTTACCGCGGTTTTTTGAAGACGATGCGTGCTTTTAAACCATCCTTAAGAACGAGGTCGGGGTTAGGCACCAATAATTCCACGTCATAGTATGAGGGTTGATCCAGGCCAGGGGTCTGAGAGGACCATGAGACGCGGCTCACCTTGGCTTCGAACTTCCGCCCGGGCAAGGATTCCAGGGTCACTTCCGCCACTTCCCCGGGAGTGATTTGCAGGGCCTCAATTTCGAAGGCTTGCGCCCGCACTGCCATGGGGTCCATCACCCCCACCAGAAAGACTGCGGGAGCGGGCGGCAGCTCCGCCCCTGGCCGCACCTCCGGACTGATCCAAGTAACGTAGCCGTCCATGGGCGCCCGCAGGGCGGCCTCGGAGGGCACCTGCCCGTTTTTGGCGGAGTTGCCCAATTGCGACTGCAACAGGGCCTGATCCAGCTGGAGTGTCCGGCGATCCTGACGCAAGCGCTCCTTCAGGGTCTTCTGCTCCTGGGTCACCAGTTGGATCTCCCGGTTGAGCTGGCTCAGGCTGTCGGGAGCGGCCAACTTTTTCTGGACCAGCTGGGTTAATTCCCGCTTTCTGCTCTTAAGGGGCGTTAGGCCCCGCTCCACCTCGGCCAATCTTACTTCCAAATCCGAGATTTGGGGGGGGAACAGGCGCTGCCGGATGGCCAGGATGGCTTCCGGGGTCAGGCGGTATCTCGCCAGGATTTCCCCGGCTGCCACCCGCTGCCCGGCTTTAACCAGGAGCGTCGTGATAATCCCCTTGAACGGCAGATCAACCTGGCGTTTGAGGGAGGAGAACATCTTGCCGCTGAAAATAATTTCGACCTCCGGGGGCGGCGGGGGCGGCTGGGCGTACACCTCTGCCTGGTTACGCGCCGGTGCCGGACCCGGGGCCATGAGCACCAAAACTAGGGCCAGGAGCCACCCCAAGGTCAGGAGCGATCTAATTCTGCCAGGAACTCTGATCCACATAACTATGGCCCAAATCTCCGGAAATATAGCGCAGCTTCAAGACTGCCGCATGATAATCCATGGCCTTCATGACCGTGACTTTTTTAGCCTCCAACAACGCCTTTCGTCCTTCTAAATAAGCGGGCAGTTGGATGCTGCCGGATTGATAACTGATGTCGGCTTGTCGTTCTTTGAGGCGAGCCAGTTCCTCCTGGCCTTGAGATAGCTTCAGGGCTGAGGCGGCCTCCTGGATCTCGCCTTGGGCTGCTTCCCAGACATCGCTTAGATCCATTTCCTTCAAATTCTTCTCCGTGCCGAACTGTTTCAGGATGGCCTTTTGCCGGGAGATATTGCGGACCCGCCTTAAGCCATCCCACACCGGCACTTGCAGACCCACGGAAAAAAAGAGGTTATTACCTCCCCCCGCAGTTAAACTCAAGGGGTCTGGATTCTGAACCCCCGCAATAAAGGTCGGCAGGAGTCTAGTCTTGGCCACGGTGATATTGTATGTCTGGAGTCGTTTCTTTACTTCAAGGACCTTGAGTTCAAAAGACCTGGACTTAGCCTGGTCCAGGGTGGCGGTATTGGGGTCGAACATTCCTAAAATTTGCCGGCGAACATCATGGAGGTCCAGGGATAGCTCCTCGGATGGTTTAAGTCCTAAAAAGGATTTCAAGTTTTCCCTGGCCCTCGTTTGGGAAGATTCCAGTCGCTTTTTCTCAGCCTGTGCCACTTCCAATTCCTGTCTCGCTACCCTGACTTCCAGGGAGGTGGCGGTCCCCAGGCTGGCGCGGTTCTCAATATATTCCAGATTCTTGCGGGCCAGGTCATTGATTTCTTTCTGATAATCGGCCAATTCTTTCAAGGATTGCAAATCCAGGAACCTCTTGCCAAGACGCTGAATTCCCTCGCAGATTACCTGGATATGGGTGAATTTGGCCATTTGGGTAAGCAGTTTTCGAGCCTGCAAAGAGAAATAAGCCTCCAGCGGGTTATAGCTGTCGGTATAAAATTCCAGGGAATATGCCTGGGGCACCGCCCTGGACTGGTTCACCACCACCGGTGGGTTGGTAGGCAAGGTGATCACGTTCAAGTTATTGTTGCTGGGACGGTTCACATAATAACGGGTACGGAAAGAGACCGTGGGGAATAAGCCGTACCTGCTGTCGGACTCATCCAGGCGACTGAGTTCAATGTCCAGGGCGCTCTTGGCGAAATATGGCGACTGCTGCAACGCGATCCTGATGGCTTCCTGGAAATCGAGCAATCTCTTGGTGTCTGCTTTGCCAGACTCCTCCTCCGCTCGGGCTGCGGACGGGTTCAGGTCCAACGGCGCGCCCGTGGTGATGACCAACACCATAAGCAGCAAGAGGGCTTTAAGCGCGAGCATGGGTCCCAGGAAGGACCTTGACGGCTGGATCTGGCGGCTAGATTCCGGTGGATGGGGGCGCGAGGTCTCGAGGGGTGCAATGGCCGTCCTGCTCTTGGCCATTATGGTCTGAAGGAGCCACATCCCTTTGGTCATTGTTCACTAAGGATGCCGTCCTGCAATGAACAGACCCGGGTGCACCTGGCCGCCATTTCGGGATCGTGGGTGACCACCACCACGGAGGTCTTACCGTCACGAATGATTTCCCCAAAATGGGTCAAGATAAGGTGGCCGTGGCTCCGGTCCAGCTGACCGGTGGGTTCGTCCGCCAGGATGACCTGCGGTTGGTTTACCAGGGCCCGGGCCACCGCCACCCGCTGGCGCTCCCCTCCGGACAGGCGGTTGGAGGAATGGTGCATCCGGTGCCCCAGGTCCACCCTGTCCAGGGCGGCGGCGATGCGGGCCGGACGCTCTTTGCGGTCCATGCCGGCGTAAATGAGCGGAAACTCCAGGTTCTCATACACGGTGGAGTTTTCCAGCAAATCACAACTCTGAAAGACGAATCCCACTCGCCGGCGCCGAAATTCCGCCTGGGCCGTGCGATCCAGAGTGAGGACGTTTTCTCCCCCCAGAAAATAAGCACCCCGGGTGGGATGGAGGAAGATGCCCAGGATGAACAGTAAGGTGGACTTGCCAGAGCCGGAGGGGCCCATCACCGCCACGATCTCTCCGGGGTACACCTTCAGGTTGACGTCCCGGAGCACGTGGATCAGGCCGCTGCCATTATCGTAGGTTTTGCAGAGGTTAGTGACCCGGATCAGGGCACCGTTAGCCTCTCCAGAGGTGACCAGATTATACATAGCGAATAGCCGACACCACTTCCATGCGGCTGGCCCGCAGGGAAGGATAGAGGCCGGCTCCCACCCCCAGAACTACGGCAAACACGAAGGCCAGAGCCAGGCCGAGGAAAAAGAGATTTTCCGGCGGCCGGCTGCCGATCATGACCCCCATGATTTCCATCATGATCCGCCCCAGGCCTGCGCCCAGCAGGGCCGCGCCCCCGCTGAGACAAAGGGCTTCGGAGAGGAACTGGGCCAGGATATCCTTGTCTTCTGCCCCCATGGCCTTTTTTAAGCCGATTTCCCGGGTGCGGGAAGTAACTGCGGCCATCATCACGTTCCAGATGCCCACCCCCCCCAGGATGAAAGTGGCGCTGATGGCCAGGTAAATCAAGAACTCGATCCACCAGGCCAGTTGCTGCACCCGTTTTAAGCCTTCCCAGGAAACCTCCACGTGCAACTCTTCGGGAGACTGGTGGGAGCCGATCACTTTAGGGATTGCCGCAGCCACCTGGGCCACATCATCCCAGGTGAGGCAGCGGAGATAGAGGCGGTCGGTGAGAAGTTGTCCCCGCAGACGATCCTGGGCGGTGGTCAGGGGCAAGAAGGCGGAATTGGCCATGCCGCTGTCCGTTACGCCCCCCAAGATCCCGGACACCCGGTATAGTTCCTGGTTGATCTCCAAGGAGCGGCCAACGACGTCCTGGGTGCCGAAGACCTTTCTCGCCAGTTCTGCTCCCAGGACGCAGACGCGCTGACGCCCGAAGACCTCCCCGGGACCGAACAGCCTGCCTCGCTTGGCCCAGAAGCTGCGGACTTGCCAGAAGGCTTCGTCCACCGCCATGGTCATAAAGCCGTGACGTTCACCGTGATAATTGGTCTGACCGCCTGTCACCGCGGCCAGGCTCACTTCCTTGACCCCCTCCAGGTGGAGCAGGGCTGCCAGGGTCTGGTCCCGGAACCATTGGGGCCGGTAGGACCTGGCATTATCGAAATAGATCCTGATGACCGTGACCCCGCCAATGAGGTCCAGGTCCTCGTTGAAGTTCTTCTTGACCTCCCGGCTCATGGTGACCACGGTGATGAACCCGGCCACGCCCAAGGCGATGGCCAGGACCACCCCCAGATAGCGGCGCCGATGGCGCACTACCTGACGGACACTTACGCACAAGAGGTCATTAAGCCTCAACGTCAGCGCCCTCCCCCATGCTCCGCTTCACTCGCCGATCATGCTGACTGCTGAGCCGGGTTGGCTGGGGAAGGTGGCGGAAAAATCGTCCTCCTCCAGAAAAGGTTCCGGCTGGGCCAGGTCGCAAGCTCGGATGCGGTGCTTCTTGGCCAGCCGTTCCAGGACTTCCAAGACGTAGTCGATCTGGCCTTTTTTGTGCGTGCTCATGTAAGCCGTGCGGATCACCGCCTGTCCCCGGGGCACCGCGGGATAAATGGCGGGCAGGGCGAACACGCCGTTTTCGAACATCTCTCGGGCAAAGAGGAAGGCTTTCTCTTCCGCCCCGATGTAAATGGGGATGATGGGCGTCTTGGAGTGCCGGGTGACCAGCCCCATCTCCCGGTAGCCGGCGTGGACGTGCCGGGTGATTTCCCACAGGCGGGGTACCCGGTCCGGGTCCTGCTCCAGGATATCCAGGCAGGCCAACACGGTAGCCGCATTGCTGGCGGGCAGCGCCGCGGAAAAGATCAAGGGCTTGGAATGGTGCCGCAGATACTCCAACACGGCCTCGTCGTCCGAGGCGATGAAACCGCCGATGGAAGCCAGGGCCTTGCTGAACGTGCCCATGATAAAATCCACTTCGGCCGTGAGCTCGAAATGATCGGCCGTCCCCCGTCCCCCGCGGCCCATCACTCCCAATCCGTGGGCGTCATCCAGATACAGCAGCAAGTCCGGATAGTTCTTTTTCAGCGCCACCAGCTCGTCCAGGGGCGACAAGTCGCCGGACATGCTGAACACCCCTTCGGTGATCAGGAGCACGCAGCCATTGGCGTTTTTCTGGCGGGCCGCAGCCAACTTCCGGGCCGCTGCCGAAGCATCATTGTGGGCGAAGGGGATGAGCCGAGCTCGAGAAGCCTGGCAGCCCTCGAAGATGCTGGCATGGTTTTCCCGGTCGCACACAATCATGTCCTGGGGAGTAAGCATGCAGGCGATGGCCCCCAGGTTGGTGGTGAACCCGGTGGCATGGACCACGGCCTTTTTCTTGCCCACAAAGGCAGCCAGGCGTTCCTCCAGGGCCTCGTGCACGGTCAAGTTGCCGCACAGAAATCGGGAACCGCCGGGACCGCTCCCCCAGCGGCGGGCAGCCTTGGCCGTCGCCTCGATTACCCTGGGATCATGCGTAAACCCCAGATAGTCGTTGGACCCAATCATAATCAGACGCCGGCCCGACACCTCCACTTCTGTGCCCCAAGATCGGTCGATGGGCCGGAAGTAAGGGTAAATCCCTTGTTCCCTGGCGTCTTGGACCATAAGAGCAAAAGGTTGGCAGCGATTTCTTAGTGACATAAAAGGATTCTACCCCCTCCCCCTCCGGTAGGTTTACACCTTTTTATTTCTATCTTGATAAAATGTCAATGGGATTTACCATCCTGGCAAATAATCTGACATTTTAAGTAATTTATGGGGCATCCTACCACACTCTCACTCATTTTCTCCATAACTCTTTTAGGCAATATGCATTTTTTCCCTAAGTTATCGGCATTATAGCAGGTTTTCCAGAGACTACCCAGCATTAAGTGGTAATCAGCCAAAAAAGTTCCGCTGCTAAAGGCCGCCATGCCGTGGCTCAGCCCCCCAGACCGTGCACTTGTGCACCAGGGTCGTGGTGATATTCTTTATCTCTAAGGCCAAAAATGTCAAGTAATTTGGCGGCTGAAGTTAAGGGTCGAAAATTAGACCGGAGCCCCCTCGCTAAAGTTAAGGCCCCTCCCCGCCGCGGTAAACCTGGAACCTTGCTGTAGCCCACACCGTTGCTAACCATGCTGGAAAGATGGCTTCCTGAGGTCATGACCTCTCCGGGGGGTCACTTAAAAACCGGCGAATGGCCGCAGCCTGGCTGCGGGTGAGGGCTGGGTGGGCCGTGGGGCAAAACTTCCGGTACTCTTCCGCCGGGATGGCCCCCGCCAGTTCCGGTTCGTGGTTGAGCTTCTGGTAACAGGTCCTGGCCGCCCGGCTCATCTCCAGGTATTTATCATGCCATCGGGGCAGACTGAAAATCTGCCCATAGGCCATGGCCGCCAGCAAAGCCAGGGTGAGCAGGTGAAACCAGCGCTTCTGGGGCATTCGGTGGTGCGCCAACCGCCAGGCGGTGCCCACCAGAATCAGGGCGCCGATGAGGGTGAAGATGCCGTAGCGGGCCACGAAGGCCTGGTTTACGGAGCGTTGATACCGGGTCAAAGATACCAGGATAAAAGGCAGGACATTGGCCAGGAGGGCCCACAGCACCAGGCGTTTTTCCGGGGAGCCGCCCCAGCCCCAGACCACGGCCAGGCTTAGGGCCATAAGGCTGACGCCGGCGACGTAGGCCGCCACCGGGAAGTGGTAATGCCCCCAAAACAGATAGAAAAACGGCGACAGGAAGGCTCCGTACAGCAAATGGGTCAGGTAGGCCAGGCCGGGAAGGCCGGAAAACACTCGCAGATTGTGGCTGGTGGCGGCGGAAAACCCGGCGTATTTGTAATAGCCCACGGCAAAGATCAGGTACACCGCCCCGACGACGAAGGCCAGGGGCCAGAATTTCCTCCGCCCCTCCCCCTCCCCCATGATGAGGGCATACAGCGGCAAGGCGGCCAGGCCGGTGAGGGGATAGTTGTGCGAAAGTACCGAAAGCCCGGCGCAGAGACCGATGCCCCAGAGCCTGGCCCCGGTTGGCGTCTTGAGATAACTGTCGGTCAGCAGCAGGGCCCCCAAAAAGAAGCCCAGGCTGAGAAGGTAGCCCACGTAAAAGCCGTTCCAGGCAATGGCGTGATGCACCGCGGCGCCGGCATAAAGCAGGCTCAAGGTCAGGGCCAGGCCCCAACTCCAGTGGCGCCGGAAAAAGAGGTAGAGCAGAAAGGCATTGGCGCCGGTGCCCAGGCAATTGACCAACACCAGGAGATAATATTTTTCTCCCGCGGTTTTCACCAATCCATAGAAGATCAGGTGGAAGAAGGGAAACCACTGCTCCCCGTCGGGCCTGACCAGGTACTGCCCAAAGGGGAGCTCCGCCATCTGGATGAGTGCGGTCCAGTCATCCAGGATATAAAAAAAAATGGGCCGCCAGAAGATGAGGACCGGTACCGCCAGCAGCAGCAGGGCCACCTTCAGGTCGTGCCTGGCAGAGGGCAAGGTCTGTTTGGCCATGGACGTAATCTAGTTGCCGCCCCCATCAATCCCCAGAATTTTTGCACTTGAGGTTAGATTCGGCCCCACGGGGGAACAACTTAAACCCCCCTGGGGGGTAATTTCCTCAGATCCTTCCATATTTCTCGGCTTCACCGCAATCAGGTGAGGTCACCTGGCGGCACCGCAATCAGGGTTCGCCTCACAGTTTGCATTTTGTGGAAATTCACGGTATGAACTTTAAGGAGTGTGGCGCTGGGAGCAAACAAGGGTACGATCGTGGTTGGGCTGCATCGTGCCGACATCCGCCATCCCCCCGGAAACCCGGATGTTGCTCTGACCTGCCTACCCTGGCGACGCCAGGTTTTATTGACTGAATCTACCCCCAATCTCTTAGCGGCTTATTGTAGCAGATAATTGGGAGAATTAAAAGCAATGTTGGCTAAGAAAAAAATCCTGGTGGTCCTGCCCGCCTACAACGCGGCCCGGACCCTGGAGCGCACCTTTCAAGACATCCCTTTTGATGTGGTGGACGAGGTCTTGCTGGTGGACGACGCCTCCCGCGACGAAACCATTGAAGTGGCGCAGCGGCTGGGCATCCGCTGTTTTGTCCACCAGCGCAACCTGGGCTACGGCCGCAACCAGAAGACCTGCTACGCCGAGGCCTTATCCTCGGGGGCCGACATCGTCGTCATGGTGCACCCCGATTACCAGTACTCCCCCAAAATCATCCCGGCCCTGGCCGGTTTGGTGGCCAGCGGCGAATACGAGGCGGCCATCGGCTCCAGGATCCTGGGAGGCAAGGCCCGGCAGGGGGGCATGCCTTTGTACAAGTATGTGTTCAACCGCATCCTCACCCTGTTTCAGAACCTGCTGCTGGGGGCCAAACTTTCCGAATACCACACCGGTTTCCGGGCCTTCTCCCGCCGGGTCCTGGAGAGCCTGCCGCTGCTGGAGAACTCCGACGACTTCGTCTTTGACAACGAAATGCTGGCCCAGATCATCTATTTCGATTTCCCCCTGGGGGAGGCTTCCTGTCCCACCCGCTATTTCCCCGAGGCCTCTTCCATCAATTTCTCCCGGAGCGTGAAATACGGCCTGGGGGTCGTCATCACTTCCGTGAAGTTCGTTTTGCAGAAACTGGGCTGGGCCCAGTTCCCCATCTTTTCCCCCACGGGCCGGGGACTCAAGGCCGGCACCTATTACTTCGAACCGGCCCCGAACTCCACCGCGCCGGTTTCTCCTCCCACGGCGGCCTCCCCAGAGAAGTGAAGGCTGGGATCATCACGTTAAGTGGAGTAGTTGATGGTGCGCGGCAAAGCTGGCTGGCATCCCGCCCCTGAACCGTCCCTGGCCCCTCTGACCTAGTACTTGGTTGTGAAAATCAGCCTGAATAATTGCGAGCCTTCTCAAAGACCAGGACTACATAAAGTCCCCCTTTGAAAAAGGGGGATTTAGGGGGATTTCAACGGGTTATACAATCCCCCCTCACCCCCCTTTGGAAAAGGGGGGTGATAAAAATGGGTCTCAAATAAGGTGCGAACTTCTGCAATTAAGTACTATTTTACCTCATTCCGGCGTATCCCCCCAGACCTCCAGTAAATCCGACAGCGTCGCCCCCTGGACGGGCCAGGTCTTGACCAGCCAGGCCAGGAAGCTCCGGAGCTTGGCCACCAACCGGCCCACCGCCTCTTCCGTGGGAAAGAGCCGGCTGGCCCCGGGCAGCAGCTCAGAGGAGTGGAAAGACATGGTGAGCACCTGGCCGCCCCGGCGGCGATGCAGGTGCGCCGCCAGTTTCATGGAAGCCAGGGAGAACCAGGCCGGCTGAATTCCCGCGGCCCCGAGGTAGCGGAAGCAGCCCCGCACCCTCCGGCCCCAGGCGCCGGGCAGCGCCCCGGACAGGCGGTAAATTGCCCGGGCCGTGCCGGGGAGCAGCGGCACCATGGTCAGGGGAACTTCCAGCAAGGGCGCGCCTTCAAGGCCCGGGAGGAAGAACGGGTCCGCCGGCGCCAGGAAGTCTTCGCATCGGCTGCTTTTGTCAGTGAGGGGGGCGATGCTGCTGTCCACTTGGAGGCCGCACTCCGGCAGTAAGGCCATGATCTTGGGGCCCCAATCCAACCGCCCCATGCGGAAGGAGGTGGGCGTAACCCCCAGGGAGCGGCGCACCTGGCCCACCAGGCCCGCCAATTTGTCCCGCAGCAGGGACATGGGCAGCAATTCCGAGGAGATGGGTTCGGGGTGAGGCAGGTCGGCAAACGGCGGGGTATTCCAGGGGTGGAGATGGACGCCGATCTCGGCCCCGTGAGTCTCCTGCCAGTGGGCCAGAACCCGGCAGGCCTCGGGGTCCAGGGCCGCATGGTAGCTGACCAGGAGGGTGAGGGGGAAGCCGAATTCCCGGGGGATGAACTCCAGGCGCCTGAGCTCCGCCACATTGCTCACCCCCGGCGGGGTGCGGGGATAGTCCCCGAAAAACAGGCCTTCTTCCTCCACGTCGATGCTGATCACCAGCTTCATTTCAGGCTTTCGGTTTTCGGTAAAAAAGTTAATTCAGCCCACTCTTCGTTGAGGCGACCCGGCGGCAAGCCAACCGGTCTGGGTTTCGGCAAAGCCAAAGGTCGGGTGGGCACGGCCCACCAAAATTTCTTTACGGCGATGACTTCTGATCCCGCAAGTCGACGGCCACCTTGACGCTGCGGTGCCGCCGCTTGTCAAAGGCCGCCTGCAAGGCCTGCCGGTACTGGCCCAGGGGGAAGACGTGGGACAACAGGCCCTGGGTGGGATAGCCGCCCCCCAGCAGGTCCACGGCTTTTTGATAGGTGCGGACCTGACGCCCCTCAAAGCGGCCGTGGGCATACATGGAAGACCCGGTGAGGCGCAGTTCCCTAAACCACAGGCTGGAGAAGTCCACCCGGCCCAGGGAGCCGGCGGTGCCCACCATGACGTAGGCGCCCCGGCCCCGCAGGGCCAGAAGGCCCTCTTGCAGGGAGTGCCCGCTGGCCACGCAGTCGAAGACCAGGTCGGCTCCCCCTTCCAAGTTGCCGCCCCCCAGGGTGGTGGGAACCAGGCGGGCCCCCACGGCCTGGCCCAACTCCGCCCGGGTCGGATGCGACAGGATCAGGTCGGCGCCGCCGGCCCGGGCCAGGGCCTCCTGGAAAGGATAACGGGCCACCACCACCAGCCGGGCCCCGGAGCCCAGGGTCCGCAGCAGGCGCACCAGGTGTTGCCCGATGATGCCGGCTCCGTAAATCACCACGGTGTGGCCGTCTTCCGGGTAGTGGTCCAGGACCGGCTGCAGGGCCGAGGCCAGGGAGTCGGTAAGGACCGCCGCCTCATCGGCGACGTTCTCCGGCACCCGCACCAGCCGGCTGGGATGGGCCGCCATGAACGGGGCCATACCACCCCCCACGTCCCGGTTGTAGCCCAGGATGACTCCCGGGGCCAGGCCGGCGTCCCTCCGGCTGAAATTTTCGCACAGGTTGTAGCGGCCCTGGGAACAGAAGCGGCAGGGCGGCAACCCCCGCACTTCGCAGCAGAGGACGGGCTCCACCACCACCCGCTCACCCGGACGCCAGCCGGAGTCCGCCGGGGCCTCCGCCACCTCGGCCAGGATTTCGTGGCCCAGCACCGCCGGGAAATCGGCGTAGGGCTCCAGCAGCAGGGATTCGGCCCCCTTCAGGAGCCTGAGATCCGAGCCGCAGATGCCGCACAACCGGTTGCGCAGCACCACCCACTCCGGCCCCGGGGGCGCCAACGGCACCTCCTGCAATCTCAAAGGCGCCACCCGGGCGAAGAAATGCCGGGGCCAGAGGCGGTTCAGGGCCCTGGAGAGAAGGTAGCGCGGCACCGAGCGGTAATATACCAGAGCTTGCATGAGATACAGTTTCCAGTTTCCGGTTTTCAGTTTTCGGTTTAAACTTGTTATAAATTCGGAACGGGTTATGTTTGAGTGTCTTTATGAAATATTATATCGTGCCGAGCAAATTCGCCAAGCCGCCCGCTGAAGAATGACCGTGAAATGGAATGCCTGTAAACGCACATTCCTTATCATCTGGAAATAATTGCAAGTCAACCGAAAACCGAAAACCGAAAACTGAAAACTCAAAACTGGAAACTGATAACTCATGAGCACCCGGAGCAGGATCTCGCTGGGGATGGTGGCGAAAAACTTCCGGCGGTTGGCGCAGCATCCCTGGATCGCCTCCAAGCTGTTGACCTTGCAGGGGGAAAAGTGGCTCTTCAACCTGCTATACCCCCGGGCCCAGGCGGGGTGGGCCAACAAGATCCGCCAGTTGAGCATCAGGATCACCGACCTGTGCAACCTGCGCTGCCACACCTGCGGCCAGTGGGGGGACCAGGGGTTTCTCCACGGCAAGAACCTGCGGCAACTGAAACAGAATGAGGTGCCGCCGGGGCGTTATCTGGAGGTGCTGGAGGACCTGGTGCGCCACGGTCACCGCCCCACGGTCTACCTCTGGGGCGGCGAGCCCATGCTTTACGAAGGTACCCTGGAGTTGATCGAACGGGCCACGGCCCTGGGACTGCCCTGCTCCATCGCCACCAACGGCACCGGCATCGCCGGGGCCGCCCCGCGCCTGGTGCGGGCCCCCATGTTCCTGCTCCAGGTCTCCATCGACGGCCCCGACGCCGCCCTGCACAATCAGGCGCGGCCGGCGGTGGGGGCGGCCGACAATTTTGCCGACATCCAGGCGGGCCTGGCGGCGGTACGCCGGGAGCGTCGGGCCCAGGGCCGCAACCTGCCCCTGATTGCCTCCCTCACCACCATTTCCCGGAGCAATTATCGGCACCTGCTGGATATTTACGAATCCTTCCGGGACCGGGTGGACCTGTTCGTCTATTACCTTTCCTGGTGGATTGATGAGGAACGGGTCAAGGCTCACGAAGAGGATTTCTCCCGGCGTTTCGGGTTCACCCCCCGCCTCCCCGGGGGCTGGGTGGGCGGCTGGCGGCCCGATGATTACCGGGAGTTGGACCGGCAGTTGCAGGGCCTGCTGGAGCTGGCGCGGCGGGGGGACGCCCCGCCGGTCACCCTGCTCCCCCACATCAGCGGGGCGGAGAACCTCCGCACCTACTACACCGACCACCGGGCCCGGTTCGGCTATAACCAGTGCATCTCCATTTACCAGGTGGTGGAGGTAGACAGCAACGGCGACCTCTCCCCCTGCCGGGACTACCACGACTACGTGGTGGGGAACCTCAAGGACGCCACCATTACCGAACTGTGGAACTCTCCGGCGTACCGGGAATTTCGCCGCAGCCTGGCCACCGAGGGCCTGATGCCCGTCTGCACCCGCTGCTGCGGCCTCATGGGGTATTGAGGTGAAGAGAGATTTTGGGAGAGGGGGCCAGGGGCAGAAGGCCCCCGGCCCTCCCCTCAACCATACTTTTTTGCCCCGTCCGGCTAGCACCGTCTTCCTGCTGCAAGACCTGAGCTTCGGCGGCACCCAGCGCCAGGCCCTGGAGTTGGCCCGGCGCCTGGATCCCCACCGGTTCCGGGTGGAAGTCTGGCTCCTGGCCGGGGGCGACGACCTCCTGCCGGTGGCCCGGGACTTCGGCCTTCGGCTGGCGTGGCTTTCCCGGCGGCACGGGGTGGGGCCCGGGGCCCTGGCCAACCTCTGGCGGCGCCTGCAGGCTAACCCCATCGACGTGTTGCTGCCCTTCACCGTGGTTCCCAATATCTGGGGCCGCCTCTGGGGCCGGCTGGCCCGGGTGCCCCTCATCGTGGGTAACTGCCGGGGCGGCGGCGCCCCCCGGAGGCAGCACGAGAGCCTGCTGTGGCCCCTGGCCCACCACCTCCTGTGCAACAGCGTGGCCCTGCAGGCGGTGCTCATCAACCGCCATGGGGTGCCGGCCCACCGGGTCACGGTGATCAAAAACGGGGTGGATGTGGATTTTTTCCGTCCTCCGGTCACCAGGCAGGATTTAGCGCCGGTAATTTTGTCGGTGGCCCGCCTGGTCCCGGACAAAGACCCCGGGACCCTGGTGCGCGCCTTCCGGCTGGCCGCGGCCGAGCATCCTGAGGCGCAGTTGTGGCTGGTGGGGGATGGCCCCCTGAAGGAGCCCCTGGGCCGCCTGGTGCATGATCTCGGGCTGCCGGCCCGGGTCCGATTTCTCGCGGCCCGGCCCGACTTGCGGCCCCTGTTGCACCGGGCCAGTCTCCTGGCCCTGAGCAGCGTGGCCGAAGCCCTGCCCAACGTGGTGCTGGAGGCCATGGCCGCGGGCCTGCCGGTGGTGGCCACCCGGGTGGGAGGGGTGCCGGAGATGGTGACGCCGGGCCGCACCGGCTGGCTGGCGCCCCCGGGAGACGCCCCGGCCCTGGCCGCGGCCATTTCCCAGCTGCTGGGGAGCGTCGAGACCCGGCGGGCCTTCGGCCAGGCGGGACGGCGGCGGGTGCAGCAGGACTTTTCCCTGGCCGCCATGGCCCGGCGCTACCAGGAGGTGCTGCAAGGCCTCCTTCAAGGAAAGATTTGACCAAACCTCAAAGGGTGCCGGCCGAGGCTCTAATCCCAGGGAGAAGTCCCCTGAGGTTCATGAAAACCGAAAACCGAAAACCGAAAACCGAAAACTGACCATGCGGGTTGCCTACATCCTCCTCTGGTTTCCGGAGCCTTCCCAGACGTTCGTCCTGAATGAAGTCAACACCCTGGTGCGCCTGGGCCTGGAGGTCCGGGTCTACACCCTCTACGGGCCCCGTCCGGCCGGGCGCCTCGCCGGCATGGGCCCGGCGGCGGCGCCGGTTACCCATCTGGGCGCCGCGGCCCTGGGGACGCTGTTACGCGACTTATGGCGCCTCGGGCGCCATGGGGCCCCGGGGGCGGGAAGATTTTTGCGGCAGGTGTTGCTCAGGCGGTGGCGCCACCCGGTGACCGGGGGCGAAGCTCTCTGGGCCGCCCTGGCCGGGGTGCATCTGGCCCGGCGTTTTGGCCGCGACCGCATCGACCACATCCACGCCCCCTGGGCCGACGGCCCCGCCACCGCGGCCTGGGTGGCCTCGCATCTCAGTGGCATCCCCTTCAGCTTCAGCGCCCGGGCCTACGACCTGCACCCGCCGGACGGCGCCCTGCGGGAAAAGCTGGCGGCCGCGGTTTTCGTCAGGACCAACACCCGGTCCAACCTAAGCTATCTGGCCGGCCTGGCCCCTGAGGCGGCCCCCAAGCTGGTGAACATCTATAACGGCGTCGCCCTGGGGCCGCAGGCCGCCGCCGCCCCCCCGGCGGGTCCGCCCTTCCGGCTGCTGGCCCTGGGCCGCCTGGTGGCCAAAAAAGGTTTTCCCCTGCTGCTGGCGGCTTGCCGCCTGCTGGCGGAGAAGAAAGTGGATTTCCGCCTCACCCTGGCCGGGGCCGGGCCCCAGCGCCGCCGTCTGGCGGCCCTGGTGCAGCAATACGGCCTGGGGGACCGGGTGACCATGCCCGGCTTCATCCCGCACCGGGAGGTGCCGCAGTTGTTGGCCGGGGCCCACCTGCTGGTCATGCCCAGCATCATCGCCCCCTCGGGGGACCGGGACGGCATCCCCAACGTGGTGCTGGAGGCTTTGGCCCATGAGGTGCCGGTGGTGGCCACCGCGGTGTCGGGGCTCCCCGAGGTGATTGTGCCGGGAGAAACGGGCTGGCTGGTGCACCCCCAGGACCCGCAGGCCCTGGCCGCGGCCATCCTGGCGGCCCTGAAAGACCCCGCCGGGGCCCGCTGCCGGGCCCAGGCCGGCCGGGACCTGGTGGCCCGGGAATTCGACTCCCGGCAGAACTATGCCCGCTTGAAAGCCTGCTTTGAGAAGGCGGCACGGTAAGCGGCCGCCGCCCTCTTATCATCTCTCTCTGAAACCCGCCCCCAACCCCTTTAGTACTTAATTGCAGAAGTTCGCGCCTTTGTTGAGACCCATTTTTATCCCCCCCTTTTTCAAAGGGGGCTTAGGGCAGTAGTGTCCGGCAAGGAAATTGCGAGAATATCCCCCCGCTAAAATAACCCTTCAACCTAATGGTGATGGGATGGGCAGATTATGAGAATCCAGAAAATTCCCTTTCCCCCATTGGGGGAGAGGGAAAAAGGAAAAACCACCTGAGTGCTTTTGGTAATATTAATGGGTGCATTAATTGTGTCACCCTGAGCCGCAGGCGAAGGGTCTAGATTCTTCGCCGCGGCGCGGCTCAGAATGACCAATTAAATGCTCCGGTTAATATCTTCCCCGTCTCCCGCCGCGGGCGGGGGGAGAGGGTTGGGGTGAGGGGGGAGAATCCGGAGGGTTAGAAGCTCCGCTGGTTACTCCCGAAGCGGCTACCGCATCCTTCCTCCGGCCGTCCGGTTCATTGGAGGTAACGGCATCATCGGAAATTGTAAAATGGTTATCCGACAGACTTATTGAAGAAAATCTATTATGGGTTGCTTGTCATTCCAGCCCACGGGAAGGATCTCGGCAGGTCACAATGATGAAACTCTTCACTGCGTTCAGACTGAGAAGAAAGAACCTGTTTTTCAACAACTTTAAGGCCTTACTGGTCCATTAAGAAGTGCATCCTTACCTATCCATGCTGGCTTAGTTAAATGGGTTCGGCGCGTTTACTACCGATTCATATTAATAATACTTCCGGGTAATGCAAAGAAATAATGATTCCGTAAAAATATAAGAATCATTTTTTCCTTGCCTTTCCTGAATAATGCTGCTATAGGGGGAAAATCCCAGGTCTGTCAACACCTCAGGGGGAGGTCGCGCCAATCAGCTTAAGACCTGAAACTGCGCCAGTACGGGCTACTCGGTGAGAGGACACCATATGATATCCTGGCTCATGGGAGTAGTTGTCTGTCTGTGTCTTTTGGCGGGATGTGGGGGAGGTTCCAAGGGAAATCTGGTGAAAGAGGAGCCGCTGCAGCCGGCTCTGACTGTCCCCGTCCAAGACGATAGCGATGAATCAGCCCTGACCGAGGAGTTGAGCGCCAAGCGCCTGGAGGAACTCTACGCCAAGAGCGGCATCCCCGGCTGGGACCCCAGCCTGGAAGAAGAGCTGAAGCAATGGGAGCATCAGGTAAAGTTTGATGTGCCCATTCAGATGAACAAGCAGGTCCGGGCCTACCTGGTCTATTTCTCCACCGAACGCAAAGAAATCATCAGCCGTTATCTGTCCCGTTCCAGCCGCTATCTTCCCATGATTAAAGAGGTCTTCCAGGAATACGGCCTGCCGGAAGACCTGGCCTATCTGGCCATGATCGAGTCCGGCTTCAACGCCAAGGCCTATTCCCATGCCCACGCCAGCGGCATGTGGCAGTTCATCAAAGGCACCGGCCTGCGCTACGGGCTGGCCATCGACAGCTACGTGGACGAGCGCCGGGACCCGGAAAAGTCCACCCGGGCTGCGGCCAAGTACCTTCTGGACCTCTATAAACAGTTTGGCTCCTGGTATCTGGCCGCTGCCTCGTACAACTGCGGCGAAGGCAGGGTGCAGAGAGAGCTGAACCAGAGCACCCACAAGAACTTCTGGGAGCTTTCCGCCAACATGTGCCTGCCCAACGAAACCAAGAACTACGTGCCGCAGATGATCGCCGCCACCATCATCGCCAAGAACCCCGAGAAGTTCGGTTTCAAAAACGTGCCCTACCTGCCGCCCCTGAAATACGACCGGGTGCAGGTGAACGAGCCCACCGCGCTCAAGGCCGCGGCCGCGGCGGTGAACGTCTCGCTGGAGGAGGTCCAGGCCCTCAACCCGGAATTGACGCGGGGCGTAACCCCGCCGGACAGCCCCTCGTATGCCCTGAACCTGCCGCCCAACAGCAAGGAAGCCTTTGCCAAGAACATCACCCTGGCCCAGATCGAGCACCCGGCCATCGCCTCCAGGCCCCTCCGCACGGCCAAAAGCACCGGGCGCAGCTACTCCAAGGGGAGGAGCCAGGCCGTCCGCCAGGCTTCCGTGGCGGCCAAACCCAACGGCAAGACCAAGACTTATGCCAGGTCTGCCAAAAAATCCGCCAAGCCCACCAAGTATGCCAGCAAGAGCAAGTCAAGCCCCAGCGCCTCGGCTAAGGCCGACGCCAACGTCTATCAGGCTTCTGTGTTCGGCACCCCGTCCTTAGCCGGCAAGCACGACGCCTCCGTCAAGAGCAAGGGCAAGACCAGAATTCAGACCGGGAAAGCCGACGCCAGGCCGGGTGAGACCCGCCTGTCAAAGAGAAGCGACAGCTCCGCCAAAAATTCCGGCAAGGCCAAGAATGCCAAGAAGAACGGCTCCTCGGAGAAAAAATCCAAGGACAAAATCTCCAAGGCCAAACCTCGCGCCCTGTTCGCTGAAGCCCGGTGATAACCTCGCCGGGCTTCGGCCCGCCTTAAATCTGCAAATTTTTATCCCCTGCCCCCTTGATTTTCCTGGCTGAATGGTTAAAATTGGCCAGAAATTAGCACTCACCTTCGGCGAGTGCTAATACTCGTCGGAAGATCTTAATTCACCCTGAGGAGGTTTTACATGAAGGTCAAACCCTTAAATGATCGCGTTCTGGTCAAACGGCTGGAAGAGGTGCAGGTTACCAAAGGCGGCATCGTCATTCCGGATACCGCCAAGGAAAAACCCATCGAAGGCCGCATCGTGGCCGTGGGCCCCGGCAAAATGAGCGATGCCGGCAACCGCATGGCCCTCCAGGTCAAAGAAGGCGACAAGGTCCTGTTCGGCAAGTACGCCGGCACCGAAATCAAGATCGAAGGCGAAGAATATTTGATGATGCGGGAAGAAGACATCCTGGCCGTCATCGCCGAATAATATTCCGGTCTTCCCCATCATCCATCCTGAAGTCCAATTGGTCAGCTACCCTTAAAAGGAGGACAGTAAAGACATGGCTGCAAAAGAGATCAAGTATGATATCAAGGCCCGGGAGGCCATTCTCCGGGGCGTCAACACCCTGGCCGACGCGGTCAAGGTAACCCTGGGCCCCAGGGGCCGCAACGTCATTCTGGAGAAATCCTTCGGCGCCCCGATGGTCACCAAGGACGGCGTCACCGTGGCCAAGGAAATCGAACTGGAGGACAGGTTCGAGAACATGGGGGCCCAGATGGTGCGGGAAGTGGCCTCCAAGACCTCGGACGTGGCCGGCGACGGCACCACCACCGCCACTATCCTGGCCCAAAGCATCTACCAGGAAGGCTCCCGCCTGGTGGCCGCGGGGGTCAATCCCATGGCCTTAAAGCGCGGCATCGAACAGGCCGTGGCCAAGGTGGTGGAGGAGCTGCACAAAATCTCCAAACCCACCAAGGACCAGAAAGAGATCGCCCAGGTGGGCACCATCTCCGCCAACAACGACTCCTCCATCGGCAACATCATCGCCGACGCCATGGCCAAAGTGGGCAAGGAAGGCGTCATTACCGTGGAGGAAGCCAAGGGCATGGAGACCACCCTGGAAGTGGTGGAAGGCATGCAGTTCGACCGGGGCTACATCTCCCCCTACTTTGTCACCAACCCGGAGAAGATGGAAGTCAACCTGGAGGAGCCTTACATCCTGATCCACGAAAAGAAGGTCAGCGCCATGAAAGACCTGCTGCCGCTGCTGGAGCAAATCGCCAAGATGGGTAAGCCCCTGGTGATCATCGGCGAGGACGTGGAAGGTGAGGCCCTGGCCACCCTGGTGGTGAACAAGCTGCGGGGCACCCTGCAGGTGGCCGCGGTGAAGGCTCCGGGCTTCGGCGACCGCCGTAAGGCCATGCTGGAAGACCTCGCCATCCTCACCGGCGGCCAGATGATCTCCGAGGACATGGGCTGGAAGCTGGAGAACGTCACCGTCAAAGAACTGGGCACCGCCAAGAAGGTGAACATCGACCGGGACAACACCACCATCATCGACGGCGGCGGCGACCGGGCCGCCATTGAAGGCCGGGTGAAGCAGATCCGGGTGCAGGTCGATGAGACCACCTCCGACTACGACCGGGAGAAACTGCAAGAGCGCCTGGCCAAGCTGGTGGGCGGCGTCGCGGTGATTCGCGTCGGCGCGGCCACCGAGGTGGAGATGAAGGAAAAGAAGGCCCGGGTGGAAGACGCCCTGAACGCCACCCGCGCCGCGGTGGAAGAAGGCATCGTCCCCGGCGGCGGCGTGGCCCTGCTGCGCTGCGTCCCGGCCCTGGATGACCTGAAACTGCCCAACCACGACGAGGAGCTGGGCGTCAAGATCATCAAGCGGGCCCTGGAAGAACCCATCCGCCAGATCGCCAATAACGCCGGCGCCGAAGGCTCGGTGGTGGCCGAGCACGTCAAGCGGGAAAAAGGCGCCATGGGCTTCAACGCCGAGACCGCGGTCTACGAAGACCTGATGGAAGCAGGCGTCATCGACCCCACCAAGGTCACTCGCTACGCCGTCCAGAACGCCGCCTCGGTGGCCTCCCTACTCATCACCACCGAAGCCATGGTGGCCGAGAAACCCAAGAAGGAAGCCCCCATGCCCCCCATGGGCGGCGGCGGCATGGAAGGGATGTACTAAGATAGGGGTAATGGAATAGATTGCCGGGCTTTGCCGGCCGGCGGCCGGCAAAGCCCGGCCCCTTTCAGGGATGGTGGGGAAGGGGACCAGGGGCAGACAGCCCCTGCCCCCTTCCCCACACCCCATCCCCCAACCCCATAAGAAAAATGTAGAAAAATGTAGGGTGGGCACGGCCCACCAAACAAAGGGGCGACCCGTGGGGTCGCCCCTTTTTCTTTGATTTTTGGTGGCACCGGCTTTCCAGCCGGTGGACCTTAGACAGCACAGGCGAGACGCCTGTGCCACTATCCTTCATTTTTCGCCGGGGAAGTCGGGCCGTTGGCCCGCCTTCCCCGGCCCCTTCTGCGGGTTGGGAGGGGGGCTGGGGGGGGGCAGGGACGAAGACGAAGTCCCTGGCCCTCTCCCCAAACCCTAGGGGCGGGTTTAAAACCCGCCCCTAAATTATCAGCCTTTAACCCGCCGCAAGCGCAACAAGTTTTAGGGCCAAGCGGAGCCCCCTCGTTTTCGTCCTTACGTCCCCCTGGTCCACTGCCTCCCCTTTTGGAAGGTCCGGAAAGGTTAACATGATGTTCAGAAATCGACACCTGGGTTCTTAACCAAGAGGGGCTTTGCACCTAAATATAACTGGTATATCAATATCTTACCTTTATCAGGGATGACTTATCTGGGGCATAAAAATTGCATTTTAATAGAGGCAGTGAGCTAAAAGCCACTACCACCGAGAGGTGGGGTTCTCCCATTTCAAGGAGACGGCCGGGTTGCCTTGGGAAAGGCAGCCCGGTTTTTTTAATAATGGCAGTTTAAAGGTAGTCGGCCCTTTGGCCGGCCCCTTCTGCGGGTTGGGAGGGGGGTGTGGGGGTATGGCAGGGATGAAATCCCTGGCCCCCCCATCTCCGTCAACCCTTGAAGCGCCTGAGGCGCAGGGAGTTGGTGACCACGGACACCGAGCTCATGGCCATGGCCGCCGCGGCCAGGGCCGGGTTCAGGGTCCAGCCCCAGAGGGGGTAGAAGGCGCCGGCGGCCACCGGCAGGGCCACGATGTTGTAGCAGAAGGCCCAGAAGAGGTTCTGGCGGATGATGCGCATCATCTGCCGGGAGAGCCGGATGGCCTGGGGGATGAGGTCCAGGTCGTCCCGGATCAGGGTCAGGTCCGCGGCCTCCAGGGCCACGTCGGCGCCGGTGCCCAGGGCGATGCCCACGTCGGCCTGGGCCAGGGCCGGGGCGTCGTTGATGCCGTCCCCCACCATGGCCACCACTTCGCCCGCGGCCTGCAGCGCCGCCACCTTCTGGGCCTTATCCCCGGGCAGCACCTCGGCCAGCACCTCCTCAATGCCGATGCTTTTGGCCACGGCTGCGGCGGTGCGGCGGTTGTCGCCGCTCAGCAGCAGGATTTTTAGGCCCATCCCTTTCAGGGCGGCCACCGTTTGCGCGGCCCGGGGCTTCAGGGTGTCGGCCGCGGCGATGACTCCCACCGGCGCCCCGGCCACGGCCAGGAAGACCGCGGTTTTGCCTTCCTGGGAAAGTTGCTCCTGGTGATGCTCCAGAGGCTCCGAAGCCATCCCCCGGGAGGTGAGGAAGGCCAGGTTCCCCAGCCATACTTCCCGGCCGTCGATGCGGCCCGCAACGCCCAGGCCCGGGACGGCCTGGAAATCTTCCACCCGGGGCAGGTCCAGGTTTTGTGCCGCCGCCGCCCGGGTGATGGCTTCGGCCAGGGGATGCTCGGACTTCTCTTCCAGGGCCGCGGCCCAGCTCAATACCTGGGCGTCGCTCCAGGAGTCCCAGGCGGTGAGGTCCGTCACCTGGGGGGTTCCCCGGGTGAGGGTGCCGGTCTTGTCAAAGACCACGGTGGTGAGCCGGTAGGCCCGCTCCAGGGCTTCGCCGCCCCGCATCAGGATACCCAACTCGGCCCCCCGGCCCGAACCCACCATGACCGCGGTGGGGGTGGCCAGGCCCATGGCGCAGGGGCAGGCGATGATGAGGACCGCCACCGTGCTGATGAGAGCCGGCGCCAGAGCCGGCGGCGGAGCCCAATGGAGCCAGGCCAGGAAGGTGAGGCCCGCCAGCCCCATGACCACCGGCACAAAGATGGCGGCCACCCGGTCCACCAATTTCTCGATGGGGGCCTTGCTGGTCTGGGCCTCCTCCACCAGCCGGATGATTTGGGAGAGCACCATCTGCTCACCCACCCGGGTAGCCTTGAAGACCAGGAAGCCGCGCTGGTTCAGGGTGGCGCCCCAGACCTCGGCGCCGGGCTCCTTGGCCACGGGGAGGCTCTCGCCGGTGAGCATGGACTCGTCCACGCTGGAAGCCCCCTCCACCACCACCCCGTCCACCGGGATCTTCTCCCCGGGGCGCACCACCAGCAGGTCGCCGGGCACCACCTGTTCCAGGGGTATTTCCGCTTCGACGCCGTCCCGGCGCACCCGGGCGGTGGGCGGGGCCAGGGTGAAGAGGCGGCGGATGGCCTCCGAGGCCCGGCCCCGGGTGCGGGCCTCCAGGTAGCGCCCCAGCAGAATGAAGGTGATGATCATCACCGTGGTGTCGTAATAGACCGCGGCGGCGTGGCCGGCGGCCGCCACCGTCTGGGGGAAAAAGGTGACCCAGGCGGAATAAAAGTAGGCCGCTGAGGTCCCCAGGGCCACCAGGGTGTCCATGTTGGTGGAGAAATGCCGGGCGGCGTTAACGGCCCCTCGGAAAAAGGAGGCGCCGGAGTAGAACAGCACCGGGGTGGAAAAGGCGAGCAGCATAAAAGCCAGGGCCTGGTGGCCCAGGCCTAGCCCGGCCGTCACCGGCGGGATCATGGAGGCCCACACCGGCAGGCTGAGTGCCAACGCTACCAGGAAGCGGTTCCGGAACTCCCGCACCTCCGCTTCCGGGGCCCGGGGCGGGCGCTGCTCCCGGGCTGCGTCCTCCACTTCGTAGCCCGCGGCCGCCACCACCTCTTTAAGGACCGCCAGGTTGGTGACCCGGGGATTATACCTGACTTTGGCCCGGCGGGTGGCCAGGTTGACCAGGGCCAGCTCCACTCCGGGCGCGGCAATCAGGGCCCGTTCCACCCGGGCCACGCAGGCGGCGCAGTGCAGTCCGCCCAGGGTCAGGGTGACTTCTTCGGTTTTGGCGGCCATAGCCATAAGCACCTTAGCTTGGGGAAGTGACCTTAAAAATAATTCCTCGGAGGCGGAAAGGCAAGCGTAAGGGCGGGGTGGTCCATGGGCGTTCCGCTCACCTTGCTCCCCGCCCCGATTGCTGGTACTATATGGTCCCATGAGCCTGATCAAGAAACCCGGTTGGAAGAAGAAGGCGGAGTACCTCGTCTGGGGAGTCTTGGGCCTGGGGCTGGTGGCGGCCCTGGTGTGGTTGGCGTTGGGCAGCCTGGACTTCGACGATCCCTGGGTCACCCTCAAGACCCCGGTGGAGGTGCTGGGGGCCAAAACCGCCCTGGCGGTGGAGGCCGGCGACGCCGACAGCGGTTTGCGCCAGGTCAGGATCACCTTTGCCCAGGGGAACCAGGAAAAGGTGATCCTGGACCGGAAGTTCCCCCCGGGCGGGGCGCCGGGCGAGAAGGTGGAGCTCCCCTGCACCCTGGAGCCCAAGGCCCTGGGTTTCCAGGAGGGCAAGGCCACCCTCACCGTCCAGGTCCGGGACCGGTCCTGGCGCCATATGTTTCAAGGCCGCACCGCCACCCTGACCCGGGACCTCACCATCGACTTGGTTCCCCTTACCATTGCCTTCCAGTCGGTGAGCCACCTGCTGCACGCCGGCGGCACCGGGGTGATCTGCTACCGCCTCAACAAGCCCGCCAAGGAATCGGGGGTGCGAACCTCTGACCGCCTCTACCTGGGCTTCCCCAACCCCAAGGGCGGCCCCAACGATTACGTGGTCCTGTTCCCGGTGCCCCAGGAAGCCTCGGGCCCCGTCCAGGCGGAGCTGGCGGCCCGGCCTGCCGCGGGCACCGAGGTGAAGCAGGTACTGACCCTGAAGGTGAAGCCCCGGAAGTGGCGCCACGATAAGATGGACCTGGCCGACAACTTCATGCGCAAGATGGCCGCCCTGTTCCCGGTGGCCAACCCCCAGGATCCCCTGGCCGCCTATCTGGAGATCAACCGGGACCTCAGGCGCCAGAACCACGAGAAGTTTCGCCAGGCCTGCTCCCAGAGCAACCCCCAGCCCTTGTGGTCCGGCGCCTTTATGCGCTTCCTGGGCAAACCCATGGCCCGTTTCGGGGACCGGCGCACCTATATCTACCAGGGTAAGGCCGTGGACCAGCAGGTGCACCTGGGGGAAGACCTGGCTTCCCTGCTGCACAGCCCGGTCAAGGCCGGCAATAACGGCGTGGTGGTCCTGGCGGAGCCCATGGGAATCTACGGCCAGACGGTGATCCTGGACCACGGCCTGGGGGTTTTCTCCAGCTACAGCCACCTGAGCCAGATCGAGGTGAAGGTGGGGGATAAAGTAGAGAAGGGCGGCACCCTGGGGAAAACCGGCACCACCGGCCTGGCCGGGGGCGACCATCTCCACTTCTCCATGCTGCTGGCGGGAGAGTTTGTGGATCCCCTGGAGTGGTGGGACCCCCACTGGCTCAAGGACCAGGTGGAGGTAGTTTGGGCCCAGGCCGCGGCCCCGGCGCCGGCCGCGGCCGCCGCCGAGACCCCCCAAAAGGGCAAGGCTAAGCAGAAGCCGGGGAAGGCAAAGCCCAAGAAAGGCAAAAAGCGCCAGTAATCACCACAGAGGCACAGAGAAAAAATAATTTCTCTGTGCCTTCTGGGTCTCTGTGGTTAAAAAAGAAAGGTAGTCATGATTATAAAAATCAATCTGCAGAACCCCCAGGAACGCCTGCTGCGCCAGGCCGTGGAAGTGCTGGTCGGCGGCGGCCTCATCGCTTATCCCACCGACACCTGCTACGCGGTGGGCTGCGACCTTTACAACACCCGGGGCATCGCCAGGATCTACCAGCTCAAGCGCCGCCCCTTAAGCAAGCCCTTCAGCTTCATCTGCCAGGACCTGAAGAACATCAGCGAATACGCCCTGGTAGGCAACTATGCCTACAAGGTCATGAAGAGGTTGCTGCCGGGCCCTTACACCTTCGTCCTGGAGGCCTCCCGCCAGGTGCCCAAGATTCTCCAGACCAGGCGGCGCACCGTGGGTATCCGGGTGCCGGACCACCCCATCGCCCTGGGGTTGGTGCGGCTCCTGGGGCACCCCATCATCAGCACCAGCGCCTCGTTGCCCGACAGTCCGGTGGAGAGCGACCCCTACGAGATCGAGGAAAAGTTCAAGCCGCACCTGGCCCTGGTCATCGACGGCGGCCTCATCCTGCCGGCCCCGTCCAGCATCATTTCGTTGATTGATGACGTGCCGGAGGTGATCCGGGAAGGCAAGGGCCCCGTGGCCCTGTTCGCTTGAAAATAGCGATGACCTTTAAAAACTATTAAACGGAGATCGGATTTACTCTGAGATTGAGGATGATAATTGAAATGCCAGCGGCCCCTGAGTTGCAGCTAAAGCAACTATATAAAGTAGTTATTATTTTGATTGAGAGCGCGTATATATAGCAGTTATCAACGCATTTTCCTCAAAACTGAAAGTGATATGGACCCGATAATCCGGGACATAATATCTTAGGACTCATAACAAAAGGAATTATGGATGGGGATTAGGGGGAGCGGGTAAGGACTGTGGGCCCAGAGCCTCCTCCCCCCAAAAATCAACCTCGATGCCGGCTTCGCGGTATTTGACGCAGGGAGTCCAGTAGCCCAGGGGCCTTTTGCAGCCCTGGCAGGTGTTCAGCCCCTGGCGCTGCTTACAGTAGCTCTTCACTACCACCTCAAAGAGTTTGCCGTTGCGGATGGCAAAGGCGATTTCGGCGGCAATGTTGTGGAGCAATAAACGCTCTTCTTCGTAGAAGGGTTCGTCGCCCACCTTGTTCAGGACTTCCAGCACCCCGATCTTTTCTCCACCTGCGGTCAGGGGAATAACGATCATATTTCTGGTACGAAAACCCGAGTCCGCATCAAACTTGCCATAAAACCGGGGGTCGTTCTGGACATCGTTGATGATCTCCGACTGCTGCGTCTGCAAAACGTGACCGGCCAGCCCCTGGTCGGCGGGAAAGCTGGCGGTCAACAACACCGGCTTGGTAGGGCCCTCGGCGCTGTAAAACCGGAAGTTCTGCTTCTCGTAATCCAGGAGCAGGACGGAGGCGGCTTCGGCGGAAACTGCCTCCATGCAGAAGTAGAGGACCGCCTCCAATACATCCCGCAGGTCCAGGGCCTGGGCGATCATGGAACTGACGTTCAGATAGGTGTTAAGACTGCTGATCTGTCTTTCGTAATCCATCCGTTTTATTATATGGTGCAGGGGATAGGTCAGCAGGGGGATAGCCCTGTCCACCAGTGCCCGGTTGAAGGCAGGCCGAGGCCCCGGCATCACCAGCCCCAGCAGCCCCATTACTTTCTTTGGGCCATGAAGCGGAAACAGGGAAAGATGAGCGTCCATTGCGGGGTTCAGGGGTACTGGCACCGGCTGCAGGTTGGTCTTGCCCGGATCCGGGTGGAATTGGGCGGCACATTGACTTCTGACGCTGGGCACTACTTCGGACCAGAGCCCTGTCTGAAAGAAGGAATTGGCAGGCAGATGCGGGTCTTCCAGGTAGAGAATGGCTGCGGGGGTTTGCATCAACCTCGCCAGGCTGCGCAGGAAAGTCTCCGCCATCTCTGGAAGGTTTTGCGCCCGTACCGTCATCTCAGCCAGTTCTAGCAGGCAGAGGGCTTCTGCCGCAGAAATTTCTGAACCATGCATAATCGACCTCTGAAAGGTTTCTTCCCAATGACCTTGCCCCTTCTATTTTTAAAGCCGAGATTATTCGGCAGCCTTAACTGCATCTGTCCCAAAACCGCGAACTCAGGGTCGATGTTGAGGTAGTTTACAAGGAGGCAAATCGCCAGATTAGCCATGCTTTGACCGAGGCGGAAGGTCTTCTCGAGATAATTGCCGTCCCTGCCGGAGAATCGCTTGGGTCCATTTCTGCAAGAAATCCTCGTGGGCCTCATTTTGCCCATTGTTGCCAAGGTTCGGTTCTTTCGAGCCTCTCCTCCTAGATTGAGGTGACTCCTGTTTCCAGAGAGAAGTTTATATCTGTTAAGCGGTCTGCTTCCGGAGGGACGTTCCTCAATAATGGCTTCATCCCACAGCACAATCATGTTTCTTTCCACTACCATCAATTTTATGGTTCATCATGGAGAGCAAGCTTCGTTAATCTCTTAGCAAAGGCCGGTTCAGCCGGTTGGAGTTCATTGAACTTAGTGAGCATAAGCCTCCTCTTTATGGTATTTCCCAGGAGGGGGATGCGGCCCCTCCCCATTCTCGCCCCGTTGAATATCATTTTGATCAACCTCACCGGATTAACAGCTCCAAAAGGTTCCCCGAGAAGAACTCGGGCTCCGGGGGAGCCAATGATTCAGACTTCTTGGCGACCGAAGGATTTACTTCCCCACAAAAAGGACACGCTTCTTCAGGGGCTAAGTTAGTGTGGCAATAGAGACATTCCTCTTTTAATATCTTTTCGTTTAGCATGTCAGCCACCTTCCTTTTTAATTGGTTAATGGTCATCTATCACTGGGAGGGTTACAGAAAGGTTTCAGGGCAGAAAGCCTAAGTCATTGATTAATATATCAATTCCAGTTGGCCCCGGCTGGCTGCGCCATTTCAGGGTCCAGGGAGTTAGGGCGGCGCGCTTTTAACTCTAACTTCGGCGGAATCAAACCCCAAAGGGAGCGTAGCGACTTAGGAGGGAAAGGGGTTCATCAAAATGGAAAGATGGGGGGAAACCTGGAAAGGCCAGCTTTCCTGGGTTTGAGACGTGCGGGTCCTTTCCTAATATTCGTTCCTATCCGCAGGGTTCAGGCGAAGTCCTTCAGCGAGCCGCAGGCTCACCCGGTTCTTTAAGATTTCCTGGTTTTACCAGGTGTTCTTATCTTGGTTGGTCAACCTTAGAAGAGAGCAATGCTGCCAAATTATTATCAAGGGGGCGGAGGATTTCTAAAATTTCCAGGACAGAGTCTCTATCGTCGGATACCAGGAATGCATAACCTATCGAGTAGAGAACCCAGGCCAGGATGCCATCGGGATTTGGCCATTGACTCATCATGAGAGAATCCCAAAAATTGCGGGAACCAGGGGCGGCTGCGCCGCTCTGCTCAGTCGCCCAATTTCCCGGATTAGAATCTGAGTCCGTCATTTTCATTAAAGTAAGTTTCGGGAAAGCCGACCACAGTCTAAAATTCCGCCTCTTCTTCCTCTTCTTTCGCTGCCAGCACCGGCCGGGTCATCAAGGCCACATCGTAAGACGCGCCGTCTTCGCTAAGAAAGAAATCATCCAGGATGGCCTTGATTTCAAAGCCTTTGCCCAGGAAGGCCTTAACGGCATTTTTGTGGTCTATGATCACTTCGGTTTTTAGCCAGCGCAGCTTCTCCATTGCTGCCAGGGTAAGGAGTTCCTCCAACATCAGGGAGCCCAACCCCTGGTTTTGGAAAGGTCTGGACACGAAGATATGCCGGATGTCGCCGATATGCTTGCTGGCATCTCTGCCCCGATTTAGCTGGGCGACGGCGATGACGTGCCTTCTTTCCAAATCCTCCGCCATCAGGGGGATGGTGCTGCGGTTGTGCATATTTTCCTGCCAGTCGCTGATCTGCTTCGGGTCCTTAAGGTTTTCTTTCAAGAAACGGGTATCTTCGGCCGGGGCCTCCTGAAACAGTTTGACGAGATTTTCCCAGTCCTGCCCGTTGGGCAAGCGGACCGCTACCCTTTTGCCGTTATTCAAGGTGCCCAACTTGCGGTAAGAGACAAAATTAAGCATCTCGGGCCTCCCTGGTTCTCTGGACCTTCCATTGGGATTGAACGGCCTGGGTTTCCCACGAGCAAAAAGCGATCAACCCCTAAATGGTTAATCCAAATATAAGGGTTATGGGTTACAAAAAAGTTACACCGGAATTGTCTGATCGCATGGATAGCGTTAAGATTTTGGGAACCTTGGGGGTGCCGCTCTCTTTCTTGCTATCCCGCGGTAAAAATAAATCTGGGGGGGGATGGGTGTTCACGAATCCTTTTTGTCTTGATATAATTTTTAATTGAATCATTATGGCAAGAATATTGTCAGACTGGCTTTGGTTTCGTTGCATAACCTGGGGGAAGAGGCGTGTGACCCTGCCCCGCAGGCAGGACGATTCCTCTTTGGATACCTAGATTCTCCTGACCAGACATATTTATTGAATCTCCTCTGGGGTTACTGAAAGAAGGCCATAGCGGCCGGGGTGGCAAGCCATGCAGCCCTCGATCCACATCTCCAAGATCATCCCCCCCCAGACCCCCCAGATTCTTCACCGCCCCCGTTTGCTAAAATGCCTGGAGGCGCAACAGGATAAGAAACTCATCCTCATCCTAGGGCAGGCGGCCCAGGGCAAGTCCACCCTGGCCGTATCTTATGTCAACTCCTCTCCGGTCCCTTCGGCCTGGATCAATCTCAGCCCGGATGACACCGATGCGGTCAACCTGTTTTATCTTTTGGGGCATGCGCTGCAGCGGGTTTTGCCTGAGGTGGACTTTTCTCCCGCCCTGGCTTATCCTGCGGTCGCCCTGGGTCCCCGGGAAGAAGCGCCCCTTTACCGGGACTGGCTCCTCACTCTTCTGGAACGTGCCTCCCGCCCGGTCCAGGTCATCTTGGACGGCTTGGACCGGCTCACCCCCGGGGCCCCGGCTTTCCGCTTTTTGCAGGTCTTGCTGGCCGTGCTGCCGCCCCACCTTCGCCTCTTCATTCTCTCCCGGGAAATGCCCCCCATGGACATCCAGATACTGGCGGATAGAAAAGAGGTATTTCGCCTGACCAACGCCGATCTGGCCTTCACTTTGGGGGAAACCACCAAGTACTTCCACACTATTCGTAAATTCCGCCTCTCCCCCGAACTGGTCCAGCGCATTCACGGCCTCACGGAAGGGTGGATCGGGGGCCTGGTGCTGTTTTGCGACTCCCTGGATTGGGTCCCGGAAAGCCAGAGAGAGCGCTATGTCTCGCAGGAACTGGCAGGGAAATTCATCTGGGGCATCTTCCAGTACTTCGGGGAGCGGATTCTCTCCTTACTGCCCCGGGAGGTCCAAGATTTCCTCATCAAATCCTCCATCCTGGACGTGGTGGAGCCTGACTTTGTCAGGGAGGCCATGGGCTTGGCCAACCCCCAGGCGATCCTGGAGGAACTGGTCAAGCGGAACCTTTTTGTCCAATCGATCTACGATAAGAAGAAAGGCTGGTCATTCAGATATCACCCATTGTTTAAAGACTTCCTGCAGACAAAATTCAAGTCCCTGATGGCGCAGGAGCAGCAGACGGACTCTTACTACCAGGCCGCCTCTCTGTCCGAGCGCCGGGAGGACCTGGAGACCGCGGTGAGATACTACCTCAGAGCCGGGGCTTATGCGGAGGCCGCCTTGGCTCTGGAGAGGGTTGGCCTGGAACTGGTGAGACTGGGCAAAACCGCGGAACTGGCCCAATGGCTGGCTGCTCTGCCCAAAGATTTGATCCAGAAAAACCCCTGGCTCCTCTTCTATCACTATATGACCAGGCGGTTTACCGGCACCGAGGAGCATCTGTTAAGTCTCCTGCAAGCCTTCACCCTGTTTGGCGAGCAGGGAGACACCAAGGGGGTTCTTCTCAGCCTGGCCTATCTCATCGAGGCCTCCATCGCCCGGGGGCTCAGATCCATCCCCTTGATTCACACCCTGCTGGCGGAGGCCGAAGACCTGGTGCAGTCTCAGGCCGCCCAGGCGTTTCCCCTGGAACGGGCGATCCTCTGGTGCCAGATGGGCTTCGCCCACTATCTCCGGAGCGGCACCCCCCGCAAAGGGGTCTGGGCCTGTCAAAACGCCTATCTCCTGGGCCGGGACTTGGGCATCGTCCCCCTCCAGATAAACGCCCTCATCCATACCCTTGGTTGTCTGACCGTCCTGGGGGAATTCCCGAGGGCTGAGGAAATATTCAAACAGGTCGAAAAATTGTTGGGAAAGTGCCCCTATCCCGAGCTCCGTTGCTTTTATTTGGTAAACAGCTGTCAGTTTCAATTGTTCAAGGGCGACTTTCCTAAAGCGGTGGAGGCGCTGCAACGGGCCCGGGAAGAAACCGAGCACCATGGCCTCACCGACCTTTACCATGTCGTCTTGCTCAATGAGTTCATCTTAAAAATCTATCAGGGGGAGTTTGGCGCCGCGCAAGAGGTGGGCACCAGCCTGGCAAACCTTCTGTTCTCCATGGGCAATCTGTTCATGTATGGCATTGCCTTATTAAACCTGGGACTTGGCTGTTACCATCAAGGGGATTTTTCCACGGCCCGGGAGTTTCTGGAGCGCGCTCGGGAGCCCCTCTCTACCAATGAAGGCCGGTCGGATCTCCATCTGAGTTTTGTCAAAACCTTCATAGCCCTGACTGCCTTGCATCTGGAGAAAAACGGCGAGGCCAAGAAGGGCCTGGAAGAGGCCCACACCCACTTTCAGGAAGCTGCGGTGCCTCTCTTTTTAAAAGAGACCCACCTGGCCCTGGCCTTGTGGGAATGGCAACAGGGCCGGGACGGGGAAGCAAGAGCCCATCTGGAGGCTGGCCTGAAGATCGCCCAAGAGCGAGGTTATTATCTAAATCTCATGTTGAATCGGCAGGATCTGCAGCAGGCCTGCCTCCTGGCCCTGGAACTGGGGCTGGAGGGTGTTTGGGATTACGTGGCTCAGCTCCTCACCACCCGTCTGGCGGACCTGGCCGAACCCGAGCTCTCCAGGCTGGCCCAACACCCGAACCGGAAGATTGCCGACCAGGCCAGGGAGATAAGACAGACCATTCACCGGACCGGCCTTCCCAAACTGCGCCTGCAAACCCTGGGTGGCTTTCACCTGTGGCGCGGCGGGGCGTTGGTGGAAGAAAAAGAATGGGAAGGGCACCAGCCTCAGCTTCTCCTCAAGGCCATCATCGCCCATGGCCTCAAAGGCGTGCCCAAGGATGTGCTCATGGAAGACCTTTGGCCGGAGGCCCCCCCGGATCTTACGGAAAAAAACTTCAAGGTTAACCTGCACCGCCTGCGCAAAGTCCTGGAGCCTGCTATGGATAAGACGTTCGGCTCCTCGTATGTCCATCTGAAGGCCAACCTGGTCTCCCTGGACCCGGAACTCTGCCAAGTTGACGTCGATGAGTTTCTCTCTCTTAATAAAGATGGAGAGAGGAAGGAAGAGCAGGGGGAGATCAAGGCGGCAATTTCTCTCTACAAACAGGCCACAGAGCTTTATGGCGGAGATTTTTTGGCGGAAGAGCTTTACCACCCCTGGGTGGAAGGAAAACGAGAGGAGTTGCGCGGGAGATTTTTGGACCTGTTATACCGTCTGGCCAAGCTCTACGAAGGTCATGGTTCCGTGCTGAAGGCCATCGACTGTTATCATAAGGTGGTACAGACTGACCCTCTGGCTGAGTCGGCCTACCGGAGCCTGATGTTGCTCTTCGCCCGGAGAGGCATGCGCAACGCTGCGCTCCGGGCCTACCAGGACTGCAAGCAGTCCCTGAAAGAGGGTCTGGACACTGAGCCGGAGGAAGCCACCAGCGCCATCTATCGGAAGGTCCTGGAGTCCACCGGTCAGCCCCGGACGACAAAATCCCGGGCTTGACACCTATTCTATCCCCCATCTCGGAGAACCTATCCCGAACCTATAAAGTTCGATCCGGTAACTCCCCAATTGGAATTATTTAGAAATAATATTAGTAGGTGAACAACAAAATTTAGTAATATTGGCGGGGCAACAAATGTCAGGCTGGTTGCCGCTAAATAAAAGAGTATTGTTAGCGTGAATGGCGCCGCGACCGGTTTTTTCTCTTTACATTATTTCCATATAATGTTTTAAAAAAATATCCTGGTGGTCATAAAACAAATAACAGGAAGACTCTATCGTCTATCCCTGACCGCTGGCTGCCCTGGTTCAGGCCGAATTCCCAGAGGCCAGCCACGTTCCCGCTGAAGTCTATGAAACCTTCCTCTCAACAGACCGGTTTAACGATGATTGATATAGATTTGTTTAAAAAAATTTCCCTGTTCCAAGACCTGAAAGAAAAGGAGGTTAAACAGGTTCTCGGGCTTTCGGTGCCGAGGGCTTATCCGGCCGGCTCGGTGATTATACGCGAGGACGAAGCAGGCGACAGTATGTTCATTATGGTCAAAGGGGAAGTGGAGATTACCAAACGTCTCGGCCTGGTGCTGGACGAAGAGACCCCTAACGAACGGATAATAATTCGTCTCAAGGCCGAAGAGGGAGTCTGTTTCGGAGAGATGTCCCTGCTGGAGAACGAGCCCCGGTCGGCCACGGTGACCGCCTTAACCGAATGCCTGCTCATGGAAATGGGCCGGGAGGATTTCTTGAGGCTTATCAGGGAAAATAGCGACATGGGCTGCAAGATCCTGTTGCGCCTGGCCCAGCTCCTGTCCCGGTACCTGCGCAAGACCAATCAAAACATGGTAAAACTGACCACCGCCATGGCCATCGCTTTGGGAAGGTAAGTCAAACCCTCGGTTTCAGCCGGACGTTTCCACCCGGCCAAACAGGTGCTCACATTCCCGAAACCATGAAAAGTTACTGGCTTTGGCTAAACCCAGCGACTTCGCGGCCAAATCTCCTTATACCTCCCAGACCCTTCTAATCCGCCGGGTTATGTTCTTAACCAGGGACCGGGGTCAGTCCCGCTGCAGTCAGGCTCCTGCCGCAGGTTATCGTGACCTGACCAGGGCTCTCCTGGGCAGGATTCGTTGACCATCTCGATTGTAGATGATTTCCCAAATTGCAAATAATTATTGACAATCTTTCTTCAATCTTAGAATAATACCTCTGCCACTTAAAAACCCCCACAACGAGGGTGCTATGCTGCTCATCGAAAACCGGGAGCCCTGAAAAAGGTTGCCGGTTTTTTTAATCGAAAATCAGCTTGATGATCCAATTCCAATTCATGACCCATTATCTCCTGCAATGCCTCTGTGAAGCGACCTCCAAACAGATTCATCCCGCGCCCTTATGTGAAAAACATTTCTCAAACTTATTGGAACCCTGGTCATCGCTGGAGCCTGTTTTAACAATAGCCCCTGTCTAACTTGTGCAAAAATGACGGTGCCGTCTGGATTTGGCATTTTTAAACATGCTGCAAAGTTACCCGGGACCCAAAACCGATAGGAATTGCTGCCTGGAAGTGGGAAGCAGCATCTGAGCGACATGTGATCGGGGAATGGTAACCTATTTGTAACCCTCCATGCGGTAAAGAGCTTAACCGGGGCTGGGGGCTTGCAAAATGGGCCTAGTCGTTTTTTCACCGGGAGTGATCTGGCCTTCGGGCCAGTCGCCATAAAACGCCGCCCCTGGGGTGGCGAATCTCTGAAGGAGGACAGACCCATGGCGCGTTATAAGTTGAAAGAAGGCTGCATTTTTATTGATGCTAATGACCCCAAGGATAAAAACAAAAAAAAACCCGTCGATAAACCGTTCCCCCATGTTTTTCTTCAAGGCGCTAATGTGACTTTTGTGGCCTTCAACGAACCGGCGGCCTTCATTGCCCGCTTTATCGCCTTGGGAGTGGATACCGACGCCATACCCAAAATCATCGAATCCGAATACGGCCCCGGCGTGGTCGCCAATCCGGTACTCGAAGTCGGCATGGTCATCGGCATGATGAAGGATTATCTAGAAGATCGAGATGAAAGAAAACCTTATGGTACTCCTGGCTACTATCAGCCTCCTACGCAATTGCCCGTTCCACACGATGGGAAACTTAAATTGGATTTCAGTACTAATCCCGTGGGGATCGTGAACCTTAAGACCCCGACTTCATGAGAATACTGGCCTTTGAACCCACGAATCTGTGTAACCGGTCTTGCCGGCACTGTTTCCGCAACAAGGCGGACCCGCCGGGTTTCCTGCCCCTGGAGATGGCGGAGCAGGTCCTCTCCCAGGCTGGGCCACTGGGGTTCAAAGCGGTGTGCCTCACCGGCGGCGAGGTGGCCCTCTACCCCCACCTGGGGGACCTGCTCCGGCTGATCGCGGGCCGGGGCTTTGATTTCACCCTGGTCACCAACGGTTACCGGTTCCCGGACTATGTCCTGCCCCTGCTCCTGGAGCCCGGGGTGAAGGGGCGGGTGGCGTCCGTGTGCTTCAGCCTGGACGGCGCCCTACCAGCAACCCACGACGGCCTCAGGGGGCCGAAATCCTATCGGGAAGTCCTCGAGGGCATGGCCCTGTGCGAGAACCACCATTTGCCCTTGTCGCTTAAGAGCCTGATTACCACCACAAATCGGGGCGAGCTCACCGAGCTCGCCCTCCTGGGCGCCAGGATGGGGGCCGTGGAGCATGGCTTCCTCTACCCTTTTCCCACCCCGGCCCTGATCGCCGACGGGCTGTTACCTTCACCCGGCGAGATGGAGGACACGGTCCAGTGGATTAAGGACAATCTCATGGGCGTCGTCCGGAGCAAGATCAGGGTGGAAGGTTACTCCATGGACGGCGTCCTCCTCAATTGCGGCCAGATAGTGGAAAACTTTAATGTGGACTACCAGGGGAACCTCATCTTCTGCTGCAGCCTGTCCCACAATACCCTGGGGGACGGCGTCCCCAATTCTTTCGGCGGCGAATTGGTGGCCGACCTGAAGGAAGTTTCCCTGAAAGAAGGCATCGTCCGGCAATTCCGCCTGGCCGCCGAGGTCATGGCGGCCAGGCTAAACGGCGGCGGGAAACCGGCAGGGGTATCGCAGACCCCCTGCCACTGGTGCTTGAAATACTTCGGCAAGCTCGACTGGCTGAAGGATTTCCCCGACTCACCCTGGACGGCCTGGTTGCTGGAGGGGAGCGACCGGCCATCCTGACAAGTGTTAAAGAGGAAACTTGTAACTTAAAATAGAATTGGAGGGGGATATGCGACGCTTAGGGTGGATGGGCTGGTTGATCCTGGCGCTGGTTGCCGGCTTGCTTCTGCCCGACCGGCTGGCGGCCATGGCCGAGGGGCCGGCGGTGGGCAAACTGGTGTCGTGCCAGGGCCAGGTGGCGGTGCGGCGGGGCGGCGCCACCCAGTGGGAGTCGGCCCAGGTCGACCAACCGCTGTTTGCCGGAGATGCAGTCCGCACCGGTTACAACTCCCGGGCCGCCATCCTCTGTATCGATGAAAGCCAGCTGAAGCTCAATGAAAACACCATTGTCGTCCTGAAAAGCATCGCACCTTCCCCCCGGCTGCGGGAAATAGCCCCGGCCGCGGAGCAGCCTCCTCCTGCCAGCCACTATGAGGTGCCCGAGGGGGAGATCTGGCTGCGCAACAAACACGACAAATTCCGCTTCGAACTGGATACCCCGGCGGTTACCGCCACCATCAGGGGCACGGAGCTGAACATCAGGGTCCAGCGGAACGGGACCACCAGCGTCATCCTCCTGGAAGGGAACGTCTGCCTCACGAACCCCCAGGGGGAGGTCTGCCTCGTGCCGGGTGAGGAAGGCTACACCGCGCCGGGGCAGAAGCCCAGCAAGCGGGTGCTGGTGCAGCCGGCGGACGCGGTGCAGTGGGTCCTCTACTACCCGGGCATCTTCAGCTACCGGGACCTGCCCCTGGCGGCCCTGCCCGCAGAACGGCGCAGCCCGGCCGGTATTCCGGCCGTTGCCTCGCTGGTCCAAAAAGGCGAGGCCTCCTATGACCAGGGCCGTCTGAGTGAGGCCCGGGAGGACGCCGCGGCCGCCCTTCGGCTGGCCCCGGACCACAGCCGGGCCTTGACCCTGATGGGCTGGATCAGCCTGCAGAAAGACGCCCCGGAGGAGGCCCAGGACTACTTCCGCCGGGCGCGCCAGCCCGACGACCTAACCGTCGTGGGCCTGGCCCTGTCCCGCTACCGCCTGGGGGACGTGACCGGGGCCTATGAGTACCTCCGGCCCGCCGGCCAGAAACCCGGCGCCTCTCCCTTGCTCACCACCATGTGCGGCTACTTCGCCCTCATGGCGGGGAAGGCGGACGAAGCCCGGGCCCGGCTGGAGGCAATCCCACCGCAGAGCCCCGTGGCCACCCTGGCTCAATCGCTGCTGGCCCAGATCTACCTGGTGCAGAACCGCAAGGAAGCGGCCCTGAAAGAAGCCTCCGCCGCCCTGTCCCGGTCCCCGGGCTCCCCCGCCGCCCTGGTGAGTTTTGCCCAGGTAAAAATGGCGTCTTTCGATCTACGCAGCGCCGCGCAATACCTGGAAAAGGCCATCCAGACCGACCCCACCTTCGTGCCGGCTTACGTCTATCTCGCCAAGATCTGGCTGGGCTCCGAATACCTGGGCCGGGCCCAGAAGACCATCGACAAGGCCCTGAGTCTCGCTCCCCGGGACCCCCAGGTTCTCAGCCTGGCCGGCTTCGTCCGCCTGGCCTACCGGGATTACCGGGGGGCCTTCCCCCTCTGGGAACGAGCCCTCAAGGCCGACCCCAGGTTCGGGGAGCCCCACCTGGGCCTGGGCATCTATTATTTCCGCTACCGGGAGTTCCGCCAGGGACTTGAACAGATGCTCACCGCCACCCTGCTGGATCCCCGGGTCGCCTCCTACCAGACCGAGCTGGGGAAAGCCCTGTACCAGACCCGCTCCTTCGGCCGGGCCCTGGAGGTGTACGATTATGCCAAGACCCTGGACCCCCGGGACCCCACCCCCTACTATTACAAGGGCATCGCCCTGAGCGACCTGAACCGACCGGGCGAAGCCGTCCAGGAGATCAACAAGTCCATCGAGCTCAACGACAACGTGGCCATGTTCCGGTCCCGCAGCCTGCTGGACCAGGACCGGGCGGTGCGCAATGCCAGCCTGGCCCGGGCCTACCAGCAGTTGGGGTTGACGGACTGGGCCCTGAGCAAGGCGGTGACGGCTGTGAAATATCAACCCACCAACAGTTCGGCCCACCTGTTTCTGCGGGACGTCTTGCGTGCAGGAACCGAAGTCCCATTTCTGAACCCGGGCCAGCTCCAATCCACCCAGGACATAGAGGCGGCTCTCTATCGCGTGCTGGCCCCGGCAAACCAGGCCACCTTCAGCAGTCTGCCCTTTGAGGGGACCGAGGCCCTGGGACTCAGCCCCGATTATACCCCCATGTTCGAGATGGCTTACGCCCGCCTGGGAGTTATGGGGGGCATCGGGGCCTCGGAGGGGAGCAAATTCAACCAGGACCACCAGGTTTACGCCTATGGCGGCCTGCCCGGGGCGGCTTTTGAGGCCTTTGGGAAGTTTTTCGACAACCGGGGAACCCCACCCCCGTCCGATGACCCCAATCTGCGGTCCTTTAACGGCAACAACCGTTCCCTCAGTGTCGAGACCGCGGCCAAATGGGAGCCCACGGTCCAGGGGACCCTCACCGGCTTTTTTCAATATATTGACCGCAAGGACACCGACCAGAGAGCCCAAAACCTGGTGGCCGCCGGTATCCCGGTTAATCAAGTCACTCAAAATGATCAGGTGGGCCGTAGCAATATTTATGAAGTGGCCTATTATCACCGCTTCAATCCCCAGGCGGGATTTCTGGCCTATTTTGCCCACCGCGATTTTCCTTTTCACTATAACCAGGGCCAGTTTCAAAACTACTTCTTCGACTGGGGGGCAGGACCCATGGCAACTTCTCTAAACCAGTCTATCATGGGGACCTTCGACCGGGAGATGAACGATGTTCAGTTTCAACAGCACCTTACCCTGTCCTTCCTGGGGCAGCACCAACTGATCGGCGGCTTTGATTACTTTTGCACTCGCGCCAATCAGAGAATAAATTCCACCGTCAGCCTGAACATTCCCGATTTGGCTTTTTTCTTCACCGATACCCAGCTATTCGATTTCCGGCCGCCGGCCTGGTCCTACAGTTTCTATCTCTTGGATTACTGGCGCCCGACCCGCAACCTGGTGCTGGAGCTGGCCCTCTTCAAAGACTTCAGCAAGACTAATCGCTTCCAATTTCCGGAAAATATCTACACCTCCCTGTGGAGCCCCCGGTTCGGGGCCAATTACCAGTTCGGGGTCGGCAGCACCCAGCACGTCCTCAGGGTCGCGGCGGAACGCCACCTGACCACCCATCTGACCATCCAACCTTTGCTGGTGCCCGCGGAGATCGCCGGCTTTCCATGGGCCATCGATACGCAGTCGAATGCCGAGGTGAGCCAGGCCGGGGTGGGCTGGGAGGCCCAGTGGAACTCCAAGACCTTCACCGCCTTGCGCCTGAACGCCCTACGGGTGGCCCAACCCGACATGGTCGTCGACGAGTTCAACTCGAGTATCGACCACCAAGTCTGGCATACCTGGCAGCGGTACCAGGCCTCCCTGGTCCTGAACCGCATCCTCACCACCTCCCTGGGGTTCTCCCTGGGAGTTATGGGGAAGAGAGTCGTACCCGATTACAGTTTCTCGCCGGCCCTCGAGGCTTATTCCGAATTCAACGCCTTTATCGGCCTGGCCTACATGAGCCAGCAGGGGTGGCTGGCCAGGGTAAAGCCCCTCCTGGTGCAGCAGTTCGGGAAGATCCCCGGACGCCAGGCGGCCAACCCCTTTGTCGTCATGAACCTGACCCTGGGCCGGGAGTTCCCCAACAAACGGGGCTTCGCCCTCTTTGAAGTCCAGAATCTCTTCAACCGGAAGCCTTTTTACTCCGTGGAGCCGCTCCGGAGTCTGGAGTTCTCGACGGATCGGAGGTTCTTGTTCAGACTTGGCCTCTATTTCTAAACTTCTGAAGTCGAGCCGGGTGAGGGTGTTCGGCCTCGCCCTGCTGGTCTTTGCCAGCCTGGCCGTCATGAGCGCCCTCCGGTTGGGCCAGAACCTTGAAAATGAGGTTCTGGACCTCTGCTACCGCTTCCGGCCGCAGTCGCCTCCGCCCCCTGAACTCGTGATTGTCGGTATTGACGAGGAGTCGTTTCAGGAATTCAGGCGCGCCTGGCCCTGGCCCCGCCGCCTGCATGCCGAGCTCATCCACCGTCTCAAAGCCGCCGGGGCTCGACTCATCGTCTTCGACGTCATCTTTGCCGAACCCAGCGATCTTAAGGATGACCAGCTTTTCGCCGATGCCATCGCCGAGGCTGGGAATGTCATCCTGGCCACCACCGTTGAGCTTAGTGAGAATGCCCATGCGCGCCGCCAGATCCTGGTGCAGCCGTTTGAACAATTCCGGATGTCTGCTTTGGGGGTGGGGCTGACCCTGGTCACCCCGGATGGCGACGGCATCGTGCGCCGTTTTAGCCTCCGCTTCGGGGAAGAAAAAACGCTGCCGGAAGTGGTGACGCATAATTATCTCCCCAGTTTAAAGGTTCCATCAGACCTCTCCGGCCTCATCAATTTCACCGGCCCGCCCGGACACATTCGCACCATCTCCTACGGTCGCTTGCTAAAGGAACCGGAGCCGTCCCTGACCGCGGCCCTGCGCGGCAAGATCGTCCTGGTCGGCCGAAAGCTGGAGGCTTCCCCCACTCCCATGGCCGACGCCTTTTACACCCCCTTCTTTTCGAACACCGGCCAACTCATGCCCGGGGTGGAAATCCATGGGCAAGTAATCAACACCCTGTTGAAAAGAAATTGGGGCCGGGAGTTAGACCCCCTGCCCAAAATAGGATATTATCTAGCGGGTTTGCTGCTTTTCTGCTACCTGGTGGCGCGGGTTTCACCATTCGCGGCCATGGGGGTTGTGGCGAGTTTCATCCTGCTGATCTTTGGGCTATCGTTTTATCTGTTTCTGCACTGGAATCTTTGGGTCCCGCCGCTGCTCCTTTCGGTTGGGATGGCCATGGTCTATGCCGGCCATATCTTTGCCCACTACTGGATTGAATCCCAGGAAAAGCGGTGGCTACGCCAGGCCTTTGGCCAATATGTCTCGGATTCTCTGGTGGAGGCGATCACCGCCCACCCGGAGCGCCTCCAGTTGGGCGGCGAAGAAGTGGAGGTCACCGTCCTGTTCATCGATCTGGTTGGTTTCAGTGCCCTGGCTGAAAACATGGCGCCCAGGGAATTGATCGGCTTGCTCAACGACTACTTTTCCGCCATGACGGAAATCATCATGGCGCAGAAGGGCACCGTGGATAAATTTATCGGTGACGCCATCATGGCCTTTTGGGGCGCGCCGCTCCCTCTGGCCGACCACGCCGTTCGGGCCTGTGAAGCGGCTCTGGCAATGCAGACCGCCATGCGCTCGCTACAGCAAACCTGGGCGGCCCAGGGGTTTCACAAAATATCGACCCGGGTCGGCTTGCACTCCGGCCCGGTCATCGCCGGCAATGTGGGCTCGAGGAGGCGTTTCAATTACACGGTTATGGGAGATACCGTCAATCTGGCAGCCCGGCTGCAGGTAGCCAACCGAACCTATGGCACGAAAATCATCTTGAGCGAAGCCACCCGCCGGCGCCTGGTGAATGCCTTCCTGATCCGGGAACTGGATCTGGTGCAAGTGCGGGGCCGGGCTCAACCCGTAACTATTTACGAGTTGCTCAGCCGCATGCCCCCCACCGGCCCCCCGCCGTGGTTACAGCTATTCAAAGCCGGTCGGGCTGCTTACATGGAGGGGAATATCCCGGAGGCTGCCACCCGGTTCCATGAAATACTGGAACTGTATCTTGACGACCCACCTGCCAAAGTCTTCCTGAAGCGCTGCCAGAGACACCTCGATAAGCCGCTGCTCTCAGACTGGAAGAGCGCTTTCGTTTTGGAAAAGGAATAATTGGCAAGCCATCCCTGCACTTAATGGCAAAGCACGCCCGAGCATTCGCAGCGGCTGAAAGGCCCGTCAATTTGTTTGGTCAGGGCTGACAAAAGGCGAAACCGGATAGCGGAGGCTAATAATAGGTAGAATGACGATAGCCCTTCCAATTCGCCAACCTTGCAAAATATTTTTGTAAATTTTCGCTCCCTATGCAAATTTTACTTACTGGTGGTCTCCAGCCTAAGAAGTCTCAAATGCATAAGTGAAAAAGTCTGGGGTTATGGCGACCGAGGAAATTAAACCCAAGACATTAGTCTACCTGGAAGCACCGCGGGAGTTTCTAAAAGAAACTGAGAAGGTAGTCTGTTTAATGTTCCCACAATTTAATTTTTCTTTAATTCGAAGAGTGTTCGAAGATATTGAAAAACTTTTTGGTGGTAACTATCCAGGATATCGCGGATGCAATACTGTATACCATGACTTAAACCACACCATGCATTGCTTCTTGCTAATGGCCAGACTCATGCATGGAGCATTTATTAGCGGGATCATTTTCAGAGAAAAGTACGTTGAGCTGGGATTAATTTCTGCGCTTATGCACGACACAGGCTATATACAATCGGTGGAAGATATTACCGGAACCGGCGGAAAATACACTTTAGTACATATAGAGCGCAGTGTTGAATTTATGGAAAAGTATTTTTACAAGAATGGATTTTCGTTAGGGGATTATATATTCTGCCGTGATTGTTTGAAATGTACCGGCATCAATGTAAAGATAACAGGAATCCAATTTGAATCCCAGGAACATGAAATATTAGGTAAGATGTTAGGAACGGCCGACCTGATGGGACAAATGGCCGATAGGCAATATTTAGAAAAACTTACATATCTTTACAAGGAATTTAGAGAAGGTGGCCTCTCGATTTTTGATAATGAGTTGGATTTACTCAAAGCAACCCCGGACTTCTGGGAATTTATTAAGCAGCGATTTGTCACAGAATATGGGAATGTTGATCGTTATCTTCGTGACCATTTCAGAGTTCGCTGGGGGATAGACCGGGATTGGGACCGGCAGGCCATTGAGAGGAACATTAAATGCTTAAAGTTTATTCTTAAATACCACGAGGCCGATTATCGAAGATATCTTAGCTCTGAAGGTATGCAGGAGATAATGAGCGAAATAAGAAAATTCGAGGGTTCCGAGGGGACCGAGTGACCTGCCCCCAGTAGTTGTACCAAGTTTTAAGTTAGGATGGGGGTCAATGCCATGAAAATAACTTCTCGGATTTCCTGAGAAAATTGTGATAAGCTCTGGATATGGAAGGTTTTTGGCTCAGTGATAAGTTTCGGATCAGGGCAGTTAGCAAATATCACTTATTTGAATTAAACCCGGATTTCCGTGCTCCAGAGGATATCAGAATTTTTAGAGATGATTCTGTCTTTGCGGACGGTTCCTGAGTGGCGTGAGGCCTCGCCACCCAGGAAGACGTCTTCATTGTATCCCGAAGGGCAAGCCATAGTAACGATTGCGGTTGATAAAGACGATGGAAATCAAGCCCTCGTGCCCCATATCTTTTAAATATTCGTAGGCCCGCTCTTCATCCACACTTAAAGCTTGAGCAATATCTGGGAGTTGGAGGGACCTGCCTCTTTGCCGGAACAAGTTGGCCACCCGGGCCCGGAAGAATTCCTCAGTGAGGATTTCGGTCAAGGTCTGGTCATAGGCCGTGGGGTTGGGCATGTGCATGGGGTAGGTAGTTTCCCAGGGGCGGCGCAGACTCACCCCCAGGACCCAGCGGACCCGGTAGGTATGAAGGGCATCATAGAGGGCCTTGAGCTTGCTTTGGGTGTCGGGGTCTCGCTGGATGGGGCCTAAGCGATCCATGGTGGAGAGGAAACTGGCCACCGTCTTGACATACTGGTCCGGTTGGGTGATATCGCTGTGGGCCAGGGCGATGCGGTCCCGTTCCACGCCGCATAGGGCCAGGAGCTTTTTCAGAACCCAGACCCGGCTCCAAGTGTGGTCCAGGCCGTAGCTGTGATGACACTCCTCAGGGTTGCAGCCGATGAGCAACAAGCCATTGGCCCCTTCCAGGAAAGCCCGGCCCATGACCACTGGGTCAATCTGCCCGAGGCAGCGCACCGGCAGGAGATAAAACCGTCCGCTGTACTTGAGCCCCCGCAATCCTGCCTGATCTGCTGCGGCCGCGCCGCTCCACTGGCAGCCAAACCCCATGACTTCATCCGGGGCGAGGCTTTGGGCCAGGGCCGTCACCCGGGCCTCATGCTGGGCCATGGTGCAGTTCATGAGGGTCAAGGCCATTTCCGGGCAAGAGGCGGCGCAGGTGCCCTCCCCCGTGCAGAGCATCGGGTCCACCATACGGGGGACATTGTGGCCCAGACCGGCCACCGGGCCGCTCACCGGCTGGATGGCCAGGCAATCACAGATTTCCCGGCAGAGGGTGCATACGGAGCACTTGTCCGGGTCCACGAGGGATATCACCCGGGGGGCGAACAACTCTCCGGCCCTGGCCTTCTGGACCAGGGCGGCGGTCTTCGCGGCCACCCGACGCCCCTGGCTTAAAGCGCCCCTTAAGTCACAGGGCTGGCAGGCGGACCCCACCATGAGCTTTTCGCCCAAGACCACCTGATCCGGCCGCACCATCTGGGGAGACCTCTCCAGAAACTCTTCTTCCCTCACCTCCAATCCCAGGATTTGCGCGGTCTTAAGAGCCTGGACCCCTGGACTGCGCCGGGGGGAAAGGACCAGGAGGTTCCATTCCAGGTCCTGTTCCATCCGGTCGCTGGCCCGGTTGAAGGAAATGCAATCTTTTTTCACCGTGGGGCGGACGCTGCCGTCATAGGGGATCAGGGTAATGCCCAAGCGCCGGGCCTGGATCCGGTCCACGGCGCCCAGGGGTATGGTGATATCGCTGTCATGGAGGATGACTGCCTGGGCCTCAGGAAAGTTCTCCTTGAGATACTCAGCCATGTGCCAGGCGCTCTTCAGGGAGAGCTGGGCTCCGAAGGGCTGGCCGGCCATGAGGTCGTTGATCCAGAAAACCACCCGACCCTGGATGGGCTTCCCTTGCCGGAGAATCTCGTTCATTTCGACCTGGCAGATGATGCTGTCGCCGTCATGGCCGAATTCCGGAAGTTGATGGCTGAGTTCCCAGTCCAGGGCGGTGATGATGGCCCCGGCCTTGAACGCCTGGGTTTCCTCTCCCTCCGGGGCGGAGAAGGTCACGGTGTAGTCCCCGAAGCGGCCGGAGACTTCCTTGGGTTCCCCCACCTTGACTTTCTGGACCAGGGGGGTGGTTTCCACTTCCTCCATGAGGCGCCAGAGACGGTCATAGGTGTGAAATTCTCCGGGATAGACCTGAATCTCCCTCTCTTCCTCCTCCTTCAGATCGCGATGACGCGCCAGGACGGCATCCACGCCCTGGTCGGCCAGTTCTTTGGCGGCGCTGTAAGCGGCGAGGCCGCCGCCCAGCACCATGACCGGCCCTTTGAAGTCTATCCGGATGGGTGCCACCGGTTTCATGGTCTCCAGCCAGGCCTGGGAGGCCCTGATGAGCTTGACCCCCTTTTCTGCCAGGGCGTTGGAGTCGTCAAGGTGGACCCGGGCCACGTGGTCCCGGAGGTTGACCAGTTCGATCTGTCCTTCTTCCACACCCAGAGTTTCCAGGGCCTGCTCGAATTTCTTGTGTAACAAGCGGCTTTCACAACCTGCCACAATAATGCGATTGAGGCCTTTTTGGGTCACCACCTCCTGAATCCGGGACAATCCTGGAGTGAGGCAAGAAAAGGGCAGGATCTCCACGTGGGCCATATCCGGGCTGCCAGCCACCATTTTGGCCAGGGTGCCAAGGGCCACCCGGGGAGCGATTTCGATCCCGCATTCGCATAGGAAGACCCCGAACCGAACCTCCGGTATGATTTCTTTGAGGGCTTGTCCTCGCTTCATGGTTCACCTCCTCAGTGGGCAAAGCCGTGACCGGTGCGGCGGGAGATATCTCCGCGGACGGTGTCCAGCCGGGCTTGCAAGGCCCCGGTGGGGCATACGGAAACACAGCAGCCGCAACCCACACAGAGGTTGTTGGGGATGCGGTACGGGGTCTCAAGCTGCTTTTTCACCCCCCGGGAGCCAAAGGTGAGGGCCTCTACCCCCACCACCTCTCGACAAACCGCCACGCACAGACCGCACTTGAGACATTCCTCGTGAGGGTCCCTGATGGGGAAGCGGGTGGCAGTGACGCCATACTGAGCCGCCAGCTTCTTGATCTCCTGGGAGGCGGGGCACTCGGCCAGAAGCATTTCCAGAACCCATCGCCTGACGTTGATGACCCGTTCCGAAGAGGTAAACACCTCCAGTTCGTGCACCGGATGGGTGAGGCAGGAGGGCGTGACCTTGCCCCTTTTGCCATAGCGCATCTCCACCACACAGAGCCGGCAGCCGCCCCAGGGCTTGACCGCAGGGTGAAAACAGAGGGTGGGGATGTGGATGCGGTACTGCCTGGCAGTCTCGAGGATGGTCCAACCGGGCCTGGACTGAACCGGCTGGCCATCGATGGTGAAGTTGATGAAAATCGTCGGTTTCCCTTTTCTGGCGCTCATGGACTTTCCCTCCTTAGGCCACGAGGACCGCGTCCACCGGACACACGTCCCGGCATACCCCGCAGCGCACGCAGGCTTTCTCGTCAATGGCATGGGGCTTCTTTTTCTTCCCGGTGATGCACGCCTGGGGGCAGTTTTTGGCACACAGGCCGCAGCCGTTACAGGTCTCCGGCTCAATGCTGAAAGTGATGAGGTCCCGGCACACCCCTGCCGGGCACTTGTGCTCCACGATATGGGTCAGGTACTCGTCCCGGAAGTAGCGAATACTGGTCAATACCGGGTTGGGAGCCGTGCCCCCTAACCCGCATAAGGACCCATCCACGATGGCCTGGGCCAAGCTCTGCAGTTCGTCGATATCTCCAGGGGTTCCTTGCCCTTTGGAAAATCGGTCCAGGAACTCCTGCATAGCCGTTAACCCCAGCCGGCAGGGGAGACACTTGCCGCAGGATTCTTCCTGCAGGAAGCGCAGGAAGTAGCGGGCCACATCCACCACGCAATCGTGGTTGTCCATGACGATCATGCCGCCTGAGCCCATGATGGAGCCGGCTTGCAACAGGGAGTCAAAGTCCACCGGCAGTTCCTTGAGTTCCACCGGCAGCGAACCCCGGGATTTGAGGCCGAGACGGGCCAGCTGCAATTCTTCCGGGGCGACTTCTTTCAGTTCATAGGGAATGAGGCCGCCTGAGGGACCGCCGGTCTGCACTGCCTTGAATTTCTCCTGACCCGGGACGCCGCCGCCGATTTCCTCGACAATGTGTCCCAGGGTGATGCCCATGGGCACTTCCACCAGCCCGCTGTTTTTCACCTTGCCCACCAGGGAGAAGATCTTGGTGCCGGTGCTGTGGGGCACCCCCAGACCGGCATACCATTCAGCCCCCCGCTCGATGATATGGGGCACGTTGGCCCAGGTCTCCACGTTGTTGATAATGGTGGGCCGACCCCATAGGCCTTCCTGGGCCGGATAGGGCGGCCTGATGTTAGGCTCGCCCACCCGACCCTCGATGGAAGCCAAAAGCGCGGTCTCTTCGCCGCAGACAAAGGCCCCGGCGCCCCGGTTGATCTGGATGTCGAAATTGAAGCCCGTGCCCAGGATGTTCTGGCCCAGGAGCCCCAGGCGGCGGGCTTGTTCGATGGCGATGCCCAGGTTCCGCACCGCCAAAGGATATTCCATGCGCACATAGATATAACCCTGGCTGGCCCCCAAGGCGAAGGCCCCGATGATCATGCCCTCCAGAATAGCATGGGGATCACCCTCCATGAGGGTCCGGTCCATGAAGGCCCCAGGATCCCCTTCGTCGCCATTCCCCACAACATAGACCGGCCCCGGGCTGAGTATGGAGTATTCCTGGGCCCGGCGCCACTTGAAACCGGTGGGAAAGCCGCCGCCTCCCCGACCCCGCAGTCCAGAGATCCTCACGGTTTCAATGACCTGCTCTGGAGACATTTCGGTCAATGCCTTGGTCAGCGAGGCGTAGACACCCGCCATGAGGCCCTCTTCGATGTTAAGAGGATCGATGAGCCCCACGTTTTTCAGGATGATCTTCTGCTGCAACTTATAAAAGGGAATGTCGGCGGCGGTCTGGTAACGGTTGCCGTTGTCGCGGTAGAGCAGGCGCTCCACTACTTTTTCCTGGCCCAGGGTGGTCTCCACGATGTCGGGCACATCCTCCGGCTTCACCCGGACATAGAACAGATCGGCGGGGGACAGGTTGACGAGGGTGCCTTGGCTACAAAGGCCTTGGCAGCCGGTCTCTTTGATGAGAGGCCGGACCTTCGCCTTGAGCCTCTTGACCTTGATGGCGGTCTTGAAGGCCCGGGCCACCTTGTCTGCCCCCTGGGCCAGGCAGCCCGGCCCCAGACAGACTCTGACCACCGGCCGCAGGGGGTCCTGTTCGGTGAGCAGGCGCTCCCGCAAAGTTTTCAGTTCGGCGACACTTTTCAGCTTGCCCATGCTCTCCTCCGGTCAGGCGTCCGGAAATCACTTCTTTCCCAGGCGTTTTTTCAGGGAGCGGATGGTGGCCCCCCCCAGGTATTCGTTGTCGATCATGACTACCGGCGCCAAGGCGCAGGAGCCCAAACAGTTCACTGTTTCCACGGTAAACTTAAGGTCCTCGGTGGTGCGGCCGCGCTCCACGCCCAGATCCCGTTCGCAGCATTCCATCAAGCGCTCGCCGCCTTTAAGATGACAAGTGGTGCCCAGACATACCTTGATTTCATGTTCGCCCCTGGGTTCCAAGCTAAAGGATTTATAGAAGGTGGCCACCGACCAGGCCTTGGTGATGGGAACCCCCAGATGTTCACAGATGAGATTAAGGTGGTCGGGGGAGATATAGTTGAACGCGGCCTGCACATCCTGGAGCAGGCTGATGAGGTGTTGGGGGTGACGAGGATATCGTTCCATAATGCTGTCAATATCCAGTCGGGGCCCTTTCATAATAATCCTCCTGCACATCCCATTTTTTCACTTTTACTAGAAGCAATGCTTGTGCCAACAAGATAACTAACTGATTATATTGTTAATTTATTATGACCTGTTAGAAACTGATTCGAGCCCGAACCAATGTGATTAATGCAATACATTGTTTTTATTAGTTAATTTATTGTTTGAAACATTTCTGAAACAGATGAAACGCTAAAAAAGACCGGGGGCTTACAAGAGGTCGTAGGCCTTCATCTTGCGCCACAGGGAACTGCGGCTGATGCCCAGGAGGCGCGCCGCGGCGTCGCGTTTTCCCTGGGCTTTCAGGAGGGCCTTTTGGAGGGTGAGGATTTCGCTGGGAGGGGATTGTTCGTCCAACCTCGCTCTGGGTGGGGTCGGCCGGGACAGGGGGGAGGACAACTCCGGCAGGTGGTCCCGGGTGATGACCGCGCCCTTGACGAACACAAAGGCATATTCCAGGACGCGCTCCAGCTCCCGAACGTTCCCCGGCCAGGAGTACTGCTGCAGCAGGGTCATCACCTTGGGGTCTATCCCCCGCACGTTCTTCCCGGACCGGCGGTTGAGCCGGGCCAGGCAATGGTTTACCAGAAGGGGGATGTCCTCCCGGCGTTCCCGCAAGGGCGGCAGGTAAAAGGGCACCGTGCGCAGGCGATAGAGGAGGTCCATACGGAAGCGGCCCCGGCGCACCTCCTCGTGGAGGTTGCGGCTGGTGGCCGCGATGACCCGGGCTTCTAGAGGGATGGGGCGGGTGTCCCCTACCCGCTCAAAGACCCGGGTTTCCAGGACCCGGAGGAGCTTGGCCTGGAGCTCCGGCTTTAACTCCCCGATTTCGTCTAGGAAGAGGGTGCCGCTCCGGGCCAGCTCAAAACGGCCCACCTTATGGCTGGTGGCGCCGGTAAAGGCCCCCTTGACGTGGCCGAAGAGTTCCGACTCAAGCAGAGTCTCCACCAGGGCGGAGCAGCTGAAGGCCACGAAAGGCCCCTTGGCCCGGGGGCTCTTCAGGTGAATAGCCTGGGCGAAGAGGTCCTTCCCAGTCCCCGACTCTCCTTCCAGGACCACCGTGGCTTCGGACGCGGCCACGTCTGGCAGCATGCCGAGGAGCCTTTTCATAGCGGGACTCTCGGCGATGATTTCCACCTCCCCGGGGATGAGGGGGGCTTTTTCCTCTTCAAGCAGGGCCACCCCCAGGGACTGGAAGGTTTCCACCCCGCCCACGATGACCTCCCGTTTGTTCCGGATGGGCGCGGTGCTCACCAGGAGATTGACCCACTGGCCACCTTTGGTGAGGACGCGAACGGTCTGGTCCCGGCGGGTGGCCCCGTCTTCCAGGGTGGCCCGCAAGAAACAACCCCTCTTGCACCGGTCCGCCTGGAAGACCTCCCAGCAGTGGCGACCCACGGCCTCTTCCGGCGTAAAGCCCGTGATCTCCTGGGCTTTCCTGTTAAAGGCCGTGATGCGCCAGCGGTCGTTGACCACGAAGAATCCCCGGTCCAGGTGCTCGAAGACTGCGTCGGGCGTGACCCCCAGGCCGAAGTTGGACCAGGCGGACCCGGCCCTGGTCAGGGTGTCATCGTGAAAGGCCAGCACCGCGCCCACGATCTCGTTGTCCGGGCTGTACAGGGGGGCCACCGAGTATTTCAGGAAGAGGATTTGGTCTGGTTCCAGATGGATTTGCGTCATCAAGTTGGAACGCGTGGTCCCGGTTTGCAGAGCTTCATTTATTGCCTGTCGCGCCTGGGGAACAGAGGATTCCGTGAAGATCTCTTCCAACTGCAGGATTTGGCCAGGCCCTAACCTTCTCCGAAAGAGCCTTTCAGCCTGGAGTGTGGAGGACAGGATTGACTGTTGTGCGGACAGAACCAGAACCCCGTCACCCTCCGGCAGTCCATTATAATTGCAATATCCGTCGGCCCCTTTATCTTCCAACTGGATTCACCTTCCACGAAAACCAGATCATCCTTGGTACCCAAAGTTAGCGGGCAAATTTACTAGGGTTCATATTACTCACAAGCTAACAATATTTCAAGCAATTCTTACGGGTCCCAAGGCAGAGCCCTTTGCCGGTAGCCTGTTTCTCTTGCTTGCGCTCCATGCCCATCGTTAAGGCGAGAAATCTAACCCTTGATCCTTCCAAGAAATTTGTCACCCATATCCCTATAGCCCAGGGATTGGCTGATATGGATTATGCACTGCTATCTTGCCACTATCAAAACTTCTCAAGAATTAAACAGAGTTGTGGATATCATCTCTTTATCGAAATGGGCTCTTGGTAGGGGGATTCGTGGAATAGAGTGGTTGGGGAAATCCAGATAGCCTGAATATAACAGGTCTTAAAAACGTCTTTTGGTCAGAGGCGCAACGATGCTACCAGTTCTTACCGGAACCACGGGGGCAAAAAAGCCGGTTCGGGGTAGGGGAGGGTGAGGCTGCTGCTCAGACTCTCTTCCGTGTCCCGGCCCAGGATAAAGCGCAGCAGGGAAAAGCCTTCTTTCTCGGGATAGACGGCTTCCACCCTGCCCTTGATGCCGGCCAGGCGTCCGGCCCGCTCGATGGCGTCCGGGAGGTTGCCGAACTCATCCACCAGCCCCACCGCCTTGGCCTCCTCGCCGGTGTAAATCTTGCCTTCGGCGATGGTCCGCATCTTTTCCAGGGGGATCTTACGGAGGCGGGACACATCCTTCAGGAACTGCTGGTAGATGTTGTCGATGAGACCCTGCATGTAGGCCTGCTCTTCCTTGCTCATGGGGCGGAAGGGCGAGCCCACGTCTTTGTAGCGCCCGGCCTTGATATTGAAGAAGTCCACTCCGATCATCTTGGACAGGGCCGCCGCGTTGGTGAACTGCATGATGACCCCGATGCTGCCGGTGGCGGTGCCCCGGTTGGCCATGATGAGGTCGGCGCCGCAGGCGATGTAATAGCCCCCCGAGGCCGCCAGGGTCCCCAGGGAAGCCACCACCTTTTTCTGCTTCCGGATCTTCTCAATTTGCCGCAGGATTTCCTGGGAGGGGCCCACCGCGCCGCCCGGGGAGTTGATGCGGACCACGATGGCCTTGATGCTGGTATCCCGCTCGTAGCGGTCCAGCTGCTTCAGGACGGCGCGGGAGTCGGTGATCACCCCCTTGACCTCCACCACGCCCACTTTTTCCCCCCCCAGCAAGGAGCCTTTGCCCAGGAGAGCGAGAACGGTTACGGTGGCGCCCAGGAATAGGACCACCACCAGAGCGGTGATGAGACAGCCGCTCAGCAGGGGATGCCACCTGGAGGCTTTGGCCGGAGCAGTGTCATTTTCCATTGGCAGATCGCAACCTCTTATCCCGGGGGAAAGTTGCAAAGGCGAAGAGACGGAAATTCAGCGCCTCTTCGCCCTTACCTTTAGTTTTAGTATGGCCTTCCGTAATCAATGTGACATTTAAGCCAACATTATGCCCCCCATTTCTAAAGGGGGGGGTAAGGGGAGATTAAAATAACCGCTTAATAATCCCCCTAAATCCCCCTTTAAGAAAGGGGGACTTTATGCTTTCCAAGGCCAAGGCCTAAGGTCGATTCCTGGTCATGCAATTAAATGGAACATAAGCCTAACCGTTATTTTTGCTCTGCTTCTCTTCCAGGGTTTCCCGGAGAATCTCACCCAGGTTGGAGGTGGCCTCCGTCCGGGAATGGAGGTAATCCCGGTAATGGGACTGCTCCTCGTCGGTCTCCAGCTTGCGGATGCTCAAGCCGATGCGGCGTTCCTGGGGGGAGCTGTGGATCACCTTGGCCCGGATCACGTCCCCTACCTTGAGGGCGGCCATCTTCTGCTTATCCCGGCCCAGCTCGGAGATATGGATCAGCCCCTCGATGCCTTCCTCCACCTCCACAAAGAGGCCGAAATCGGTGATGTTGGTGATGGGACCGGAAACCGCGGCCCCCATTGGAAACCGCTGGTCAATGGTTTGCCACGGATTGGCGGCCAGGTCTTTGATGCTCAGGGAAAAACGCTCGTTGTCCTTGTCGATATAGAGGACCTTGGCCTGCACCACCTGCCCCTTCTTGTAGAGCTCGGAGGGGTGCTTGAACCGTTTGGTCCAGGAAATGTCGGAGATGTGCACCAAGCCGTCGATGCCTTCATCGATGCCGATGAAGATGCCGAAATCGGTAATGTTCTTGATCTTGCCTTCGATGACCGAACCCACCGGGTATTTCTCGCCGATGACTTCCCAGGGGTTGGGCTCCACCTGCTTCAGGCTCAAGGAGATGCGTTTGCGCTGGGGCTCCAGTTCCAGGACGGTGCACTCCACCACGTCGCCCACGGTCAGCACCTGGGAAGGGTGGCGAATCTTCCGGGTCCAGGACATCTCGGAGATGTGAATCAGGCCTTCCACCCCCGGCTCCAGCTCCACAAAGGAGCCGTAGTCGGTGAGGCTTACCACCCGGCCGGTCACTCTGGAACCGATGGGATACCTTTCGTCCACCAGGCTCCAGGGGTCCGCCGCGAGCTGTTTCAGGCCCAGGGAGATGCGCTCTTTTTCCCGGTCGAAGCTCAGCACTTTGACGGTGATGGGGTCCCCCACTTTGAAGAGGTCGGCGGGATGGCGCACCCGGCCGTAGGACAGATCGGTGATGTGGAGCAGGCCGTCCAGGCCCCCCAGGTCCACGAAGATGCCGTAATCGGTGATGTTCTTCACCACCCCCTCCAGCACCTTGTCTTCTTCCAGGGTGGCCAGCAGGGTGGCCTTGGCTTCGCCCTTGGCTTTCTCCAGCAGGGCCCGGCGGGACAGCACCACGTTGCGCCGTTTGCGGTTGAATTTCAAGACCTGGAAGTTGAGCCTCTGGCCAATTAGGTGATCGGTATGGCGCATAGGAGACAAATCAACCTGGGAGCCGGGCAGGAAGGCGATGATGCCTCCCAGGTCCACCGAGAGGCCGCCTTTGACCTTGGCCACCACGGTGCCCAGCACATCGCTGTCGTGATGGTAGGCGTAACTGACCTCTTCCCACACCTTGATTTTCGAGGCTTTGTTTTTGGAAAGCAGCAAGGCGCCTTCTTCGTCCTCCCGGCTTTCCATCAGGGCTTCCACCTCTTCCCCCACCTGGGCGGTGATTTCGCCTTCCGGAGTGGTGAATTCGTGGATGGGGATCTGGCCTTCCGATTTGTAGCCGATGTCCACCATGACGAAGTCTTTGGTGATGGAGACGATGCGGCCTTTCACCACTTCCCCTTCCTGTACCCTTCTCAAGCTCTCTTCGTAGAGTTCGCTCATCGTCTCCATGTCCGACATCTCGGGAACGGCTTCCTCCGGGGCTTCCGCCAGGACTTCCCCCCGGACTTCTTCCAGGGCTTCCACCCGGGCCTCCGTCGGGACTTCCTCCTGGGCCTCCGTCGGGGCTTCCACCCGGGCCTCCGCCAGGACTTCCTCCTGGGCTTCCTCCGGGGCTTCCGCCAGGACTTCCCCCCGGGCTTCTTCCTGGGCTTCCGCCGGGGCCTCCGCCAGGACTTCCTCCTGGGCTTCCTCCGGGGCTTCCGCCAGGACTTCCCCCCGGGCTTCTTCCAGGGCTTCCGCCCGGGCCTCCGCCTGGATTTCCTCCTGGGCCTCCGTCGGGGCTTCCTCCGGGACTTCCTCCTGGGTCTCCGGGGCTTCCGCCAGGACTTCCTCCGGGGCTTCTTCCATGGCTTCCGCCAGGACTTCCCCCCGGGCTTCTTCCTGGGCTTCCGCCTGGGCCTCCGCCTGGATTTCCTCCCGGGCCTCCGTCGGGGCTTCCGCCAATGCTTCCGTCACGGCTTCCGCCTGGGCTTCAGCCAGGAATTCCGTCGGGGCTTCCGCTTCCGTTGCCGGCTCTAACGTAGATGCCGCGGCCTCTTCGGTTTGGTGCCGGCTTTCCTCTAAATCCTCCGGCTGGGTGTGGTTGGTGAGTTCAGTATTGTCCGTACGGTCCATGTCAGGTTGACCCCCTCAAACGTGTTTACTATGTTATAATCCGACTGGCCAGTTTCCCGGCAAAGTGTTCTTCCGTCAGTGACCAGGGTTGTTACGAAAAGTCCTTGTTGCTCCAAATGGCCTGGGGCGAAAAGGGCAAAAGGCGAAATAAATACCAGGAGTCGTTTTCTTTTTTCGCCTTTTCCCCCAATTAATTTACTTTCCCTTTATTCTATCCAGGCATTGCTTTACGACCTGGTCGATGCTCAAATCCGTGGTATCTATGACGATGGCCCCCTGGGGCACCGTTAGCGGCGCCTCCCTGCGGGTCTCGTCCCGCCGGTCCCGGGCTGCGAGGTCGGCCATGATCTGCGCCAGGGGCGGCGGCTCGCCGTCCCGCTGCCAGTCCTGGCGCCGCCGGGCCGCCCGGGTGGCCAGGGCCGCGTCCAGATAAAACTTCCACTGGGCGTCGGGAAAGACCGCGGTCCCCTGGTCCCGACCTTCGGCCACCACTCCGCCGTTGCGGGCCAGGTAGCGCAGCCGCTCTTTCACCCACTGGCGCACGCTGGGCAGGACCGCCACCCGGGAGGCGTCCCGGCCCACCTCGGCGGACCGGAGTTCCTCGGTGACTTCCCGGCCCTCGATGAGCAGGTGGAAGCCCCGGGAATCGGAGCTCACTTCCGGGTGAAACCCTGCCAGGAAAGCCCGCAAGGCCTCGGGGTTATCCAGCTCCAGGCCCGACTGGCGCGCTCTTAAGGCCACGCCCCGGTACAGGGCGCCGCTGTCCAGGTAGAGGTAGCCCAGGGATTGGGCCAGACGTCGGCCCACCGTGCTTTTGCCGGCCCCCGCCGGACCATCGATGGTAATGATCCGTTTAGGCCCCACTCAGTTGTTCAACCCCAGCACTTTTTCTAAGGCCTGCAAGAAACGCCGGTTCTCTTCCGGCAAACCCATGTTGACCCGGATAAAGTCGGGGAACCCGTAAGCGTCCATGGCCCTGATGATGACCCCTTCCCTCAGCATGTCCTGGTAGACCTCCCGGCCCGGCCGCGGCATCCGAATGAGCACGAAATTGGCCTGGGTGGGGACATACTCCAGGCCCAGGCGCGCCAGCTCCCGGCAGATCTTCTCCTTGCCGGCCAGCACCAGTTCCCGGGTCCGGGCCAGAAAGGCGTCGTCCGTCAACGCCGCCCGGGCCGCCACCTGGGCCAGGCGGTTGACGTTGAACGGCATACGCAGGCGGTTCAGGTAGTCCATCAATTCGCTGGGGCCAAAGCCGTAGCCGATGCGCAGACCGGCCAGGCCATAGGCCTTGGAAAAGGTGCGCAGGCCCACCAGGGGGCGGTCTTCCGCCAGGTAGTCCAGGGAGCTCGGCACCCGGGAATCATCGGCAAAGTCGATGTAGGCCTCGTCCACGACCACAGTCACCGTAGGGGGCAGGGCCGTTAGAAACGCTTCGAACTCCTCCCGAAAAAAAGCGGTGCCGGTGGGATTGTTGGGGTTGTTCAAGAGAATGACCCGGGTTTGGGGAGTGATGGCCCGCGCCACGGCAGTGAGGTCCACCCGCATCTGCTTCAGGGGCACCGGCCGAAACACCCCGCCCACGGCCTGGGTCAGGAGGCCGTACATCAAAAAGGTGTGGGTGGTGCTCAGCACTTCGCCCCCCGGAGGGACCAGGGCCCGGACCAGCAGGTCCAGGACTTCATCGGAGCCGTTTCCCAGAATCAGCTGCTGGGGCGAAAGCCCCAGGTGGCGGGACAGATCCTCTTTGAGGTAATAAGCGTGGCTGTCAGGATAGCGGTGCAGGGTGCCGAGATTCTTCCGAATGGCCGTTAGGGCCTTGGGAGACGGCCCCAAGGGGTTTTCATTGGACGCCAACTTGATGGCATCGGTAAGTCCCAACTCCCGTTCTAATTCTTCCAGAGGTTTGCCGGCCTGATAAGGCGTAAGTTGAGTAAGGTGAGGCTGGATAAGTGAGGTAAAAGGGACGCCAGCTGCCATAACTGATTGAAAACCAAGGGTTACCGGGGCCTGGAAGGCGTTGGGTAAAGGTGATGGTGGGGTGAGATGTTGATGTGGCCGTGAAGTTAACAAAAACACCAGTCAAACCCGCTGCCGCTAACGACACCGATGCGGGCGGGGACTGCCTCCTTTACCCTTTTTCTCTTTAAAATTAACCGGTTTGCTCTTGGGCCGCTCTCCTTTGTCGCCAGGTCGCGCCTGGTCTGATCATTATCACCCTGTTATTTACCCCAAGTTGTTAAAAAAATCAAGTAATTTCCAAGGGACTACGCAATCCCTCCCCCCATGGCGCCAGCTTCCGGATAATTTTGGTTTTGGTTCGACTCCTCCCGAATCAGGCCCTTGATAACGGGCGGCCCGCCCCGCCGCCTACCAGACCTGCACCCCCCGGTAGGCCATGCTCTTTTGGGGATCGCACCAGCCCCGCCTCCTCCAGCATCTGCAGGTGGCTGGAGACCGTGGGCTGGGCCAGCTTCAGAGCCGCCTGGGTTTCACCAACGCACATCATCTGATGCGGCAGCATCTTGAGGATTTTGACCCGGTCGGGGTCGGAACAAGCCTTCATGACCTTGAGGAAATCTCTCATGCCGCCGTCCCCAATATTGTTATTACTCGGAGCGAAAAACCAATTGCCCTTTCTGAACCGTAGGGGCACGGCGTGCCGTGCCCTCAAACCGAGCCGATGCAATTGCTTTAATGCTCCGAGTAATAAATAGGAATATTTAAATCTAATCCCTGGCCGTCAAGAAAAAATATCGCTTCCAGGTCTGCCGTAAGTCGGCCCCGCTGGAGCATTGACCTGGGACGCCAATCCTGTTAGGTTGAAAAAGTCATGCTCCAGGCTGACCTGTATATCGACAAGATCGACCTGGCCCCCTATCTGACTCCGGAGGAGTGCCAAGGCGCCGGCGCCGCCGGTTGCCGGGAGTTTATCGCCGCCCTCCGGGCAGGCGGGCTGCGCCTGGATGGTTGCCCCGGCCTCAGTCCCCGGAAACGCTACGCCCTCTCCCTGGCCTTGCGGGCCCAGGAGGTGTTGCCCCCGGTGCCGTCCCTGGAGCTGCCCCGGCCGGTGCCCCCGGATCTCTTCGAGATCAACGAACCCGACGCCGGCTCCGCAGTGCTGGTCACGGGCAACAGCGAGTTCACTTTAACGGTGCTCACCGGGCTCCTGGCCCTCACCGTCAGCCCCTTTTACTTGCTGCTGGTGGACTGCCGGGGCGATACGGTGGACATGGCCATGATCTACCGCAGCTTCACCCCCCAGCGCCTGGACCAGTCCCTTACGGCCCACCGGCTGGCGGCGCAGGTGGATCATCGCCGCCTCATCATCCCCGGGGTCCTGGCGCCCCTCCGGCAGGAGCTGGCCCATTACACCGGCTGGGAGATGGTTCCGGGCCCCATCTGCGCCGCGGAATTGCCCCTGTTTCTGGGGGAGCGCTGGCAGCCGCCGCCCGGGGTTTAGGCTTCTAAACTTCCGGGGGCCGATTTTTTTTGCTCTAAGGTTGCCCTGCATCGCTAACGGGCTTATATTTAAACCAAATAGTGTCACTACGGGAGAGGTCCTTAATGAAAACCATCCTGGTGGTGGATGACGACGAGGCCATCCGCACCCTCCTCACCGAAGAGCTCACCGACGAAGGCTATCGCGTCCTGAGCGCCACCAATGCCCGGGACGCCTTGAAAATGGTGGAGACCGAGCCTATGGATCTGGTGATCCTGGACATCCGCATGCCCGGCATGGACGGTCTGGAGGCCCTGCCCCGCATTTTGGGGCTGAAAGAGGGCTTGCCGGTCATCCTGAACACCGCCTACACCCAATATCAAGAGAGCTTCATGAGCTGGGCCGCGGACGCCTACGTGGTGAAATCCTCGGACCTGACGGAACTCAAGAACAAGATCCAGGAACTGCTGGCGAAATAATGGATGTTCTGAAAAAGCTCACCACCATCATCATGGCCGGCGGCAAAGGGGAGCGCCTCTTCCCCCTGACCCGGGACAAGGCCAAGCCGGTCATCACCTTCGGCAGCATTTACCGCATCATCGACTTCACCCTGTCCAACTGCATCAATTCCGATATCCGCCGCATCTACGTGCTCAGCCAGTACGGCAGTTTTTCCCTGGACCACCACCTGCGCCTGGCCTGGGACGTCATGCACCCGGACCTGGGCGAGTTCATCTATTCCATCCCGCCCCAGCAGATTCACACCAGCCGCTGGTACCGGGGCACGGCCGACTGCATCTACCAGAACCTCAACCTGCTGCAGCAGGAGCGCCCCAAGCACGTCCTGATCCTCTCCGGCGACCACGTCTACAAGATGAACTACCTGGAGATGCTGGACTTCCATCTCTCCCGGGACTCCGACATGACCGTGGCCGCGGTGCCGGTGCCCCGGGCCGAAGGCAGCTCCTTCGGCATCCTCAAGATCAACGAGAACGCGGCGGTGGAGGACTTCCTGGAAAAGCCCGCCGACCCCCCCGGCCTCCCGGACAACCCGGACTTCTCCCTGGTGTCCATGGGCGTCTATATCTTCCGGGCCGAAGTGCTGGTGGCGGAAATCATCAAGGACGCCAAGAAAAAGGCCAGCAGCCACGACTTCGGCAGGGACATCATTCCCCAGATGGTGGGGCGCAAGAAAGTTTCTGCCTTCAACTTCCAGGATGCCGCGGGCCGCCCCAAGTACTGGCGGGACATCGGCCTCCTGGACGCCTACTTCAAGGCCCATCAGGACCTGCTGGGCCCCGAGCCCACCTTTGAGCTCTTCGACGCCGACTGGCCCATGCGGAACCGCCCCCAAATCCTGCCGCCCAGTAAGTATGTCTCTGCGGGTGCCCCGGTGAGTGTGGACGACTCCCTCATCGCTTCCGGCTGCGTCATCGCCGGGACGGTGCGCCGTTCGGTGCTGTCACCCAGGGTCAAGGTGGGCCCCGGGGCCCTGGTGGACGAGTGTATTCTCTGGGACGGGGTGGAGATCGGGGCCGGCGCCAAAGTCCGCCAGACCATCATCGAAGACGGGGTCAAGGTGCCCCCGGGGTTCGCCATCGGCCACCACCGCCGGGCCGACGCCCGGCGCTTTCATGTCACCGAGAACGGCGTGGTGGTGGTCCCCAACAACGTGATTTTGGAAGAGTAGCGCTCCCGCCAATACCCAGCGCATCCCTTGATTTTTCAGCCTCTCTGTGCTTGAATTGGACAGAATGAAGCATTTTGGCTAATATCGGGAATAAGGACCCCGGCAGGACGCGCCTTTCCGGCATTTGGTGGCTAACTCCAGGCGCCGCGGGGCGTCTTTATTCCCTCCCCCTTGAGGGGGGAGGGTCAGGGTGGGGGTGATCCGGTAGGGGCGGTTCGCGAACCGCCCCTACACCCCCTCCCCCTAACCCCCTCCCACCAGGGGAGGGGGAAGAAAAAATGACCCTGGTTTGGGTCAGAAGGCTATTTTGCAGAGGTCTTAACTTTTTATGATGCGTCTCCAAGCTCAGCGCGCTAAGGGTTCCCTGACATCCACCCGCCTGTACCTGGTGCGCCACGGCCAGGTGGCCGACGGCCACACCCACCGCTACCACGGCCACAACGACGTGGGCCTCAGCGCCGCCGGCGAACAGCAGCTGCACGCCCTGGCGGCCCAGCTTGAGGCGGTGCCCCTGGCCGCGGTTTATGCCTCGGACCTCAGCCGGGCCTTGATAGGCGCGAAAATCATCTGCCGGGGCCGGGACCTGGAGCCGCAAGCCCTGGCGGAGTTCCGGGAAGTCCACTTCGGGGTCTGGGAGGGCCTGAACTTCACGGAAATCGCCGAGCGCTACCCCGAGGGGCTGGAGGCCCGTTTCCGGGACCTGCCCAACTTTCGCATCCCCGGGGGCGAAAGCCTCCTGGAGGTGCGGGCCCGGGCCCTGCCGGTCCTCAAGACCCTCATCCAGCAGCATGAGGGCCAGTCCTTCCTGGTGGTGGCCCACGCCGGCCTCAACCGGGTCATCCTCAGCGAGGCCCTGGGCCTGCCCCTGGACCACCTCTTCCGCCTGGACCAACACTACGGCTGTCTCAACATCGTGGACTACTTCCCGGATATCGCGGTGATCCGCCTCATCAACGGCGGGGTCAACGGGGTGGCCGGCGGCGGCCGGTGATTTACCACAGAGACACAGAGGACACAGAGAAACAAAATATAACTACCAAGACACCAGGGACACCAGGAAATAAAAGGTAGGGTGGGCAACTTGCCCACCCTACCTTCATTTTGGCCTCGGTGAATCTTCTCTTGGCGCTCTAGTACTTGGTTGCGAAAATCAGCGTAAATAATTGCGAGCATTCTCAAAGACCAGTATTAAATCAAGTCCCCCTTTGAAAAAGGGGGACTTAGGGGGATTTCAATGGCTTATAAAATCCCCCCTAACCCCCCTTTGGTAAAGGGGGGAATAAAAATGGGTCTCAAATAAGGCGCGAACTTCTGCAATTAAGTACTATCTGTTGTTAATGAGTGGCAATCAAATCGCCAGGTCGGTTTTTATCAGGTGGCACAGGCGCCTCGCCTGTGCAGGCGCAGGCTAAAGCCTGGGGCTACAAATGATAGCGTTTGATGGCGACTTGGTATTAGTGGTGAATTTTTTAAAGCTTGCGGCAATGCCGGCAGGGCAGGGCGAGCTGGCCGGTGTAAAAAGAGCGCCGGAAGTTGGCGTAGGCCCGCTGGCGCCAGATGGCCGCCAGGGGTTGCTCGTTGATATTGCCGAAGAACAAGCGCCGGTACGGCACCTCACCTCCCTGGCCCAGGTAGGAGGCCCCGGACACCGGCAGGTTGGTAAAGACGCAGGGGGACACGCCGCCGTCCGCCGAGACCACCAGGGCCCGCTGCACCTCCTCAGGGCAGAGCAAACCTCGTCCGGCGGGGGGCCCCGGTTGATAAGAGATGTTTAACCCCTGACGCCACCCCGTTGCCGCCAGATTTTCCAGACGCCCGCCCAGTTCGTCGTACTCCTGGGGGCCAGCCTCCGGCAGGCTCTCGGCTTCCAGTTCCCTGGCGGCCACGAAATCCAGGGTGCTGACCACCACTTCGGCTATTCCCAGCCCCTCAAGGGCCCGGGGCAGTTTCTCCAGTTCGCCCAGCCCGGAACGCAACAGCATATAAGCGATATTAATTTGGGGCCGGTCGCTGCCGGCCCGGGCCTTGGCCCGGTTGAGGTGCTCAATGGCCTCCAGGACTTTGCTGAAGCTGGTTCCCCGCCTGACCCCATCGTTGGTGTCGCCCAGGCCGGCCAGGGAAAAGGCGATTACGTCAAGGCCGGTCTTCACCAGGAGGTCGATTTTCTCCGGATCCAGCAACATGCCGTTGGTGGTGGTGCCCACCCGGCTGCCGGATTTTTTGGCCAGGGCCAGCATGGTAAAAAAGTCTGGGTGCAGGAAAGGTTCGCCCCAGCCCTGCAGGTGCGTCAACCGGGACCGGGCCAGGGCCGGCAGCAGCTTTTGAAAAGCACTGAGGGGCAGGTGCCGCCTCTGCCAGAGGTCACGGTAAACCGTCTGGGGGCAATAAAGGCACAAGGCGTTGCAGAACGACGTTACCTCCACCTGAATCCAGGAAAATTTTGGGGTCAGGAGGGAAAGGAAATCAGGCCAGCTGAGTTTCATTGATTATTATTTAGGGGCAATGGCCATGGTGCTGTGTTTCAGAAATATCTTGCCTTAAGGAATCGGCCTTTTCCCCTCCCCCTTGATGGGGGAGGTGATTCGGTAGGGGAGGTTCGCGAACCGCCCCTACACCCCCACCCCCCAAACCCCTCCCACCAGGGGAGGGGGAGATTTATTGCCAAAACTTAGGATAGGTCCTTGCGAAACACGACACTAGAAGCCATTTCAAAACCACTTTCTGACGTCATCTTGAGCCAGCCGACGGCTTAAAGTTGAAAAATTATTACCCCCCTTTTCTAAAGGGGGGCATGGGGGATTAAATAAGTGCCTGATAATCCCCCTAAGTCCCCCTTTAAAAAAGGGGGACTAAAGAACCTTAATCCCCATGCTATTGCTGGTCGGAAGAAAATATTCACACCCTGAGAGGTTTTGAAATAGGTTCTAGCCCTTAACCGGCCTTGCCAAAAACCTGTTCCTGGAGATATTCCTCAAAGGTGGCGGGGTCTTGGGAGCTTTTCAGATATCGGCTGATATGGTCCTCGTCCATCTCGTAGTAGCCCGGAAAGCCCGTGGGCGCGGCGCCGCCGGGGCAGTGGACCAGGGCCGTGAGGTGGATGGCGGGCACCAACTGCCAGTCCGCGTCCTCCTGTAAGGGGCCCGCCAGCCGCTCCTCCACCGTGGCGATATTCAGGCGGGAGGCCTTGAGGGCCAGGGCCCAGTCGGAGACCCGGGGGATGAGGAGGTTGCCCCGGTCGTCGCCTTTGGCCCCGTGCAGCAGGGTGACGTCCGGGCGCAATTCCTGGACCACCGCCAGGTCCTCGGCGCTGAAGGGGTCGGCCAGCACCCGGAAGCGGGGATTGACTTCCAGGTAAGCGGACCCCAGGATACCCCGCACCGGCAGAAACGGCACGCCCATGCCCCCCGCCTGGAGGGCCCGCAGCAGCGCCCCTCAGGGGTACTCCAGGCACTGGAGCCGGCCCTGCTCCACGGCCCGGCGGAAGTGGGGGGCCAGGCCGAACTCCCCCAGCACCACCTGGGCGAAGTGGAGCCGGGAGACCAGGCCGGCGCCGATGGCCAGGTCCACGTTGAGGCCGCCGGTGGGTACGGTGACCAGGCCCAGATTGCGGCGGCCCTGGCGGATGAGCTCCCGGATCAGGGCCATGGGGGCGCCTTCGGTGTGGCCGCCCAGGGCCACCAGGTCGCCGTCTTGCACCAGGGCGGCGGCGTGGCCCAAATTAGTCCAGACAGGTGGCATCGGGGTCTCCCGGTATGGGGTTATGGCCCAGTTGGGCCAGCAGGCTGAGCACGATGCGGGCGGTGGCGCCCCAGATCACCTCCTGGTTGACCCGCCAGTAGCAGACCCGGGTGATGCGCCCCTGATAGTGGTAAACCCCGCTGCTCCAGCGCTCCGGGGGAATGAAACCCTCCAGGGGCAGCGTCAGCAGGCGCTCAACCTCCCGGGGGTTGGGGCGGAACTCGTAGGGGTAGGGAATGAGCCCCACGAAAGCGGTAATGGTGTAGCCGGTAATGGTGTCCACCGGCGGCAGGGTCCCCAGCACCTCCACCACCCGGTGGTCCAGGCCGATCTCTTCTTCGGTCTCCCTCAGGGCCGTGGCCAGCAGGTCCGGGTCCCCCGGGTCCCGCACTCCCCCGGGGAAGGAGTTCTGGCCCCGGTGGTCCTTCACCGTCAGGGTCCGCTGGGTGAAGAGCAGGTACAGCTCCTCCGCCTTTAGAAACAGGGGCACCAGCACCCCCGCGGGGACCAGCCCCGGCGAACGCGTCGGGTGGGGCGACGGGTTCAACGGCAGGCGTTGTCTGAGTTGCGAAAGGCTGGAGGGGCCCATTGGTTTGTTTTAACATGGCCTCCCCGGCCATGGCAACAACTCAGGTGCCAGGCCGCGGCCTCCGGAGCCCCGAACCGCGGATTGGACCCTGGCGATTGACAAGGGGACCGGGCCGTCATATGTTCAAGGCATAAGCAGGGGCGGGGCCCGGCCTTGCCCCACTACCCAGAGAGGAACGCTGACCATGAAAGTGCAGGAATACATGCTGCAGGCTTTGAAAGACGCGGTGCAGATGGAGCTGGAGGGCCGCCAGTTTTACCTGGAGGCGGCCAAGAAAGTGGAGAGCGCCGGCGTCCGGGAAATCCTGGAATACCTGGCGGAGTCGGAAAAATACCACATCGAGAAATTCAACCAGATCTACCGGAGCCTGGAAAAGGACCCGGCCTGGACCGAGTCCCTGGCTGCCTTCACCCCCCCCAAGCACGAGCCCTATGTCTGCGTGCTGGCCATGTCCAAGGAATACCAGGCCAGCGGCGGCAAAGACGACCTCCAGGCCCTGCGCACCGGCATCAATATGGAGAATTGCTCCATCGACTACTACACCAAGCTGGCCCGGGAGACCAACAGTCCCCTGGCCCGCCGCTTCTTCATGAGCATCGCCCACGAAGAAAGGGGCCATTACCTGATGCTCCTGGATATGCACAACTACCTCTCCCTGCCGGAGGACTGGTTCTACGTCAAGCAGATGAGCCACGTGGACGGGGCGTAATCGATGGGGGCAAAAGGCGAAAAGGCGAAAGGGCGAAAAGGCGGGGGCGGCAGAGTAGGTCGGTTAATCCTCATTCGCCTCTTTCCCTTTTCGCCCTAAACGGTATTAGCTGCCCTCAGGCTCGCCATCCGGAAAAGTTCATTAACAGAAGGATGCCATGGAGTTAATAATCATCGGCTCCGGCACCGGAGTCCCCTCCCTGCGGCGGGGCGCTCCGGCCCTGGCGGTGCGTACCGCGGGCCGCCTCCTGCTCCTGGACCTGGGGAGCGGCACCCTGCGGTCGCTGCTGCGCTACGGCCTCAACTTCTCGGACATCGACCTCCTGGCCCTGACCCACCTCCACCCCGACCACGTGGGGGACCTGATCCCCCTTTTTTTCGCCACCCGTTATGCTCTGGGGTACACCCGGCGGCAGTCGTTCACCCTGCTGGCGGCCCGGGGCTTCGGGGTCTTCCACGGCAAACTCCAGGAGGCCTTCGGCCAGTGGGTGGAGCCGCCGGTGGGCCTCATGGAGGTGCGGGAGCTGTCCCCGGACGGCCCGGATGAGGTGCGCTGGGAGGGGCTTGTGGTCAGGAGCGCCCCCACCAACCACACCGCCGGAAGTCTGGCCTACCGGGTAGAGGCCCAGGGCCGCTCCCTGGTTTACTCCGGGGACACGGACCTCAGCCCCTCCCTGGTGGAACTGGCAAAGGAAGCCGACCTCCTGGTGCTGGAGGCGGCCAATCCCTTCAAGGTGGAGGGCCACCTCACCCCGGCCGAAGCCGGCCGCCTGGCGCGGCAGGCCGGGGCGCGGCGCCTGCTCCTGACCCACTTTTATCCTCCCTGCGACGAAGTGGATGTGGCGGCTCTGGCGGCCGTGGAATTCCAGGGAGAGGTGCTGCGGGCCGAAGACGGCCTCAGGCTCACGGTTTGAGACGAATTGAGACCTCTGCAAGAGGCTTTTCAGGGAGGGGGCTAGGAACCGGCGGCCCAGTTACCATCCCCCCCCAATGAATTTCTCAGATGGGAGGCTCCATGCGGCTGCATCGACTCTCTAAGCCAGGCCTGGTGGCGGTGGCGGTTTGCCTGATTTTCCTGTCTGCCTGCGGCGGCGCCAAAATCAGCCAGGAAAACTTCGATAAGGTCAAGGTGGGCATGACCCAGGCGGAAGTGAAGGCCATCCTGGGGGAAGCCACCGAGGCGTCCAGCCTGGATGTGGCGGGTTTTTCCGGGAGCACTTCCACCTGGCGCCGGGGCGATACCACCATCACCATCCAGTTTGTCAACGGCAAGGTGGTGGCCAAACAGTTTGCCAAGCCGGATAAATAACGGGTTAGCGGTCATTGCCGGGGCCGCCTTTCCGGCTGCCGCTTACTTTCAGGCCCCTCGGTTCGCCCCCGGCGCCGGATTGGCCTTTAATCCTGCCCGCCGGTTAATCCCTTCTTTGACAACCCCATGGCGGCATGGAGCCCCCTCACTAACTTGGACCTCCGGGTTGCAAACCTCCCTGCCAATCCTTAGATTTTCTTAACCAATGGTTCCATGAAGAAGGGCGGCCCGGGCGTCTTTCGCCTGTGCCTGCTGCGGCTAAATCCAGCACCATATAATAAGGAAGGTTCCGGCCATGAAGCAGGTTCTGACGATTATCCTGGCACTGATGTTCGCGGGGCCGGTCCAGGCAAAATTGGTGACCCAAACGGTGGAATACCACCAGGACGGCACAGTCTTTGAGGGCTATCTGGCCTACGATGACTTGAGCCGGGCCAGGCGTCCCGGGGTCCTGGTGGTGCACGAGTGGTGGGGGCTCAACGATTACGCCAAAGAGCGGGCCAGGCAGTTGGCGGCCCTGGGATACGTGGCCCTGGCCGCGGACATGTACGGCCAGGGGGCCGTCACCCGCGATCCCCAGGAAGCCGCCAAATGGTCCGGCGAGTTAAAGGGCAAGCCGCTGCTGCGGGCTCGGGCCCAGGCCGCTCTGAAGGTGCTGGCGGAAAACCCCCTGGTGGACCCCCGCCGGCTGGCGGCCATCGGTTTTTGCTTCGGCGGCACCACGGTCCTGGAGTTGGCGTACTCCGGCGCCAATCTAATGGGGGTGGTCAGCTTTCATGGCGGTTTGCCCCTGCCCCAGCCCGGGGAGATGAAGCGCATCAAGGCCAGGATTCTGGTCCTCCATGGGGCCGATGACCCACACGTGCCTCCCGGGGAGGTGGCAGCCTGGCAGGCCGCCATGCGCCAGGCCGGGACGGACTGGCAGATGATTTTCTTCGGCGGCGCGGTGCACAGTTTTTCCAACCCCGCAGCCGGCAGCGATAAGGCCCGGGGTGCGGCTTACGACGCCCCGGCCGCCAGGCGCTCCTGGAGATACCTGCAGTCATTCTTCCAGGAGATGTTTGCCGCCAGAGCCCGGGATTGAGGCGGCAAGACGGGTTCGGCGTCTTACCGCCACCGTGGCGACGAAGGGGTCAAAAAGCTTAAGGAGCTTTGGGGGCAGGGGACTTAGGAGTCCCGGAAGCCGACGGGTGCCGTCGCCTTTGCCGGGAACTTGGAACCGGCGGAGGGGAGTTGGTCAGCCTTGCCGGGGAACAGTTACGGGGGATTGCCGCCAGAGGCGAGGACCTCGGCGGCAACCCGTTGCACCTGTTGGTATGGCGTTGAGGTCCCCCGGGGGCCAGCCTGATTGGCTGGGCCGCGGGTGGACCGCAACGTCGCAGTGATTAGCGGTAGCCGCGGCCGCGGCCGCCGCCGCCGCCAAAGGGACCGCCTCTCCTTTGGGCTTGCGGCCTGGCTTCGTTGACGGCCAGGCTCCGGCCCTCCACCACCCGGCCATTGAGCATGGAGATGGCTTTCTGGCCTTCCAGTTTGGTTTCCATCTCCACAAAGCCAAAGCCCCGAGGTTGACCGGTCTGGCGGTCGGTGATGATCTTGGCGGAAGCCACATTGCCGGCTTCGGCAAAGAGGTCCTTTAATTCGGTTTCAGTCATTTCCGGTGGGAGGTTTCCCACATACAATTTGATGCTCATCAATTCTCCTCAGCAGCAGTTCGGAGAGGTTTCACTGGCGACTAAGTCCTTCCAGAGTCCGTAGCCGCAATTTCCTCAACGGACCCAGGTGCGGCGTCGCCCGACCCTCCCCGGAATAGGGATTATTCTTTTTCAGCCTGGAGAGCCTCCGGTGCCGCGCCCTCGGTCGTCTCTGGCGATTCGGCAACCTCTTCCTTCCCGGTCTTGTTCCGGCGGCGCTTCAATTTTTCTTCGTGCTTCTGTTTCCTGGCTATTTCTTTGGCTCGCTTTTCCCAGCCATAACGGTTTCGTGCCACCGCGCTCCTCCACGGCTAAAGATATGGGAACTCCAGGTCCGCGGGGCCGCCGGAGTTCTCAAAATTCAGACCATTTAAGTTTATGTCGATAAAGGTTTTCCTTCCTCAGGTCATGCTGCACCGTTGACCGCAGCGAATAATCCAGCCAGTGCCGCCGGTCAAACCCTTGGCCAGCGGCTCAGCCTGACCAATGATGAAAAAGTGTTTTCCAACCGCTGCCGGCGGTTAGATCTTCACGACGTTCTGAGCTTGGGGTCCTTTCTGACCCTGGACTACCTCAAACTCGACTTCCTGGTTTTCGGCCAGGGTCCGGAAACCGTCACTCTGGATGGCGCTGTGATGCACGAAGACATCAGGCCCGTTGTCCCGGGAGATAAAACCGAATCCTTTGGCGTCATTGAACCATTTAACCTTGCCAGTTTCCCTCATTGACTTACAATCCTCCTGAAAATTGTGGAACTTTTCCTGCCACCCAGAGCAGGACCGCGACAGCAGCCAGGCCAAAAAAAAACGGAAGGTCCTTTAGCATACCCTTCCGAATTTACCCAGGGCCGCAACCCTGACCTCAGTCTGACATGCTATTCCTTCAAAGAATTTAACTATATCATTGCCCGATGTCAAGGAAAATTAACCTCGGTCCGGGCCGAGCCGGCTGCGCCCTTTCCGGACCAACCAGCCACTGGCCCGACTTCAGTGCGACCGCTCCAGCAGTTCCTCGGTGATGGCCCAAAAGTAAGCCTTCTCCTGGGAGACGGGGAAATCTGCCAGGTTTTCCTGGGCCTTGCGGGTGTATTGGCGGGCCAGGTTGCGGGCGTGGGCCAACGAACCGTATTTATTCAGTAAGTCCCGCAGGTTCTGGGTCATGTCCGGGGTCAGGTCCCGGGCCATCTCCCGGAGCCGCTGCCGGTCCTGGGAATCGGCCTGGGCCAGGGCATGGATCAGGGGTAGGGTGATGCGCCCCTCTTTCAAGTCGGCGCATACCTCTTTGCCCAGCTCCTTGGCGTCGCCGGTGTAATCCAGGATGTCATCCACCACCTGGAAGGTGATCCCCAGGTTCAGGCCCAACTGCGCCAGGGCCTCCTCCTGGTCGGCCGGCGCCTGGCCCAGGATGCCGCCGATCTGGCAAGCCGCGGACATCAGGGTGGCGGTTTTGCGGGTGATGACTTCGAAGTATTCCTCCTCGGTGATCTCCAGGTTGCCGGCGTGGAGCAGTTGCAGGATCTCGCCTTCCGCCATGAAGGTGGTGGCGTGGGACAAAACCTTGAGGATCTTCAATCTGTTGGTGGTCACCGCCAGGGACAGGGCCTTGGCCAGGAGGAAGTCCCCCACCAGGATGACCGCCTGGTTGCCCCAGATGGTGTTGGCGGTGCTGGCCCCCCGGCGCAGGCTGGCGCCGTCGATGACGTCGTCGTGCAGCAAGGTGGCGGCGTGCAGGTATTCGAAGATGGTGGAGAAGTCGTGCAGATGGTCGCCCTGGCAGCCGCACATGCGGGCCGACAGCAGAAAGAGCAGGGGCCGCACCCTTTTCCCGCCGCTGAGCAGGATGTGCCGGCCCACTTCGGCGATGAGCGGCACGTGGGTCTGGAGGTTGGCCACCAGCGCCTGATTGACCGCGGCCACCTCTCTTTCCAGCTCTTTGAGAGCGCTCTTGCGCCTGTCCGCCGTGGCTTGATACATGTGAAGAAAATAACTTACTTCCGCCCGGAAGTCAATTATTTAGGAAGGTCCTGGGCTGGCCGCAGGATTCCCACCGGGTCATTTCAGCGCCCTGCTTTCTGGTCGATTCACCTTGCTTTGGGGAGAATCGATTTGTCCGCGAAGGGGATACCGGGGATAAGGAGACTTGCTAATTAACTTCTGGAAGAAGGTTAACGGCAAGGTGGTCTCAACCTGGCCCGCGGCTAACCGCGGCCGCGTCCCCGGGTATCAGCCTGCTGTGGCCCAGTAGGCGTCCACCATATCTTGAATTTCCTGAATCAGGGCCTGGTTGCGATGGGGGTGGAACAGATGGGCAAAGCGCCCCTGGGTTTTCAGGTATTCTTCCACCGGCAGGCGCGGGTGGGGAACTTTGGTGTGCACCACCTTGCCGTCCACGTATTCCTTCAAAGGCCAGATGCCGGTCCTGACTGCCAGCTTGCCGATGGCCACCGTTTCTTTGGGATCGAAGTCCCAGCCCGGAGGACAGGGCGCCAGGGTCAGGAGCAAACGCGGTCCTTTGCGGTTTTTGGCCTGGTCGATTTTTCGGGCCAAATCCAGGGGTTCGGCGCCCGCAGCCGTAGCCGCATAGGCCGGCCGGTGGGCCGTCCAGATGGCGAAGAGATCCTTCTTGTAGCCGGCAAAGCCCCTGAGGCCCCGGCTGGTGGCGGTGCGGGCCGCGTGGGGGGTGGCCTCGGAGAACTGCTGCCCGGTGTTGCCGAAGCCTTCGTTGTCATAACAGATATAAAGAAAATTGAGGCCCCGCTCGATGGCGCTGGAGGTGGCCGTAAGCCCCATGCCATAGGCGGCGCCGTCCCCGGTGAGCACCACCACCTCCAGGTCCTCTGCCGGACTCATCCGCCCCTTCTCGAGCAGCACGTCCAGGGCGTCCCGCACCCCCTGGGCCCCGGCCGGCGCCGAGGCCATGGCGGTGTAGAGCCAGGAGCCCCGGAAGGGCGTGAAGGGATAGACCGCCAAAAGCGTCAGGCAGCCCGCGGCGTTGACAAACACGGTCTTGGTGCCCAGGAGGTCGTAAGCCTCGTGGAGCACTTCCAACCCCCCGCAGCCGGCGCACATGGGCGTCCCGGTCCCCAGGAGATGGACGGAGGGGAGGGGTTTAGGGTGGCGAGATTTTTTATCATTCATGGCCAATTACGCCCACAAGAGTCTCAGCCCACGAGATTGTCATAATCCGCATGACTGCCAATCCAAAACCAAAGCACGCCTTCGGGAATATTAACCCCCAGCGCCCGGTAGAAAAGACCTAGGCGAACCGACCAAAAACGGCCAACTTTCTTGAAATGCAAGGAAGGGTGGTGGGGGTCGTTTTTCAACAAAGCGAAGCTTTTGTCAGCCAGTTCTTGAACCGGCTTCGGCAGGCCTCGATAGCAGGCCCAGAACTCAGGGGAGGTGAAGTGTTTCACACTTCCTGACACTTGCCTGCTTGAAAGGCCTTGAGCGCCGCCTTTGCCGGCGCCTCTAATTTACCTGCCTGGACGTCTTCCTCTATTTGCCGGTCCCAGGCCTCGGCGTCGAATTCGCGAAACCACTTGCGAAAGGCCGCCAGTTCCGCGGGCGAGAATCGCTTAATCTCTGCCCCGATTTCTTCCACCCTTTTCATTTTTCGGTGCTCCTGGAAGAATCATAATCCTTTCAAGGAGGTTAGGCAAGAGGACGAATCACCGGCACCGATTTCACCCCCCCGCAGCCGGCAAACCCGGGCGTCCCGGTCCCCAGGAGATGACTGGAGGGAAGGGGGCGAGGCCACTTAGGTTCGGTGGACTTCATGGTTTTTCTCCCAATCTCTGCCGCTCCACCTGGGCGATGGCCTGGAGTTTGCGGACTTCCCGCAGTTCGTCCTCGGTGTAGAGGAGTCGGGGCGGGGGGGGCACGCCGTCGGCGGCGGCTTGGCGGGTGACTGCGGCCATCTCGTAGAACTCTTCCGGGCTGATATCCCGGCCTCCCAGGCCACCGATGAAACTGACCAGGACCGGCGTTTTTTGTAAGCCGTAAAGAGCCGAAGCCAGCTCCGCAAAAAGCACCCCGCCCTTACCCATGGAGAGGTTCTGATCGATGACCGCCACTCCCTTTTTTCCGGCCAACAGTCGACGCAGCTCCTGTTCCGGGAAGGGCCGCAGCAGGCGCGGCCGCACCAGGCCTACGGCCCTGCCGGCGAGCCTAAGCTGGTCTACGGCAGCTCTTGCCTTGGTGGCAAAGGAGCCCATGATAAAGAAGACGATTTCCGCATCGTCGGTGCGGTAGGCTTCCACCGCGTCATGGGTTCTGCCGAAGGCCCGGGCGAATTCCGCGGCCACCTCGTTATAGACGGTGAGTCCATTACGATTTGCCAGGTGGGTTTCGTACCGGAAATAGGAATACGGCGAGCCGCCCAGCACCGCCACCGCCTGGCTGACGGGAGCGCTGGCCCGGAAGCTGAGACTCTCGGGGTCAAAGGGCCCGATGAACCGGTTAACCGCGGCGGCCTCGGGAATCTCCACCGGTTCGCGGGTGAACGAAAGGTAAAATCCGTCCAGGTTAACCATCACCGGCAGGCGCACCCGGCGGTCCTCGGCCAGGCGAAACGCCATCAGGACGCTGTCCAACACCTCCTGGCAGGTGGAGCAATGCACTTGCAGGAAACCGCTGTCCCGGGCCGCCAGAACGTCGTTGTGGTCGGGCTCCAGGGTGAGGGGGGCGGCGAGGCCCCGGGAGACGTTCACCAGAACGAAGGGCACCCGCCACCCGGCGACGGTATAAAGCATCTCCATGGCATACAGCAGTCCCTGGCTGGAAGTGGCGGTAAAGACCCGCACCCCCGTGGCGGCCGCGGCGCCGGCGGCAGTGATCATGGAATGCTCGGATTCCATGGTGACCAGGCGGCAGTCTATTTCCCCGGCGTCGATCCAGGCCGCCAGGGTTTCGATGATCTCCGTCTGGGGCGTGATGGGGAAGGCCGGCACGTAATCCACCTTGGCCAGGCGAGCCCCCCAGGCCACCGCCCCATTGCCCGTCAGCAACGTCCGTTTCATGACCGGCCTCCTGCATGGGTTTTGGGGGGAGGGGGTAAGGGCCACTTACGAAAGAGCCCTTAGCCCCCTCCCTCAAATACTTCTTCTCTCCTTACGCCGCCTCGTGCTCCGGTATGGCCCTGATGGCATGCGACGGACAATTCGCCATGCAGATCAAGCAACCCTTGCAATGGGCGTAATCTATCTCCGGATAGCCTTCTGCATTCAGGTTAATGACCCCGTCCGGGCACAGAGTGCTGCAGATCCACGCACAGCGCTTGCAGTGGCGATAATCGATAACCGGTCGCACGGTTCGCCACAGGCCGGTCTCCACCTTGTTGCTGGTCGGCCCAGCATGGATGGCCGGCGCCGAAACCCGCGCGTCTTCAAACTGCAGATCGATCCACTTCGGCTTCTCGTAGGTGTCCGCCGGACGGTCCGATCCCTCGGCCACGCACCCGGCGTGGCTCTCCATGAGCCCGTAAGCCTCCAGGGCTGCCTCCAGGTTCCGGTCAATCACTGCCGCCCCCAGGGGGGCAAGTTCGTCACGAATTGCCTCCGCCAGAGAGTTCCTGGTAATGACGCCCACCAGGCGGGCGGCGGCGCCGGCGCAAGCAGCGCCGATAAACCGCAGTTGGAGCGGGTCTTCCAATTCGACGGCAGCAGGCAAGGTGAGCACCAGACCGGGGAAATTAAGCCTTTCCTTCCAGGCGTCCGGAGTTGTGACACTGCTGATCAGCAGGACCGTATGGGGCGTCACCTCCGACAATACCCCTGCCGCCGCGACCGCTACGAGGGTGTCATCCGCCACCAGGACCAGGTCGGGCTGATGGATGATGCCCCGTTCATGGATGGAGGTCCGGGAGGCGCGGACATAGGCAAAGATGGGCGCCCCCCGGCGTTCCGCCCCATAGCGGGGTGCATCCTGGACCTCTAAGCCTTCCAGGAAGAAAGCTGTACCCAAAATGCGGCTGGCGGTCTTCATGCCCTGCCCGCCGCGGCCGTGAAAACGGATGCGATACATGGTGCCCCCCAAAACTTATTCTGCCGGCGGTTAAAATATCGACCAGCGTTTAAAGGCCATGGCTTTCTTCACCCGCTGCAGGGCGAGCCTCACGGCAGCATCCCGGGGGAGGATTTTTTGGGTTCTCGCCTCTTCCAGCACTAACCGGGTATTATGACGGACCTTTTCTGCAATGGTCTGGAAAACCTCAGTCTGACTGGCGCCGCGATATTCCATGGCCGCGCAGATCACCCCCCCGGCGTTGGCAATGAAATCCGGCACACACAGGACCCCCTTGTCGTGCAGGTATTTTTCGGCGCCGTAGGTGAGAGGGATGTTGGCCCCCTGAACCACGAGCCTGGCTTTAAGGCGGTCCATATTTTCCTCATTCACGACATCGGGGCGCGCCGCCGGGATGAAGATGTCACAGTCGAAGTCGATGATTGCGTCGCGGTCGTATTTCTCGCCCCCGGGATAATCGGCAACGCTTTGACCTGCTTCCTTCAACTTGATGAGATCACCTACGTCAAGGCCTGCTGGATGGTAGACCGCTCCCTGGGAGTCCGCCGCGCCCACTAGGACGGCGTTTTTCGCATCAAGGAAATGGGCGGCATGCTTACCCACCGCTCCGAAGCCCTGAATTGCCAACCGTGCCTTTTCGAGTTTGAAGTCACAGAAAGATCCACAATACTGCAGGGCGACCTCCGTCGCATGGCACAGCCCCCAGCCCGTGGCGCCGATTTCGTCCAGCGGGATGCCGCCGACTTCGGTTGGCAGTCCCACCGCCCGGCCGATTTCGTCTTTGATCCAGGCCATGCACTCTTCGTCCGTGCCCATGTCCGGCGCGAAGATGTATTCTTGGACATCCCGCAACGAGTAAGCCAGGGCCCGTATCAGGCGCTCCTTGTCTGGCTTGGGCATCTTCGGATCGCCGCAGAGCACCACCTTGCCCCCCCCGTGCGGCAACCCGGCGGCCGCATTCTTCATGGTCATGGCTCTGGCCAGCCGGAAGCATTCCTCGGTAGTGACGTCAGGGGCCATGCGCACTCCCCCCAGGGCAGGTCCGGCGGCCACATTATCCACCACCAAGACAGCCCTTAGATCTACAGAGGGTTCATAAACATGGATGATTTTTGCCGGCCCCAGTTCATCTGCAAATCGATGGATATCCGCCATAAAGCCTCCTCTTTGCTTATCCTAGAAAAAATTATAAGGTACCCTTAAAATAAAGGATAGCAAGGAGTGACCAAACCAAGCAAAACTAAAAAAAATTTCGCTTATTGCCATTGCTCCTAAAATTAGCTATAATTTACTAAAATAATTAGCTAAATGGGGCAAATATTATGCAACAGGAAAGTCTGAGTCTCCTGGCATTTCAAAAAAGGTTTAGGACCG
>Ga0315281_10000115_pt1 | contig 98919 bp, 96 predicted proteins | sample YL17G07_0_MG_FD_204540 | JGI IMG/M metagenome (GOLD analysis project Ga0315281, IMG submission 204540) | Sediment microbial communities from Yellowstone Lake, YNP, Wyoming, USA - YL17G07_0 | ecosystem: Environmental > Aquatic > Freshwater > Lake > Sediment | place: USA: Wyoming | collected...
CGGCAGTCTGCTGGGCGCGCATCTACCTGAAAAAGCACACTCCCGCACAGGTCATGGCCGGTGCACTCGGAGGGATAGGGCTTCCTCTCGTGGTATTCTGGGCGTTTGGACTGCTGTAGCGGTATCAGGGATTGCGGGCGTTACGCGGTGCTTAACGAACAGGAAGTGTATCGGCCGTCGATATCAGACTATGGCCGCATTGGGTACAATATGTTCAGCGTGGAGATAAGGGTTGGGTATATGCGAAAGGTTCGATACATAGCGGTGGCGTTGCTGTGCCTTTCCCTGTTGCCGCTGGTGACGGGTTGTGGCAAGAAGAAGGTTGTGACGAAATCCGATGACACCAAGGGCAGGCCGGAATGGGTCACAGCCTACGAGGCCATGCAGTTCTGCAAGCCGGCCGCGGACAAGTGGGAAAAGCAGAACTGGGTCATCCAGATAAGGGACGGCGACCCTGACGGCATCAATAGGGCTGGCAAGGGAAGGATATGGGAGGTCTACTTCTTCAGCCCGAGACCCGATGAGCACAACGAGCTGTTTGTCATCTACAACCGGGGGCATGTCTGGCCGAACGCGCCGGTCGAGTGCCGGGGTGGCGACAAGGGGCGGGAGACCTACAGAAAAAACAAACCGCCACAGTTCCTTGTCGATTCGTCTGAAGCATACGCCGTAGGCCTGAGAAACGGCGGTGGTGAGTACATTGAAGGTCACCCGGGTTCACGGGTGCACGTGGTACTTCGCTGCAAGGCCGACTACGACGCGGTAGGTGAATCGATGCCCGCTCCAAAATACAAGTGGATCTGGGACGTGGCCTATAGGGAGCCTCGCATTGATTCGGAGATCCTTAACGTGATAGTCGATGGGATGAACGGCGATTTCATCACCAAGGAGACCGAGAAGCCACCATCCTGATAACGCCGGTTGATTCTCGACGAAATTCGTAAAAGCGCTATGTTATAATCTATTGCGCCGGGTAGACGTGGTGCGAGATGTTTATCCCTCTTCCAGCTTGTGGGAGGGGGTATAATTTTTAGAGTCACCTTGAGACTGGAGGAAAGACATGGCGGAAGATCACAGATTCCTGACATCCGAGTCGGTAACCGAGGGCCATCCGGACAAGGTCGCAGACCAGATCAGCGACGCTATCCTTGATGCCGCAATAGCGGATGACTTCAACTGTCGTGTGGCATGCGAAACTCTCGTAACGACGGGACTGGTCATTGTCTCGGGAGAGATCACTACCAGTACTTATGTCGATATACCCCGAATCATCCGGGATACCGTCATGGGCATCGGATACACCAGGGCCAAGTACGGATTTGACTTTGAGACCTGTGGCGTGGTGACCTCGATCGACGAGCAGTCTCCCGATATCAGCCAGGGTGTGGAGCACTCGTACGAGGAACGTGACGGAGAGGTCACCGATGAAAAGCTCGATTCACTGGGTGCGGGAGACCAGGGGATGATGTACGGGTTCGCCTGCAACGAGACTGAGGATCTGATGCCGCTTCCGATAATGCTCGCTCACAGGCTCGCGCATCGATTGGCTGATGTGAGGAAGGCTGAAGTGCTGCCGTACTTGAGGCCTGACGGGAAGACGCAGGTGACGGTCGAGTATGAAGGCTTCCGGCCGGTGAGGGTAAAAAACATCGTGATCGCCGCCCAGCACAGCCCCGACGTGGATATCGACAATCTTATGGTCCCTGATATCGAGGAGCACGTGATTAGACCTATCGTGTCGCCCGAGTTGATGGAGGACAAGCCGGAAATCATGGTCAACAGGACCGGCAGGTTCGTGTTGGGGGGACCGATGGGGGACACCGGACTGACCGGCCGTAAGATAATCGTCGATACCTACGGCGGCGCCGCCAAGCACGGAGGAGGGTGTTTCTCGGGAAAGGACCCCACCAAGGTGGACCGGTCGGCTTCTTACATGGCGCGATACGTGGCAAAGAACGTGGTCGCAGCCGGGCTCGCGGACCGTTTCGAGCTGCAGCTCGCCTACGTGATCGGGACAGCGCACCCCGTGTCCGTGAGCTGTGATGCTTTCGGGACGGAGAAGGTCTCGCTCGAAAAGATCAAAGAGTTGATAGACGAGCACTTTGATTTGAGGCCGGCGGCTATAATTAGGGATCTCAAGCTGCTCAATCCTATCTATAAGAATACTGCGGCATACGGGCATTTCGGCCGCAGGGAAGAGGGCTTCACCTGGGAGAGGACCGATAAAGCGGATATACTTAGGAAAGAAGCGGGCCTCTAGTCGGAGGTGGATCGCTTGACCCTTGAGATAAGGAAGCTCGGGGACCTTCTTCTTCGAGAAAGATCCCGCGAGGTCGAGGAAATTGACGAGGAAATCAAAGGGCTTATCGATGCGATGGGGGAGACACTTCACAGCTCGCCGGGGAGGGTCGGGCTCGCCGCACTGCAGGTCGGCGTAATGAAAAGAGTCTTCGTCTACGACCTTGGTCTCGGCGTTCGCAGTATCATAAACCCATCGATATTCGATTCCGAAGTAGAAAAGGAATGCGAGGAAGGGTGCCTGAGCATTCCCGGTATATCCGTTTCTTTGCCCAGGTATGACTTGATAAAGATGCGGTGTGAGACCCTCTCAGGGCATAACATCGTCATCGAGGCACAGGGTTTCCTGGCCCAGGTATTCCAGCATGAGTGCGATCACCTCGACGGGTTACTGATAATCGACAGGTGCGGTGAGGAAGAACGCAGAAGGGCACTCGAAGAATATCAGGACCTCGAGCTGCAAAGAGAGCAGAGGAGTGCCTGAAGAGCCTGGGGAGACCTTGAGAGTACTTTATTTCGGCAGCGACGAGTTTTCGCTGGATTCACTTGTGCGGCTGGCGGAGAGCCGCCATCTGCTGGTGGGGGTTGTCGGAAAACCCGACAGACCATCCGGCAGGGGCCTTAGACCGTTGCCGACACCGGTCATTGAGAAAGCGCGTGATATGTCACTGTCTCTCTGGCAGCCCGAGCGTCTGGAAAAGGCCGAGCTTTCGGACGCTATCAATGGGCAGCAGTGGGATGTCGGGGTAGTGGTGGCATACGGAGGCATTATCCCCGCGTGGCTTCTTTCGCTGCCGCCCTTCGGTTTTGTGAACGTTCACCCCTCGCTTTTGCCCCGGTACAGGGGAGCAGCGCCTGTCGAGAGGGCGATCATGAACGGTGCCAGCATCACGGGAGTTACTACTATCAAGATGAATGAAAGGTTTGACGCGGGGGATCTCCTGCTGCACCGGGAAGAGCCCATATGCGAAGATGATACTGCCGGTACCCTCCGGCGGAGGCTTGCACGCATGGGGGCGGCTCTGCTTGTTGACACGCTTGATGGCATTGAGGCGGGCACCATTGAGGCCGTTCCGCAGGAGGAAGACAAGGCTACAGACGCTCCGCCGATCAAGAATGAGGAGGCCAATATCGACTGGCGACAGCCCGCGGAAAATCTTGACAGACTGGTAAGAGCGCTCAACCCAGAACCCGGGGCGTACACGTTCTTCCGGGGGAAAAGGATAAAGATCTGGTCAACCCGCGTAACGGATGTCCCGCAGGAGGACGAACCCGGGACCCTTGAGAACATGGGCAAAGAAGGGTTCCTCGTAAATACCGAGAGCACATGCCTTCAGCCGATTCTGCTGCAACCAGAGGGCAAGCTTCGCATGGGAGCGGCTGAGTTCTCCAGGGGTCAGCGGATTACAGGTGGCGAGAGCTTCACCCGGGAGCCCTGATAATGCCTGGTCCGAGGGAAGTGTATCCGACGCCGGGAGAAGATGCCCGAGACCTGTCTCTGAGAATGCTTCTGGATTACGAACGCAGGGATGCCTACCTGAACTTACTTCTCTCATCGAGTCTCGAGTCGTCGGTTCTTGACCGCCGTGACCGGGCCTTTGTGACAGAACTGGTGCAGGGGACCGTCCGCATGAAGGGCACCCTCGACTGGGCCCTTGAGAAATTTTCAGACCGTGAGCTGGATTCCCTGGACCCCGCTCTCCTGTGGATCCTTCGATTGTCCGCGTACCAGATGTTATTCATGGCGGTACCCGACCATGCTGCTTGTGACCAGGGTGTCAGGATGGCACGGCGGCGCCTGGGTGTGGGAGGGGCCGCGTACGCGAACGGGGTGCTAAGGTCCCTGGCAAGGGGTAGGGGGGACTTAGCGTATCCTGACCCCGAGACTGATTTCGCACATTACCTGCAGGTCAAGTACTCCCATCCGAGATGGGTCGTGGACATGTGGATCGATGAACTGGGAGAGGAGAGAGCGGAATCTCTGTGCGAAGCCGATAATGTCCCCCGGCCCATCTCCATCAGGTGTAACCTCTTAAAGACAGACAGGAACGTACTCGCATCGTTGCTGCAGGAGCGCGGTTTTGAGGCCGGCATCTCACCGCTGGTCCCCGAAGGCATTTTGCTGAGTGGAGGGGGGTCTCCCGGGGCGACACAGGAATTCAACGCTGGATATTTCGCCGTTCAGGACCAGGGTTCCATTCTTGTCGGTCACGCAGTTTCGGCCCAGCCGCGTATGCATGTTCTGGACATGTGCGCTGCGCCGGGGGGCAAGAGCAACCATCTGGCCGAGCTCATGCATAACGACGGCAGGATACTTGCCATTGACGTAAACGCCGGACGGCTTTCACTTGTTGAAAGAACGGCGAGGAGGTTGGGGAATAACATAATCGAGGCCAGAGCAATGGACGCGACACGGGTGAGCAGTTCGATCAACGAGCGCTTCGACCGCGTGCTCGTTGACGCGCCTTGCACCGGGCTCGGCACGCTCTACAGAAGGCCGGATGTGCGGTGGCGCAAGTCGGCAGGTGACGTCGAAGAACTTTCAAAGCTGCAGCTTGATCTGCTTACCGAGGGCGCCAGGATGCTAAAGCGAGGCGGGCTGCTTGTGTATTCGACCTGCACTATCTCAATGAGGGAAAACAAGCTTCAGGTGGAGAAATTCCTGGAAACTAACCACGGGTTTTCGCCCCTTGACGCAGGCTCGCTCCTGCCAGGAAGCCTGAACGGCAGATACCTCCAGCTTTATCCGGATGTGCACGGCTGCGACGGGATTTTCATTGCAGTTCTTCGCCTCAACTAGAAGCGCGTGTTTTTGTGTACCAGATATCGGCAACTGAAGTATTATCTTTTTAATGGAATACAGTTGGGGGGGGGCAAATGGACCTCGTCGAGCAGATAGTTGCGTGGATTAGGGAACAGGTGAAAAGAGCCGGTGCTGGCGGAGCCGTTTTCGGGATGAGCGGCGGGCTGGATTCCTCCGTGGTAGCGGCGCTTTGCCACTCAGCGGTTGCGGAGAATGCGCTGGGCGCTATTATGCCCTGCTACAGTGACACGGCAGACCTGAGGGACGCTAGGCTCATGGCGGAGCAGCTGGGAATAACCACGACAACAGTGGACCTTTCCCCGGTATTTGACGCGCTACTTGCACAGCTTCCCGAAGCATCGGACTCTGCAGTGATAAACCTGAAACCTAGGCTGCGGATGATGACTCTTTATTACCTTGCAAAGAATAAGGGTTATCTGGTTGTCGGGACAGGCAATAGAAGTGAAATTGAAGTTGGTTACTTCACGAAATATGGAGACGGTGCAGCGGACATACTTCCGCTCGCCTCGATATACAAGACGGACCTGTTGGATATGGCAAGGGAGCTCGGCATACCAGCCGGCATTATAGAGAAAACGCCCAGCGCGGGGTTATGGGAGGGCCAGACGGACGAAGGAGAACTCGGTATCACTTACGCGGTCCTCGACGAGATTCTCAAAGCATTGAAGGCCGGCAGGGAACCCGAGGCCGACCCCGGACTTGTAAAGAAGGTCAAACGGATGATTGAAACCAGCACGCACAAGAGATCACGACCGCCCCGCTTTTCCGCGGATCAAGATAACGACTGCGGAAGTACCCTTCACGGGTATTGAGGAAACGAGTATGAAGACGGTCGCGTTTCACGGTGACACATCCGATTACTCGCGGGACCTCTCTGCGGGCCTTAAGGAATCGGGGTGGGAGGTGGCAGGGTTCGAGGATTCTGACGGGCTAGAGGAATTCGTCGGCGATGATATATCTGCAGTCGTGATATTGAATCCCCGGGTTCGATTGGCTCTTGCAGTGCGAAACGTTCTGGATAGCTCAGGGGGTATGGTCTCTCGTATCCCTTTGATAGCGGCACTTGGGGAGACCGCACTCCTGTCAGAGCCAGAGATGCTCAAGTACTTCGATGATTTCCTGGTCGCGCCGGGCGGTCAGAAGGAGCTGGTCTGCAGGCTGGAGGTGCTTACTGGCAGGCGGGGTGGAAAGGGTAACACGCTCAGGATAGGCGACCTGGTTATCAACATGGACGAACACCGGGTACTGGTCGGAGGCAAGCCCGTCGATTTCACGTATAAAGAGTTCGAACTTCTGAAGATGATGGCCGCGACTCCCGGACGCGCATATTCAAGGGACGAGCTGCTCCAGGGCATATGGGGCTATGACTACTTCGGCGGCACCCGTACCGTCGATGTCCACGTGCGGCGCCTTCGCGCGAAAATCGAGAGCACACGAGCCTACATAGAGACTGTTCACGGTGTGGGATACAGGTTTATCTCCTGATTGCTTACCCGACCCAAATGAAGCCTCTTGTATTAACAACAATTTCACCGGCCGGAAACAATTCGGAAACAATAATAGTTTATGATTTTATCGGTAAATGGTGATGTTTGCAGGTGAAGGAGGAAAAATGAGTGACGCTCAGGACAAGGAATACGTGCTCGAGGCAGTCCGAGAGCATGACGTGAAGTTCATCAGGCTGTGGTTTACGGACATACTGGGGTCCCTTAAGAGTTTCGCGATAACGAGGGAGGAGCTCGAGGAAGCCCTTGAGGACGGGATGGGTTTCGACGGTTCGAGTATCCAGGGCTTTGCCAGAATTGATGAGAGCGACATGATCGCCCAACCCGACCCCGCGACTTTTGCAATACTTCCGTGGCGCCCGAGCGGTCACAGCGCTGTCGCACGGATGTTCTGCGACATCCTTGAGCCCGACCGCAAGCCTCACGAGGGCGATCCGAGATACGTTCTTCGCAGAAACCTCGAGAAGGCGGCGAAGCTGGGCTTTACGTATTACGTTGGTCCCGAGCTCGAGTACTACTATTTCGCGACCCCGGAGCCGCCGCCGGTGACCCTTGACCGCGGAGGTTATTTCGATCTGACCCCGCTGGATCTCGCCAGTGACCTGCGTCGTGAGACCGTTCTGACGATGGAGGAGATGGGGATAGGGGTGGAGTACAGCCATCACGAGGTCGGCCCAAGCCAGCACGAGATAGACCTGCGATACACGGACGCGCTTCAGATGGCGGACAACGCCATGACCTATAGGCTCGTGGTCAAGGAGATAGCGATAAAACATGGGGTGCACGCCACATTCATGCCAAAGCCACTTTTCGGCGAGAACGGCAGCGGCATGCACACCCATATGTCCCTTTTCAAGGGCGATTCCAACGCGTTCTTCGACCCCAACGATAAATACTTCCTGGCAAAGGATGCCAAAGGCTTTATCGCCGGGATAATGAAGTACGCCCCGGAGACGTGCCTGGTGACCAACCAATGGGTCAACTCCTACAAGAGGTTGGTACCCGGCTACGAGGCGCCGATCTACCTGTCCTGGTCGAGACGAAACCGTTCAGTACTGGTCAGGGTCCCGGTCTACAAGCCGGGTAAGGAGAAATCCACCAGGATAGAGGTGAGACATCCCGACCCGGCCTGCAATCCCTACCTGGCTTTCGCCGTGATGCTGGCGGCAGGCCTCAAGGGTATCGAGGAAGGTCTTGAGATACCGGAGCCCACCGAGAGGGACATATACGAGATGAGCGAGGAGGAGCGAAAGAACGTAGGGATCGGCAGTCTCCCTGTCGATCTCAATCAGGCGATAGAGATCGCGGAAGGAAGCGCGCTTCTTCGGGAGTGCCTCGGAGACCACATCTTCGACTCGCTCATCACCGACAAGAAGATTGAATGGGCGAAATATCGGGCGATCGTAACCACATACGAGCTGGATACCTATCTTCCGGTCCTCTGACCACTGGTCGAGGAGAGGTTTGACCGTTATCATTGAACGCCGAACAGGTGGATGCTAGAATGCGCGTTGTATGCTTAAGGAGCATGAAGGACAGGAATCCAGCAAGCTGTGAGAGATTACATATTCTTCTGGGGTTGCTCCATACCCAACCGGTTTCCTTTCCTCGAAAAGTCCTTACGTCTGGTACTGGATCTGCTGGGAGTGCGATACAAGGACATCGAGGGCTTCACGTGCTGCCCTGAGCAGTTCTTGGTTGAAACCCTGTCTGAGGAGGCCTGGTACCTTACCGCGGCGCGCAACCTCGCGCTTGCGGAGAAACAAGGCGGCGACCTTCTGGTGGCCTGCAACGGCTGCTATTCCACCTTCCGTTCCGCTATAAGTGCCTTTAACGGGAGCAGCAAGCTGAGAAGCCTGGTACGAGAGCGCCTTGCCGAGATAGGACTCGAGTACAACTTCCGTTCCTCTGTCTATCACGTGATAGAAGTGCTGCACGACAAGGTCGGACCTGACGTCATTCAAGCAAAAGTCGTTAATCCACTCGATGGGCTCCAGGTCGCCGTCCACTACGGATGTCAGTTGCTGCGCCCCACGCCCATAGTGAGAGTAGACGACCCGCTCAAGCCCGATAAACTGGACCGCCTGGTCGAGTGCCTAGGAGCAACCAGCGTCGATTACAGCAGCAAGATGACCTGTTGCGGCGAGTCTCTCGCCCGCTCCGGGTGCCCGGAGGAGTCGATGTGGTGCGCCAGGATGAAGCTCTTGGAGCTCGATGAGTTGGGGGCCGATGCCCTCACGGTCATTTGCCCGGCTTGCTTCCAGCAGTTTGATATCCAGCAGACACTTATTCGCAGGGACAAAGAGGATCTGAACGTACCGATTTTCTACTACACCGAGCTTCTCGGGCTCGCCCTGGGTCTTGAACCAGAGGAAATGGGCCTGGACATGCACCGGACAAGTTTCGAAAGTTTCTTCGAGAGATGGGACCAACTGAAGATGTTTCGTGCGGCTGTCCCGGACGAGTTCGATTTCGAGATGATGCGGACCTGTGCAGGCTGCGAGTCCTGTTCGAACGACTGTCCGGTCAGTCAGATGGACGAAGGCTATGTGCCGCACGATGTGATTAGAAGAATCTTGGGAGGCGAGCTTGAGGACGTGCTGCGGGAGGAAGATATCTGGAAGTGTCTTGAATGCGGCACCTGTCTTGAGCTTTGCCCGAACAATTTCGGCATGATAAAGGTCTTCAAGGAGGCCAAGCGACAGGCGATGTCCAGGGGAATAGTTCCTCCCGAGACGCGCCAGGGTATCGAGATGTTTCAGCAGTCGGGCGTTCTCGGGAAAGCGAGGGAGCGCGCGCGGACGAAGCTGGGCCTTGGTCCGATTGCTACGCCTGGCGGCGAGGAGCTCGCAAGGCTACTTAAGGAGACGTTTTCAGAGAAGGATGAGTGACTTTGGCATTCGGTGATCTATACAAAATATGGAGGGTGGACGACTTCAATGTGCCATCGGCATGCGGACTCTCCGGTTTCATCAGCCAGGATGGGCACCTGACAGGGGGAGAGGTAATCATAGAGTCCATGAGCGTGATCCGCGACCGGGGCAACGGCCTGGGCGGCGGGTTTGCCGGATACGGCATTTACCCGAAATACAAGGATCATTATGCACTGCACATTATGTTCGAGGATAAGAGCGGGAAATCCCGCTGCGAACAGCTTCTCGAGGAGAGCCTCGAGGTCGAGGTCTCAGAAGAGATGCCGACAAAACCGATTCCGCAAATACAGGATTCTCCAATACTTTGGCGATACTTCGGGGTGCCGAGGCGTGAGAAACTTGCCGCCGATGGGCTTGCCTCCGACGACTTCATGGTACGTCTGGTGATGACTATCAACACTACGGTGCCCGGTACGTTCGTCTTTTCAAGTGGAAAGAACATGGGGGTTTTCAAGGCGGTCGGTTTCGCGGAGGACGTGGGGGAGTTTTTCATGATACCGGACTACTCCGCTCACACGTGGATCGGCCACGGCCGATTTCCGACCAATACCCCCGGATGGTGGGGCGGCGCGCACCCTTTCAATATCCTTGATTGGGCCGTCGTGCATAACGGTGAGATATCGTCGTACGGTATAAACAAGAGGTATCTCGAGATGTTCGGCTACCATTGTACTCTCCTGACAGATACGGAAGTGATGGCATATCTTTTTGACCTGCTGGTCCGCAAGCAGGGCCTACCGCTTCCTATAGCCTGCAAGGTCCTTGCCGCGCCTTTCTGGCGAAATATCGACGAGGTGGAAGACCCGGTCGAGAAGGACCTGCTCGAATCACTGAGGATAACCTATGGAAGCGCGCTTGTGAACGGTCCGTTCGCAGTGATAGTCGGGTATTCAAGGGGAATGTTGGGGCTGAACGACCGCATCAAACTCAGGCCGCTGGTAGCCGCCTGCAAGGACGACTTACTTTATGTGTCGAGCGAGGAGTCGGCTATACGAGAGATATGTCCCCGGCCCGAAAAGGTTTGGGCCCCAAAGGGCGGTCAACCGGTGGTCGGGGAACTGAAAGGTGCTGCCTGATGCCAGGTACTATGGTTCCGAGCGAATTCGTTGTTAACATCGACCAGGAACGATGCCGCAGGTGCAAAAGGTGCTTGCTGAACTGCGGCTTCGGGGCGTTCGAGTTCAAGGATAGGACCATCGCAGATTCATCCAAGTGCGTGGCGTGCCACCGATGCGTCGTTTTCTGTCCCGAGGAGGCAATCACCATAGCAAAAAACCCCCTCGCTTTCCGGGAAAACCCATCGTGGGATGTGAACCTCCGCAAGTCAATCTGGAGGCAGGCCGCCACCCCGGGGATGATATTGACTGGAATGGGGAATGACCTTCCCTGGTTGAATATATTCGACCACCTGCTAATCGATGCGTGCCAGGTAACAAACCCATCCATCGATCCGCTCAGAGAGCCGATGGAGCTGCGGACGTACCTGGGGCGGAAGCCCGACCACCTCGAGGTCGAGGCTGCGGGCAATAACGGTTTCAAGCTCAAGAACAAGGTGTCGAACAACATCAAGCTGGAAGTCCCTATCATTTTCAGCGGGATGTCGTATGGATCAGTGAGTCTCAACGTGCACAGGGCGCTGGCTATCGCAGCCGAGCGACTCGGCACGGTGATGAATACCGGAGAGGGCGGTCTCCACCAGGAACTCTACCCTTACGCCGATCACATAATCGTGCAGTGTGCTTCGGGAAGGTTCGGTGTCCATTCGAAGTATTTGAATGCAGGAGTGGCGGTCGAGATAAAGATAGGACAGGGGGCAAAGCCAGGTATCGGAGGACACCTTCCCGGTGAGAAAATTGGCAGCGAGGTCTCTGGCACCCGCATGATACCAGCCGGCACGGATGCCTTGAGCCCGGCGCCTCACCACGACATCTATTCCATCGAGGACCTGCGCCAGCTTATCTACGCTCTCAAGGAGGCGACAGGTTACAAGCCTATCTCGGTCAAGATTGCCGCCGTTCACAACGTGGCTGCGATTGCGAGCGGAATAGCGAGGGCTGGCGCGGACATCATATATCTCGATGGGTTCCGTGGTGGTACCGGCGCGAGCCCTGCTGTCATAAGAGACCATGTAGGGATACCGGTAGAAATTGCGGTGGCCGTGGTTGACGAGCAGCTCCGAAAAGAGGGTATAAGGAACCTGGTCTCGATTATCGCAGCGGGAGGGATACGCTCGAGCGCCGATGTCGCAAAAGCTATTGCGCTTGGTGCTGATGCCGTGGGTATAGGGACCGCCGCCCTCATAGCCATGGGCTGCCGACTTTGCCAGAAATGTTATACGGGCAACTGCTCTTGGGGCATCGCCACCCAGAAACCGGAACTGACCGGGAGGCTAGACCCTGATTGGGGAGCGGAGCGCCTCGTTAACCTCGTCGAATCATGGAGCACGGAGCTTAAGGAAATCCTGGGCGCCCTGGGGGTCAACGCTATAGAGAGTTTGAAGGGGAACAGGGAGAGATTGCGCTCCCTCGGATTGGACGCTACGACTACTGAGATAATCGATGTAAAGCCGGCCGGCAGATAGGGAAAAGGGGTTATGGCAAAGGCTGTTACAGAGCGGAAACCGGGGCTTAAGACTGTCGCTGTAGACGCAAAAGGCGTATACTACCGCGACCTTAACGCCAGGGTCAGAGAGCTGATAAGCGACGGATACACGGAGATCGTGCTCGATGGTGTGAACGGCCAGAGATATATAGGCGATGGACTTACCGACGAAGTGAACATTATCATCAACGGCGTGCCCGGCAATGATCTCGGTGCGTTCATGGACGGACCTACCATAACAGTGAACGACAATGCACAGGACGGGGTCGGGAATACCATGAACAGCGGCAAGATAGTGGTAAGGGGACATGCGGGTGACGTTATTGGCTATGGCATGCGTGGCGGCAAGATCTTTGTCGGCAGCGACGTCGGGTACCGGGTAGGCATTCACATGAAATCCTACGGGGAGCAGGTCCCTGTCATAGTGGCAGGAGGTAAGGCCGGGGATTTCTTCGGCGAATATATGGCCGGCGGCGTAATCATCTTGCTCGGGCTCGGTGATGATGACAGGCCCATGGTAGGCCATTATGCGGGCACCGGCATGCACGGAGGCGCTATCTACACAAGGGGAGAGCCCGCGCAGCACCTGTTGGGAAAAGAGGTAAGTGTTTCTTCTCTGGAGGACGACGACAAGAAACTACTTGAAGGGATCCTTCCCGAGTTCTTCGCAGATACGCTGGTCGACGGCTCCGGGATCGACATAAGCGACTTCATCAAGCTGCAGCCGTTCTCGCACCGACCGTACGGCAGCAAGTACGTCTATTGACGTCCCACCAGATTCGCAGGACACGCGGAAGGTTAAAAAGCCGCTTTCTAGTATTTATTCTTTGGAACGGTATTGCCCAGCATGCAAGGGAGCGCTTCATTCATGGGCGAAAAGGTGAGATTGGCCCCATCAATCCTGAACGCTGACTTTTCGAACCTCGGAGCCGTTATCAAGGCTATCGAACCTTACTCTGATTTCATCCACCTTGACGTGATGGACGGGCATTTCGTGCCCAACATCACGTTCGGGCCCATGGTGGTTAGATCAGTCAGGGACATGACATCAGTACCGTTAGAATGCCACCTGATGATTTACAACCCGCCGGAATGGGTTGAGACTTTCGCCGAGTCCGGCGCAGACAGGATCGCTTTCCACCTGCGCGCCTGTCGGGATGTGGAAAGCGTGATTCAGGCTATCAGGACACTGGATGTCTCGCCCGGCCTGGCTATAAGCCCGGAGGTACCGTTATTCGAGCTGAAACCGTTTCTCGGCATGATCGACTTCGTGGTGGTAATGTGCGTGTTTCCGGGGTTTGGCGGTCAGAGACTAATGCCCGAGATGCTGAACAGGGTCGGTGCCATCAAAAGGGAAGCGGTCGAGACAGGGACCGAGGTGGACGTGGAGGTGGACGGCGGGGTCAAGACCGACAACCTCCCCGAGGTGATAAGAGCCGGAGCGGATACCGTGGTGGTCGGTTCTTCGATCTTCGGGAGCAGCGACATAAGCTCGGCCGCTGCTGATATCAAGGCACTGCTGGACAAACCGCCCCAGGATGATATACGGACGGCGGATGGCACTTCCGGTGGCTAGCGTTGTGAAAGCCTGCCGGTTCTGATATCATATTTTCAACTGAATATAGTCTTCGGGGCAGGGTGTGATTCCCGACCGGCGGTATAGCCCGCGAGCTCAAAAAGCAGACCCGGCGGAATTCCGGGGCCGACGGTAAGAGTCCGGATGGGAGAAGATTCGAGTCATGCGTTTGCGCGCCGGTTGATTCTCCCGGCGCTTTTTTAATCCCGAGGTCACCAATAATGGATCTTTTTGAAGATTATGGCGAAACGATAGCGGGCATAGTGAAGCCTGCGACCACGAGCGAAGACGAGAGTTTCATGATGCGGGCTCTGGAGCTTGCGGAAAAGGGAAGGGGCCGAACGGGGCCTAACCCGCTGGTGGGCGCGGTGGTGGTCTCCGCCGGGAAGATTGTGGGCGAAGGCTGCCACGAGATGCTGGGAGGGCCTCACGCGGAGGTAAACGCATTGGGGGTCGCAGGTAGGAAGGCCGAGGGTGCGACCATGCATGTGACGTTGGAGCCGTGTGCCCACCACGGGCGTACACCTCCCTGCGTCGACGAGATAGTGGGCGCGGGAGTTGTGCGGGTCGTGATGGCGCTCAGAGACCCCAACCCACTGGTCGACGGGCGTGGGGAAGGATTTCTGATACGTCACGGAATCAAGGTCGACCGGGGGCCTTACGAAGAGATAGTGCGAAGGCAAAACGAGGCTTATCTGAAAAGGACAGCCTCGGGATTGCCGTTTGTGACTTTGAAGATGGCTGTGAGCCTCGACGGGAAGATCGCCACCCGGACGGGGGATTCCCGCTGGATTACCTCGGAGGAATCCCGCTCATGCGTTCATCGAATGAGGTCATGGAGCGACGCGGTCATGGTGGGCATCGGAACGGTCCTGGCCGACGACCCCAGGCTGACGGCCAGGGCGGGCAAAGAACCGGGCATATCTCCGTTGAGGGTTGTAGTGGACAGCATGGCGCGGACACCCGTAGCGAGCAACGTCGCTGATACAAATGAGGCGCCGACTCTTGTAGCGGTGACGAGAAAAGCACCCGCGGATAACCGTCGTGCTCTGGAAGCGCAGGGCGTTGAGGTAGTGGAAGTGGGAGGCGATGATCGCGTGGAGCTCAGGTCGCTTCTGGAGTTGCTGTCAAAGAGAGAGATAGCGAACCTTATGGTCGAAGGAGGGGGGGAACTCGCGCACGGGCTCTGGGAAGGCGGCCTCGTCGACAAGATCGTGTTTTTCTTTGCACCGAAAATCATCGGCGGCCGGCAAGCCCCGGGCCCGATCGGTGGAGAAGGAGTGTCCGTGGTTGAAGAAGCTTGGAAGGTGTCGATCGACGGGGTATCGAGAAGCGGCCCGGACATCAAAGTTGTCGCATACCCGCTAAGGGGTGAATAACGTTGTTCACCGGGATAATTGAGGAAAAGGGGACGCTCAAAAGCAAAACATCCGCAGGAGGGAGCGCCGGGGCGATAGAGGTATCTGCCTCGAAGGTTTTGGAGGGCACAAAGATCGGTGATTCGGTCAGCGTCTCCGGCGTTTGCCTGACGGTCATTGCGAAAAGCGGTTCCTCCTTCACTGTCGAGGTAATGCCTGAAACCCTGAGAGCGAGCACCCTCGGTGAAATCGGTACCGGCAGGAAAGTGAACCTCGAAAGAGCCCTTGGCATCGGCGGGCGACTGGGGGGCCATATCGTTAACGGACACGTTGACGGGGTAGGCCAGGTCGTGAGCGTACGCCCGGAGGATAACGCGGTTCTCTTCGAGATACGCGTCCCGGACTCGCTGGCCCATTACATTGTCTCGAAGGGCTCCATCGCGGTTGACGGGATCAGCCTTACAGTCGTTAGCATCACAGGGGACGCTTTCTCTGTATCAGTTATCCCCCACACACTCGACGAGACCACCTTGGGTGACGCATCAGCGGGCACGAGGGTGAATATCGAAGTGGATATTATTGCTAAGTATGTGGAGGCGATGCTCGAAAGGGGGACGGATACAGGCGGGCTGGAAAAAGCGCTTAACAGGGGGGGTTTAATATCGAATGATGAGTCTTATTGAAACGGAGGTGTGTTTTGCCTCTCAGTAACATTGAAGAAGCGATAGAGGAGTTAAAGGACGGGCATGTGATCATCGTGGTCGATGACGAGGACCGCGAGAACGAGGGCGATTTCATCTGCTCGGCACAGATGGTGACCCCGGAGATCATTAACTTCATGAGCAAGCACGGCCGCGGTCTCATATGTATGCCGTGTGTGGCGAGCCGCCTTGATGAGCTCGAGGTGCCAGCCATGGTGGAGCACAATACGAGTGCGCAGAGCACCGCCTTTACGGTTTCTATCGGAGCAAAAGGCAAGATCACGACGGGCATATCGGCCTATGACCGCGCGGCGACGATCCAATCGGTGATAAACCCCGAGACAAAACCGGAGGACATAAGCAAGCCCGGGCACGTTTTCCCGTTGAGGGCCAGGGAGGGCGGCGTCCTAACCCGGGCCGGGCACACCGAGGCTGCTGTCGACCTCGCGAGACTCGCCGGCCATTTCCCGGCCGGAGTCATATGCGAGATCATGCACGAGGACGGGACGATGGCCCGGGTTCCCGAGCTCGAGAAGATCGCGGAGAGATTCGGGCTGAAGATGATCACCGTCGCCAACCTCATTAAGTACCGGATCCACAAGGAACAGCTGGTCAGAATGGTGACGAAGACCAGGCTCCCGACGACCTACGGGGAATTCCTCGCTATAGGCTATGAAAGCCTGGTGGACGGCACTTTCCACCTTGCCCTGGTCAAGGGAGAGGTCGAGGGCAAGAAGGACGTTCTAGTAAGGGTGCACTCGGAGTGCCTTACGGGTGATGTCCTGGGTTCGAAGAGGTGCGACTGCGGGGCGCAGTTGGCGGAGGCGCTAAGAATTATCAATGAAGAGGGCGATGGAGTATTTCTCTATATGCTCGGGCACGAAGGAAGGGGAATCGGCCTCGCACACAAGCTGCGGGCCTACCAGCTGCAGGACGAGGGGCTGGATACCGTGGAGGCTAACGTCGAGCTGGGGTTCCCGGTCGACTCGAGGGATTACGGGACGGGTGCCCAGATCTTGAGGGACCTGGGGATAACCTCGATGAGGCTTCTGACGAACAATCCCTTGAAGAGGGTCGGCCTCGAGGGCTACGGGCTTTCCGTCACGGAACGTGTGCCCCTGCAGATTAAACCGTGCGAGGAGAATCTCCGATACCTTAAGGTGAAAAAGGAGAAAATGAACCATATATTGGACTTTAGGGATGTAAAGGAATAATGGCTGCGTGCGAGGAAAAGTGGTAGGGGGGCGATGATGAAGACTTTCGAAGGCCAGCTGGTGGCACAGCAGTACAAGTTCGGGATAGTTGTGAGCCGTTTCAACGAGTTTATCAGTAAGAACCTGCTGACGGGGGCCCTCGATTCTCTAAAGCGGCACGGAGCCGCGGAGGAGAATATCGAGGTCGCGTGGGTGCCGGGCTCGTTCGAGATCCCTTTGGTTGCCCACAGGATGGCGTCATCCAAGAACTACGATGCCGTGATCTGCCTTGGGGCGGTCATAAGGGGAAACACCCCTCACTTCGAGTATGTTGCGGCCGAGGTCTCAAAGGGAATCGCGCGCGCAGGCGTCGAGACGGGGGTGCCGGTTATCTTCGGGATAATCACGGCTGACAACCTCGAGCAGGCAGTGGACAGGGCCGGAGCGAAGGCGGGCAACAAGGGATGGCAGGCCGCTCTGGCGGCTATCGAGATGGCCAACCTGCTTTCAAACCTTCCTTGAGAATCTTATGACAGGAGGTTGCATCAAGGGCGGTTGCGACGTTTTGCATGTCGAAAGGATTCTTTGATGAGTTCAGGTAGCACTATAGATGAAGATGGCAGGAGTCTTGCGGTAGAGATCCTCACGGAGAGACGCTCGGACATCCTTATGCTCATATCCAAGGATGATACGCCTTCATCTTCCTTCTTTGCTCTCCTTAACCAGACGCGCAGAAGATATTTCAGCGGGTACCTTGACTCGTTGAAGGAAGCGGTGGCCACCGGCGACACAACAGATCTTTTGGGGAACGAGACCTTCCAGAGCTATTCACAGGGACGAGACGGATATTCGTTAAGGGAAGTCCTCAAGGTGCCAATGGCGGTCAAGAAAGCCGTGACCGGCGTTATTACGGAGATGGTCACCGGCAAGGAGATAGACCCCCAAGCCGCCTTGCGGGCAAAGGCAGTCCTGGAGGAAATCCTGGACCAGGCCCAGACCTTGAGGGCCGAGTCCTTCATGCAGACGAGGGACGAGGTCATAAAGTTTTATAACGCTTATCAGGAGGAGATAGACAAGTTTCCGAGCAACCTCGCTACAACCCTGGACCTTCGGACGTTGATGCGGTCGGCGGTCAACAAATGTACAGAGCTTCTCGATGTGGGCAGGTCTGCTTTCTTCACGAGGGACCCGGTCATGGACGAGCTTCGCCTGATGGCTTCCAACTTCGATCACAAGCGTATTCTAGGCGATTCACCCATAAAGCTGGATGAAGTACTGATGACCGAGCTCGTCGGAAGGCGGAAACCGGTAGTTGTCGAGGGGTATCGAAGGTCGATGCCGCTGATCACTTCCTTGATGAAACGCATGAAAACCCAGGTGGTGCTTCTGGTCCCGTTGCTGGTGAGAGACCGGAACGTCGGGTTGATCATGATGGATAACGTGGAACGGCCACGCATGTTCACCCCCGAGGTGACAAACCTGGCTATGAGGTTCGCGAACAAGGTCGCCGCCGCTATGGAGAACGCCCGCCTCCACGGTAGCGAGCAGCGAAAGATCAAAGAGACGATGGCACTGCTCGAGGTCTCAAGGCTGGTCACGACCACTCTCGATATCGACACGCTTCTGGTGCGGCTTGCACAGATTACGGCCGATGTCTGCGAGGTGAGCAAGTGCAGTGTCTACGTATACATGGAGGACTCCGGTCGATTCTATCCGGCAGCTACGCACGGGACGTTTGCCAATAATGAGTGGGAGATCGGCATGAGTGAAGGGGTCATGCCCGGCGACATGGCGGATGAGGATGCCGAGGCTCTTATGAAGCGGCACGAAGTCACTATATCCGACCCGGAGATGTCCCCCTTCATCCCGTCTGACCGAATAGAGGAGACCGGTTGCCGCGCGCTTGTGCTTGTACCTATATACTCCCGTGAGCGTGTGCTCGGACTCATGGTCCTTCTACACCACAGGGAGAGGGACGAGCTCGAAAACGGTGACCTGAACTTGGTGGTGGCGATCGCCGGTCAGGCCGCCGTCTCGTTGGAAAACACATCCCTTTATGAAGATCTCGAGATGAGCTACTTCTCCACGGTCAAGGCCCTGGCCCGGGCAATCGAGGTAAAAGATCCGTTCACTTACGGGCACTCCGAGAGGGTCACAGAGTATGCCCTGGCGATAGCAAAACGGATGGGGGCTTCGGACGCCGAAATGCAGAATATCAAATACGCGGCTGCTCTTCACGATATAGGGAAGATAGGGATTGCTCGGAAGATCCTCGACAAGCCAGAGGCCTTGAGCGAGGAGGAGTGGGTGAATGTCAGGGCGCACGCACAGCTCGGGGACTCCATTATCGAGCCGGTGGCTTTCCTGAAGGTGCCGCGCTCGATCATTATGCACCACCACGAGCGCTACGATGGGAAGGGTTACCCGGACGGCCTTGCCGGGGAGGAGATACCGCTGGGAGCCAGGATACTTGCGGTCGCCGACTCTTTCGAGGCTATGATGTCCGACAGGCCCTACAGGAAAGCGCTCCCGATGGAAGACGCTGCAAAGGAGCTCGAGGTCAACGCGGGATCGCAGTTCGACCCTACCGTGGTCAGGGCATTCATCGAGGTTCTGAAGGAAGGAGACCTGGGCAGGGACTCCGCTGATAACAGGGGAGTGCCTGCCCCCAGGCGGGTCTAATAACCGGCCGGGTTATCCCTGTATAACGGCAACGTGAAGAAAACAGTGCTTCCGTCTCCTGGTTCACTCTCTGCCCAGATGGTGCCTCCGTAAAGATCAACTATTTCCCTTGATATAGCGAGTCCGAGCCCGAAGCCTCCCGATTCTGCGGCATCACCTGTCTGCGCCTCATAAATGCGGTCGAATATACGGGGCAGCGCCGCCGGTGGTATGCCGATTCCGTTGTCCCTGACTTGGATCTGTATGTAAGGCTCATTCTTTATTGCCGATATCTCGACATTCCCGCCGGCCGGCGTAAACTTGATGGCATTCTCTAGGATGTTGGTGATCACCTGTGTGACGCGGGAGGCATGTGCAGCGGCGGGTGGTACGTTAGCAGGGACCTTTGCTTCTACCCTAATATCCTTCTGGCGGGCCCGGTCCTCGAGGCGTTTTATAGATTCGTCGATTGCTTCAACGATGTTCGTCTTTTCGGGCTTGACCCTGGCCTCCGGTGATTTCATTCGGCTGAGGTCCAGAAGGTCCTCGATAGTCTTGGTGAGGTTCACCGCTTGCTCTTTAACGACGGACAGATACTGCTCCTGCTTTGCAGTGAGCATGCCTGCCCTGCCTGCGATCAGCAGGTCCGCATACACGTATATGCTGGTAAGCGGCGTCCTTAGCTCGTGGGAGACGTTTGACACGAAATTGGATTTCATCTCATCCAAATGCTTGAGCTCGGTTATGTCGTGAAGGAAAAAGACCACTCCCGATACGCCCGTCGGTTCGTCTTTGAAAGGTATGAATCGCGCCTGTGCGGTAACCCAGTCCCCGCCTGCAAAGGTCACCTCACCCGATATGGCGAGTCCCTTGAGGGCAGCTTCCAGGGCCTTTTCCAGGTCGTAGTCCCCAAAATCGGTGGCGAGCACGGAACTCTTCAGCAATGTCGAGAGCTTCTGCCCGATAGCCGATACGTCGACCTTGAGGATATTCTCCGCGACAGGATTCGCCTGGATGAGGACACCTGAAGAATCAGTGACGAGCAGGCCGTCCTTCAGCACGGAAAAGATCGTTTCCAGCTTGGTCTTATCGGCGAGCGCGCGTGTGCATAGGTGTGCCTTTTCAACCGCGGGCGAGGCCTGACTTCTCTCGGTATCTCGGGATGGCCTCGCTATTTTACTCTTTAGGCGAAAGAACCGGGGGGATTTCATGGCATGTAACCTGGCTCTCGACTCCTTGCGCCTGCTCTCTTCAGACCTTCCTTCGGTCGAAGACGTAGACGCTCCCTTCCAGGTCCTTTGCGTGTTTCTTCAACTCCGCAGCTATCCGGGTGACTTGGGCGAGGTCGGTGAGCTTCCGGTACTCGTTGTGCACTACCGATATCGATATAGTCATTACCGGGAACCTCATCACGTTGCCGCGGCGGTTCTCAGCGACGATGTATCCTCTATCGAGGTCTTCTTTCTGGTAATGCTCACGAATCCTTTCGTCGAATGTCCTGATTATTTCTTTCGATATCGCATCGGCCTTATACATGGAGGTAAGGATAATGAAGTCGTCTCCGCCCACATGGCCGAGAAAATCTCCTTCCCCGCCACTGCTCTTGACCGCATCGGCCAATATCTGGCCCGTCATGCGAATCACCTCACTGCCGGCCAGGAACCCGTAATAATCGTTGTAGGCTTTAAAATCGTCGAGGTCCACATAGCAAAGGGCGAATGGCGTACCCGACTTCAGGCAAGAACTAAGCGCCTTCTCTATAGCCTTGTTACCGGGTAGTTCGGTTATGGGACTCATATCACTCTCACGAAGGTATCTCCGGAGGTGCATCTCGATGCGAGCCTGTAGCTCCATGAAATCAAATGGCTTTGTAACATAATCATCTGCACCGGACTCTATTCCCTTGAGCTTATCCTCGACGGGCGCCCTCGCGGTCAGCATTATCACCGGAATGTTACGGGTATGGGCGTTCTCGCGTATTGCTTTACAGACCTCCATGCCGTCCATGCCAGGCATCATCACGTCGAGGATGACTATGTCGGGTCGGAGGTTCTTCACGGTATCCAGTGCCTCGTGTCCGTCCGCTGCCTGGTAGACCTCGAACTTGTGCCTGGGAAGTGCTTCGGTGATAAGCTGCCGCAGTGTCTCGTCGTCGTCTGCAATCAATACCTTCGGCCTCGGTTCGAGCATTTCCCACTACCTTTACTGGCATCCCGTATTTATTATAACCCGCACCGGACGAAGGTTTCTGCAACTACTGCGAAAGAGGCAGACAACCGTTACCTGTCTATTGGACAGCCATGCCTCGTTTCGCTATACTTTTTCAAAATCAAGAAAGAAGGAGCGTTAATGCCGTTCCTCACCCTACGGTGCCGAGAGTAAGTAACATTGCGGATATTGGTTGTCGGTAGGGTTATCCATAGATGGATTCAAAAGGGTGGCATTGGCCACCCATATTTATGTCGGCTTTTAAAGCGAAAGGGGGGGATGTAGCTATAGACCAGAGGCTGAGGATAAACGAGATGATCCGGTCTCCGGAGGTCAGGCTGGTCTCACACGATGGGGAGCAGCTGGGCATCAAGACTATCGAGGAGGCACAGGGGATTGCACTGGAACAGGACTTCGACCTGGTGGAGGTGGCGCCCCAGGCCAGCCCCCCGGTCTGCAAAGTAATGGACTACAGTAAGTACTGCTACGAGATGGAACAAAAGCAGAAAGCCGCCAGAAAGAAGCAAAGCATCATCGTAGTCAAAGAGATGAAGATGAGGCCGAAGATAGATATTCACGATTACGAGACAAAGAAGAAGCACGTGCTCCGGTTTCTCGAGCACGGTGACAAGGTAAAGGTGACGATCATGTTCCGCGGACGAGAGATGACCCATACGGAACTCGGCCTTAACCTGTTGAACCGCATTGCCGAGGAGACCGGTGACATAGCGAGTGTAGAGTCGCATCCAAGGCTTGATGGCAGGAACATGACCATGGTTTTGGCTCCTCATGTGACAGATCACAAAAAGGAATGACGCAATGCCAAAGATGAAGACGCACCGGGGCGCAGCGAAGCGGTTTCGCGTGACGGGTACCGGTAAAGTGGTAAGGAAAAAGGCGTACAACAGCCATCTTTTTTCGAGCAAGAGTGCCAAGAGGAAACGCAGTCTCGAGAAAGAGGTTGAAGTCGCGCCTGCGGACTCCTCAAACGTAAGGAAAATCCTGGGAATCGGCACGCATAAGTAACTATCGGGGCTCTTACCGGTTTCCATATACTGAGATGTATCCGTGGAGGTTAAGAACGATGCCAAGGACCAAGCACAGCGTTGCCACAAGGCGGCGCAGGAAGAAAGTATTAAAGATGGCCCGCGGGTACCGGGGCGCCAAGAGCAGGTCTTTCAAGCCCGCGAACGAGCAGGTGATGCATTCTCTGCAGTATGCGTACCGTGACAGGCGCGCGCGAAAAGGTGATTTTAGAAAACTGTGGATAAGCCGGATAAATGCTGCTGCCCGGGAGCGCGGGATGTCGTACAACAAGTTTATGAACGGCCTGAGGACGGCGGGGGTAGAGATCGACCGTAAAGTCCTCGCGGACCTCGCCGTACGCGATCCGGAGGCTTTCGGCCAGCTGGTAGATGTTGCAGAAGGCAAGGGGAAAAAGCAGACGAAATCACAGGCAAAAGCGGCTAGTCCGGGTACTGTGAAGAAGCCAGCGGAGTCGAAGTTAAAGGTTCCAGAGAAGGTCTCCGGTGTCTCGGAGGACACCTCAGGCATCGACAGCTCAAATAAATAGCGTGCGGTCTTATCAGATCCCGGTTTCATGAACCAGGTAATAACCAGTAAAAATCATTACGCAGTCAAGAGGGCAAAAAGGCTCAGGAGACGGACTTATCGGGATCGGGAGGGGTTGTTCCTGGTAGAAGGACTCAACCTGCTTAGCGAGGCGGTCAGGTCAAACGTGGTCTTGAGGGAACTGATACATGTTGATTCGAAGGCGGACGAGGCCCGCTTGATCGCAGGAGAAGCCTCCGAACCGATTCCTATCTACCAGATAAGCGAGGGCTTGATGGACGTTGTCTCAGACGTCGTCACTCACCAGGGAATAGTAGGTGTACTTGAGCAGGTCGATGAGAGCTATGAAGAGTTCATGCGAAGGGATAGCCTGTCGCTCCTGCTGGTTGCCGACCAGGTCAGGGATCCCGGCAACCTCGGGGCGCTTATGCGGATAGCCGATTGTGCCGGTGCGGAGGGTTTCCTTCTTACATCGGGAAGCGTGGACGTATATAACCCGAAGGTCGTACGTTCAGCCGCCGGATCGCACTTCCACCTGCCGCTTGTCAGAGACGTGGACATACAAGTCTTAGCAAATGATGTTCGTGAGCGCGGAATGCGTCTCTGGGGGCTGGACCCGCACAGCGGAAGGAACTACCTTGAAGTCAACTATCGGGAACCGACGGCACTCATCATGGGCAACGAGGCGTCCGGGCTTGAGGAGGAGGACCGGCGCCTGGTCGAAGATACGGTCCAAATCAAGATGGCCGGAAAGGCGGAGTCCCTTAACGTGGCATCGGCAGCGGCGGTGGTACTCTTCGAGGCGCTCAGGCAGCGCGGTCATGACGCCGGGGACGGGTAGCCATGGATACCCGGGAAGAGCTGGTGAAGCTTGCGGAGATCAAACCCGAGCTGGCTGAACTAGTTAGAGAAGCGCTCGAGGCCCTGGATAGAAGTGAGAGCCAGTCGGAAATCGAGGGCGTGCGCGTTGCTCTCCTGGGCAAAAAAGGACATATAACGGAGATTTTCAAGCATCTCTCGGATGTCCCCGTCGAGGATCGGCCTGATATCGGACGTATAGCCAATATGCTTCGTGGTTACGTTGAGGCCGAACTCGACAGGAAGAACGAGGAACTCAAGGAATCTCAGGTGGCGGACAGGGAGAAGCGTCTGGCCCTGGACGTGACTCTGCCCGGGCGGCGTGAGCCAACAGGCCATAAACATCTGTTGACCCAGGTTATCGAGGAAGTTACTGCCGCCTTCATAAGCCTCGGCTACTTCGTTGAAACCGGACCTGAGGCAGAGCTTGATTACTACAATTTCGAGGCGCTGAATACGCCAGCGTATCACCCGGCTCGTTCACTGCTTGATACCTTCTATATAAGTAAGAGCGACCCGGATAAAAACAGCCCTAGCGATGTTCTCCTGAGAACGCACACATCACCGGTTCAGGTTAGAGTGATGGAATCGAGAAAGCCACCTCTTTACGTCATAAGTCCGGGCAAGGCTTACCGGAGAGAAGCGATAGACGCAACGCATACGGCCATGTTCTATCAGGTAGAAGGCTTCGCCGTTGACCGCGGCATAAACATGGGACACCTAAAGGGCACTCTCGAGGTGGTTGCAAGAAGACTATTCGGTTCAGACAGGAAAGTGCGTTTTCGGCCACATTTCTTCCCGTTCACCGAGCCTAGTGCTGAAGTAGACGTCTCTTGTCACGCCTGTGATGGTCAAGGTTGCGCTCTGTGCAAAGGTGTTGGATGGCTTGAGATACTCGGATGCGGGATGATCGACCCAAACGTCTTCGAGTATGTGGGATACGACCCGGAGGAGTTCACGGGATTCGCGTTCGGGATGGGCGTTGAGCGTATAGCGATGTTGAAGTATGGGATTGAAGACATCAGGCTCTTCTACGAGAACGATGTTCGCTTCCTGCGCCAGTTCTGATGTCCGGGGAGAATAGTATTTGAGAGTATCACTGCAATGGCTCAAAGAATATGTAAATATCGGAGTCTCACCGGTTGAGCTGGCAGAGCTTCTTTCCATGTCCGGCACCTCTGTGGATCGGGTTATCGAAGAGGGCAAGGGCCTTGCCGGTGTCGTCGTCGGGCACGTCATTGAGGTGCGGCCACACCCGAATGCGGATAATCTTCGCATAGCGATCGTTGACGACGGCTCGACTATGCGCGAGGTTGTCTGTGGTGCTCCGAATCTCAAGGAGGGTAGTAAATATGCCCTTGCCTTGCCGGACGCCCGCCTGCCAGCGGTTCCTGACAAACCTCTCCACAGCGCTACCATACGGGGAGTAATAAGTGACGGGATGCTCTGCGGCGGCGCGGAGATGGGTCTGAACGAGGACACCTCAGGGATATTCGAGTTGGGACGAGATGCACCTGTGGGGGCTGATATTAAGAAAGTGTTATCGCTTGAAGATGTCATATTCGACCTGGAAATAACGCCGAACCGTCCCGACTGCATGTCCATGGTGGGCATCGCCAGGGAGATCGCTGCTCTAACAGGTGAGAGTCTGAATTTGCCGCGTGTAGAAGTGAGCGAGAACGGTCCGCCAATGGATGAGACGGCAAAGGTCTTGATTAACGATCCAACGGAATGCCCGCGATACACCGCCCGCGCAATCAAAGGTGCAAAGGTTACTCAGTCACCGCCCTGGATGCAGAGGCGGCTTCGGGCCGCGGGGGCCCGACCGATTAACAACGTCGTCGATGTGACGAACTACGTACTTTTGGAACTGGGCCAGCCGCTGCACGCTTTTGACCTGAACCTGCTCGGCGAAAAGACGGTCGTGGTACGTTTGGCACATCACGGAGAGCTCATCACCACACTCGACGGGGTCGACCGCCAGCTGGACGACCAGGCACTTGTTATCGCGGATATCAGCCGGCCCGTCGCTCTGGCAGGTATCATGGGTGGCGAGGATTCGGAGGTTACCGAGCGCACGGTAAACATACTGATAGAATCCGCCTATTTCGAGCCAACCTCCATAATGCGGACATCAAAACGTCTTGGCCTGCGCACAGAGGCATCCAGCCGGTTTGAAAGGGGTACCGATCCCGAAGGGACCCGGCTTGCCGCTGATCGTGCCGCCCAGCTGATGGCAGACCTGACAGGCGGGGTGGTCGCGGGAGGGGAGATTGACGTATACCCGAACCCCATATTGCCCGTCTCAATAGACCTCAGGCCCGAGAGGGTGAACCGTCTACTGGGAATCCAGATAACCCGGTACGAAATCGTGGAAATCCTCAATAAGCTCGAGATGAAAATCGAGGAGAACGAAGTCTTGGAAGTGAAGGTCCCCAGTTTCAGGAGGGACCTCGATAGAGAGATTGACCTTATTGAGGAGATTGCCCGTATCCACGGTTATTGGGGGATCCCCGCTACCCTGCCTGCGGGAGGAGGAGTGGACGCGGGACTGTCGGCTAGGCAGCGTCTTGAGGATAGAGTGTCTGCCGCCCTTTCGGCCCGGGGGCTTATGGAGGCCAGAACGGATAGCTTCATGCGTATCGAGGACCTTGACCGACTGCAGGTGCCGCAGGGTGACGGATTGCGCGACCTAGTTGTCCTGATGAACCCGCTGAGGGAAACCGGCGAGGCGATGCGCACTACAATCATCCCGGGTCTTCTCCGCGTAGCAGGCAGGAACATGAACAGGGGAAACAAGGATCTTGCTCTTTACGAGAAAGGGCGGGCGTTCTTCGCGGGGGAGCCCGGTCAGTTGCCGACCGAGATCGAGTACGTCGACATCATGATCTCGGGAAGAAAAGGGATGTATGGATGGGATGGCGCGGAGAGAGAGGCCGATTTCTACGACTTAAAGGGCGTAGTGGAGAATCTTGGAGCTGCTCTGAAGGTAAAGGACCTCACCTTCGAGATCGGGCAGCGCCCTTTCATGCTGCCCGGAAGATGCGCTCAAGTCTTCGCCGGTGAACACAGCGTTGGCTATCTGGGTCAGCTGAGTCCCGAGGTTGCCGATGCCTTTTCGCTTGCCGGGGATTTCTATGTTGCTGAGCTGGCCCTTGCGCCACTGCTCGATGCTTCGGGCACCGGTTACGAGTACAGATCGGTTGGACGGTTTCCCAGCGTGAAGGTGGATATCGCCGTGGTGGTCGAAGAGGCTGTTGCGAGCGGCAGTGTTGAGGATGCAATAAAAAGGAGCGGCGGCGATTTCCTTCAGTCTGTAAAGCTTTTCGACGTATATCATGGCCACCAAATACCGCAGGGCAGAAAGAGCCTTGCATACGCGCTCGAGTTCTCTTCAGCGGATAGGACGCTCACTGACGAAGAAGCAAACGTCGAACTTGAGAGGGTTATCGATGCGCTGAGGAAGGAGTTCGGCGCCCTGATCAGGGGTCGAGAGCTGGACGAAGGTGAGGCGACTTGAAGATCGGCGTAATGGGTGGTACGTTCGATCCAATCCACAACGGTCACCTTGTAACATCTGAGGAGGCCCGTTATCAATTCGGGCTCGAAAAGGTGATCTTCATCCCATCAGCACGGCCTCCCCATAAAAGGGAGGTCAGGCATTCCCCTTTCGAGCACAGATACAGGATGGTCGAGCTTGCGATTGAGGGGAACGCCTGCCTGTCTGTTTCCATGCTCGAGAGGGAGAGAGAAAGATTTTCTTACACGATAGATACACTCCGCGAGCTTCACCGCATCCTTGGAGAGGATACCGAGCTTTTTTTCATAACCGGTGCTGACGCTATCCTGGAAATACTCACCTGGAAGGATCCGGGAGAGATTCTCGCTCTGAGCCAGCTGATTGCGGCGACAAGGCCTGGTTATAACCTGGAACGGCTGAATGAGGCGCTTCCTGAGCACAACAGCCATGGAGAGCCCGCCATGGGAAAGGTGCGTGCCATGGAGATTCCGGCCCTGTCGATTTCATCAACGGATATCAGGGAGCGCGTCCGAGAGGGCAGGCCGTTCAGGTATTTAGTCCCCGAACCGGTGTGGGCGTATATAGTGGAAAAAGGCCTCTATCTTGGAAGGTGAATCATCGGGACGACGGTATTTATCTAGGGAAGGGTTCGACGCCGGACAAGGAGGAGCGTGCAGGACTACGTAGGGTATAGAACTCAAAAGCGGATGAGCCAGAAGAAGGAAAAAAAGCGGAAGGTCCTGCGCTGGCTCATCATACCCGTAGCCATCATCTTGATCCTCATCATCCTGGGGGCTCTTATGCGGGTTTCACCGATGAGCAAGTGGTGGGACAAGACCGCTGACGGTTTCAAATGGTTGGGACGGAAGGTCAAGGGTATTTGGCCCTGGAAGGGCACCGCTGAGCTCAAGCCCGTGAAGTTCATTCCGGAGGGGAAGAAGACCGCCAACTACCTGCTGGCTTTTACGAAACAGTTGAACGGGGGCACACAGCTTACCACCCTCGTACTTGCATCCTATGACTCGCGGGACGACAGCGGGAGTCTTGTCTATTTCCCGAACGACTTGCTAGTCAGCCTGCCGGGTGTGGGCCAGGACATTGTGTCGGGCCTCGTTGAGCTCGACGAGGGGCGGATAAGCATGTCGGTAGTGACGGTGGAGAACATGCTGGGGATCCAGGTCGACCGTTACATCATGGGTTCAGACCGCGACCTTTCGATTGTATTCGGCAAAATCAAAAAGGGATTCACCGTCGATGTACCCGGCAAGGTCTCTTTCCGCGACCCTAGCTTGAACGTTTCGCTGAACCTCGATGCCGGAAAGCACGAGTTGAACCCACAGGAGCTAGCTTCATACCTTACCTATTCCGAAGAAGGCAAGACACTCGATTTAATAGGGAGACAGAGCGGCTTCGTGACGCCGTTCCTTGAGATGTCACGGAATCCCGACATATTCAACGACATCGTTGCCTTCATGAGAAAAGAGGCAGATGTCTTTGACAGCGACGCGTCAAGTACGGAGATGGCCGGGGTCTGGCAGGCCTTCGCTCTGCTTAAGGAGAAAAAGCTGCAGCAGGTAACTGTGCCGGTGAAGAGGTTCCGATTTGAGAAGACGGTGGTCCATACGGCGGATACTGCTAAACTCCCATCGTTTATCAAGAAGTACATTAAAACAGATTACCGGGAACCCTCCGGTGCGAGGACAAGGGTGGAGATACTGAACGGGAACGGGGTTCCCGGCATCGGCGAGAAGGTCGCATCCCAGCTCGACCTGGGCAAATTCCAGATTGTAAACAGCGCTAATGCAGATAACTTTAACCACCCCGACACCGTGATTATCATCTACAGCAATGATAAAGAGACCGTATCAGCTGCCGAGGAAATCAAGAACGAACTCGAGGTGGGCCGAATAGAGCCTCATCCCAAGAATCAGGATGTCGCTGATATTACTGTCATCGTGGGAAAGGATTACGCAAGCAAATAGATGATTTCTTTCCTTTGTGTTTCCGTCTTTTGCGGGTCCGTCTTCCGGGGATTTCTACTTTGCACGGGGGATGGCACTTGCTGACGTCAGAGCAACTCGCCGTAGAGGTAGCCCGGGCCGCAGACGACAAGAAGGCGATAGACATCCGCATAATGGACATGCGGAAGTCTCTTGGGATAACGGACTATTTCGTTGTCTGCGGTGGCAAGTCTGAGCGCCAGGTAAGGCGGATCCAGGACTCGATAGAGGAAAAGCTGAGAAAGAAGGGGTCCAGACCCGTCCGCAGGGAGGGGGAGAGGTTCGCCAGATGGGTTCTGCTCGACTATGTGGACTTTGTCGTACATATATTCAGAGAGGAAGAAAGGTCCTATTATGATCTTGAGCACCTCTGGCAGGACGTGCCATTAGTGGAATGGCGTGTCGACTGACACTTGAGGCGGTCATCGAATAAGATTATCATTCGCACTAAGAATGCTCGAAGGCGGGGCTGTGGCGCAGGGGGAGCGCGCTTCCTTGGCAGGGAAGAGGTCGAGGGTTCGAATCCCTCCAGCTCCACCAGCATAGGCATACTAGCATACGACTTGTTCGTGTTGATAAGACTTAATGATCAGGTCTGGAAGTACTGCATCGTGCCATCCGGGATTACGGCGACAGTGGCGCTGCCGGGATAATCGGCTTCCAGCAGCGAAAGCGTTTCCTCCCAGTTGTTAGTCACCGTTACTCCTTGGGCTGGAGCGAACAGGTCGCACATCGTCTTGTCGGGATAGGCGGAACAGACAATCACCTTTAGACTCTCGGGAAGGGGACCCCTCTTAGCGTATTCGCAACCCCCGTATTCCTTCCCAAAGCTCCTGATAAGGTAATGACATACCTGGCCTTCCGGGGCATCAACGAGGAGTACGATAGTGGAACCGGCGAGATTCGCGGTAGAGAGCGCCATCATCATGCATATTGCCATTTCGTTGTACTTGGCGTAGGCGTTGACCACGACAATATCCTTGTTGGGGCTCATCCTCGTGGCATAGTGACCCTTGGCAACCTCGACGCCAGCCTTGCAGGCCTCCACGGGATCGCCGACGAATAGATCCGTGATCTCACCCCTGGCGTTTATCAGCGTGTCTATCTTAATGTCCAGACCGGACATCCTTACTACTTCCTGGATAGCGTCTACCATCACGTTCCCCTCGAATTTGCCGAGACCGGTGCTCCCGATGTCTCGCTGCATCAAGTCCCCGTGAAAGAACTTGATGGTTTGGTGACCGGCGAGTCCGGGGAGCACGAGCTTGCCGCCGCCGCCGAAGCCGGCGTGCACGTGAGGCGTGATACATCCGATTCCTATCTTAAGTTCACACGACATAAACTCCCTGTTGATATAGACGGGAATGCCGCTTGTGCTATCACCCAGGTAGTCACAGTTCTCGTACGGATTGTGGTTGTAGACGGGGTAGTTCCTGACCACGTCGTCCCCGAGCTTCTTCCTGAACTCAATGTTGGTCATGGCGCCGTGCATACCAAGGGCAGGGATGAAGCGGATGCTATCTGTTCGTATGCCCGCTAGAGCGAGTTCGGACAGGACAAACGGTAGAACGGTTCTTACCGGCGTCGGACGGGTGATGTCGTCGAACCCGATAACAACCTCTTTTGCTCCGCTGGCAAGGTCGGCAAGCGGCTTACATCCGATTGGCTCGTTAAAAGCCCGTGATATCTCTTTCTCATCGATTGCCGCCTTCCTGAAACCGGGAGGCTCAAGCACCTCTACATCCCATCGCTCGGGGAAGAATAGCTCCCTTGGCCGGTTCCCGTACCAGAGAAGGTTGGAGACCACTACCGCCGTCATGTCCTTGCCTCCTGACTCAGCCTACCCCTATGTTTTTCGTTTGCTCGATTATACAACCCGGGGCGTAAGTCTTGGTGGAGATGTCCGTGGCAGGTAAAAAAGTGCTGGCGCTCGTATGCCGCGAGATTTATGATATCAAGATGCCGGCAGAGGAAAGAAAATAAACAGCCGGGAGGCTTGTAAGGGAGGAAGCAGATGCGAGAGAGAAAAGATACGCCGAGTCGCATGGTTATCGATGGCAAGGTGGCCGCTTACGGTGCCTTCAAGGATCCGTTCCGGGAGATCAACCTGCTGGACGTGGAACTGAGATTAGGCGGAAGGAGGGTACCGCGTTTCGTGCGGGATATGAGGCTCAAGGAGTGGCAGCACTTCGGGATAATACACGACGAGTACTACTTCGGGATGGTCATATTCGACGCAAAGTTCATGAGCACTTCGTTCTTCTACTCATATGACAGAAAGACGGGCGAGTTTTTCGAGCACGCGCGAACCGCTCCTGTCGGACCGGTGAGGGTGGCGCGGGAGCTCTGGCACGGAGAGTGCTATTTCCGTAACATCGGGTACCTCATCGAGTTCGAGAACCGCCTGGATAACGGGCTGCACCGCCTGCGGGTGGACATAAAGGGAAGCAGAAAGAAGCCGCAGGTCAAAGCGGATATCAGGGTCCTGGAAGACCTTGAGCGCTTCGAACCGCTCATCGAGGTGAGCCCCGTAAGCCCCAACCGGCCTTTCTACACGCACAAGATCGCTTGTCCGGTCGAGGGAACCGTTGAGATCGGGGGCCGCGAGATTAGCCTGAACCCGGAAAAAGACGTGGCTTTGATGGATGTTCAGAAGACCTTTTACCCGTTCCGTACATTCTGGAACTGGGCGACGTTTGGCGGATTCGATAAACAGGGCCGATTGATCGGAATGAACGCGTGCCAGAACTTCATAACGGAGGACGAGGAGTACAACGAGAACTGCACCTGGGTCGACGGGAAGATAAACCTGTTGTCGGCTGCGAGGTTCGAGTTTGACAAGGAGAACCTGATGGCACCCTGGCGGGTTTACACCACTGCCGGGGACATGGACGTAACTTTTAAGCCTGAGGGTGAGCGCGTGGGCAAGATCAATCTCGGGGTTGTTATGTCCGATTTCCACCAGCCGTTCGGGCAGTTCCAGGGTACAATGATCGGCCCTGCCGGGAATCCCATGGAAGTGGACGGGATGTTCGGCCTCTGCGAATACCATCTGGCGCGTTTCTAGAACGAGGGTAGAGCGGTCGGTTGGAGACGTAATCATGAAGGAGAAGTCGAGAAAACCAAAGAGCGCCGAGCTCGAGGCCCTTTCAGAGATAAGTGAGGCCATAACCTCTGACACGTATGTCGATGATATCCTGAGGCTGATCGTGGTCGTCACCGCCAAGGTCATGGATTCGAACATCTGTTCACTAATGCTCCTCAACGAGCAGACGGGGGAGTTGGAGATAAGGGCCACGCAGGCAGTCAGCAAAGCTTACCTCCAGATGCCGGCTGTGCGGTTGGGGGAGGGGATAAGCGGCATTGCGGCAAGAGAGAAACGGCCGGTATCCTGCATGGATGTGAAAGAGGATCCCAGGTACGTCAACAAGGAAGTCGCGGTAAAGGAGAACCTCTGTTCGTTGCTGAGCATGCCGATGAGCATAAAAGGGCGCGTCATTGGAGTCATAAACTGCTACACATCGGTCCCGCACGAGTTCAGCGAGGAGGAAGAGACGGTCCTCTCTACGGTCGCTAATCAGGCAGCGATAGCAATCGAGAACACGAACCTCATGGTGAAGGCGAAACTGATGGAGGAAGAGCTCGAGACCCGTAAACTGGTCGAGCGAGCAAAGGATATCCTGATGGACGAACGCGGCATCAGCGGTTTCGAGGCATTTTCAGCAATGCGCAGGAAATCCATGGATACCCGCAGGCCGATCAGGGAAATCGCGGAGGCGATCATCCTGGCGGACGAGGTGGGGCATAAATAGCCGCCCGGTGTCTTCTTGACGCTTCGGCGGGCTTCGGCTAGTATCTGCCCTGAAGGCGTACAAAGAAGTGTGCTGAGAGACGACGATGTCAAGCATCGTCGTCTTTTTTTACCTGGGAAGGGACAAATGGGTGCGCCACATACGAAGAGCATTGGCGATTTCGTGGCCGAGGTAGTGCAGCGGAACAGGGTTGACAGAAGCCGGCTGACGACTGTCCTGCACGAGGTGCAGGAGGAATACAATTACCTGCCCGAGCAGGCGCTCAGGGATGTTGCTGACCTTATGGGCATCCCGGTTGCTGATATCTACGGAGTAGCAACCTTCTATACGTCTTTCTCTCTCAAGCCCAAGGGCAAGCACATTGTTACCGTCTGTACGGGCACTGCGTGCCACGTAAGGAATTCAGAGGGCTTGCTTGAGAAGATTTGCCGATATCTCGGGGTCAGGCCCGGTGAGACGACGGATGACATGCTTTTCTCGTTAGAGACAGTCAACTGCCTCGGGGCCTGCGCAATGAGTCCGATCATGGTAGTCGACGGCACATACTACGGAGATATGAACGCATCCAGGGTCGAGCGCGTGCTCGAGAAATACCAGGATGCCGAAGTGGTGAGCCGCCTCGAATGGAGCTTCACGTCGCCTTTGGAGCTATCCGAATATCGTGAGTTGGCGAGGAGTACCAGGTACTCGGGAGCGACGAGTATTTCAGTGTGCTGCGGGCCGGGGTGCCTGGTTGTTGGCAGCAAAAACGTTGCAGAGGCACTCGAGCTCGCGCTTCAAAGAAAAGGACTTAGCGAAAAAGTAACAGTAAAGGAGACGGGGTGCCACGGTTTCTGCGAGCGGGGACCTGTGATAGTGATTCGCCCGGAAAACGTCTTTTACCAGAAGGTCACTCCGGATGACGCGGAAGAGATCGTCAAGGACACCATCGTAGCGGGAAAAGTTGTGGACAGGCTTCTCCATGAGGATCCGGACACAGGAAAGAAGGTAGTACACGAGAACGAGGTCCCTTTCTATGCAAAGCAGAGCAGGCAGATACTGGGACCGAACACGTTGCTCGACCCTTACGACATAGACGATTACATCGCGAACGGTGGTTATTCTGCCTTGGTAAAGGCCCTGTTTGAGATGGAGCCCGAGCAGATAATCGACGAGGTCGAGAGTGCTGGATTGAGAGGTAGGGGAGGCGGGGGTTATCCCGCCGCAAGTAAGTGGAAGGCCTGCCGGAAGGCGAGGACTCCCGATGGCGTCAAGTACGTTCTCTGCAACGCGGACGAGGGCGACCCCGGTGCATTCATGGACCGGTGCCTGCTCGAGGGCAACCCTCACAGCGTCCTTGAGGGGATGACCATTGGGGCTCGAGCGATAGGCGCAAAACAGGGGTACGTATACGTAAGGAATGAGTACCCGCTGGCGGTAAAAAGCATAACGAACGCCATCGAGCAGGCTGAATCGAAAGGACTCCTGGGCGATGACATCCTGGGATCTGGTTTTGACTTCCAGGTGGGCGTGAGCCGCGGAGGCGGGGCTTTCGTCTGCGGTGAGTCCACAGCACTGATGACCTCTATTGAGGGCCGCATAGGAGAGCCACGTGAAAAATATATACACACTGCAGTTAAAGGCCTTTACATGCGTCCCACCAACCTGAATAACGTTGAGACCTGGGCAAACGTGCCTTTGATAATAAACGTGGGGGCAGAGGAATACGCCAGGGTCGGCACCGAGAAGAGCAAGGGCACCAAGATATTCTCCCTCGTGGGGAAGATAAACAATACGGGTCTCGTCGAGGTGCCGATGGGAATAACCCTGAGGGAGATCATTTACGAAATCGGAGGAGGGATACCTGGCGGCAAAGAGTTCAAGGCCGTTCAGACCGGTGGACCCTCAGGCGGTTGCATACCTGAGTCACTGTTAGATACTCCCGTTGATTTCGACCGCCTGGCAGAGGTCGGCTCGATGATGGGATCTGGCGGGATGATAGTGATGGACGAGGACACCTGCATGGTCGATGTCGCAAGGTATTTTCTCGAGTTCCTGTGTGACGAATCGTGCGGGAAATGCACGCCCTGCAGGGAAGGCCTCAAGCATATGCTGGGGATCGTGAAGGACGTGACCGAGGGCAACGGGACGATGGAGAAGCTCGATCTGCTCGAGGAATTGGCGGAAGTGGTGCGCGACACCTCTCTTTGTGGGCTTGGGCAGACGGCGCCCAATCCCGTACTTTCGACCATCAGGTACTTCAAGGACGAGTACCGCGAGCACATAGAGGAAAAGCGCTGCAGGGCGGGCGTGTGCAAAGCGCTCATCAGTTACGAGATAGACCCGGATACCTGCACCGGCTGCGTTAGATGCATAAAATCTTGCCCTTCTCAGGCGATTAACGGGGAGAAGAAGAAACCGCACACGATAGACGTAACAAAGTGCGAGAGGTGCGGCATATGTTTCGAGATTTGCGAGTTCGACGCGGTTGTAAGGAAGTGATGGCGTGGTAAGACTGGTACTCGACAGGCAACACGTAGAGGCCGAAGAAGGCTGGACAATCCTCGATACCGCTCGTTACTACGGCGTTGAGATTCCTACCCTCTGCTACATCGACGGGCTATCTCCGTACAGCGCATGCAGGCTTTGCGTGGTCGAAGTCATAAAGGGTGACCGCTCCCGTCTTGCGGCGTCCTGTTCCTTTCCAGTACAGGAGGGTATTGAAGTAAGAACGGACTCGCCTAGAGTGCGTAGGTCGCGCAACATGATAATCGAGCTCATGCTTGCTGAGACCCCAAATTCGAAGACACTACAATGCCTGGCGTCGAAATACGGCGTTGAGAAGATCAGGTTCAGGGGAGAGGACAGGCACTGCATACGGTGTGGCCTTTGCGTGCGTATCTGCAAGGAGCAGATGGGAGCTGGCGCCATTGGTTTTGCACAAAGGGGGATCAATCGCGAGGTCGTCATGCCTTTCCATAAGACCCCGGAGGTTTGTCGCGAGTGCGGCGCCTGCCTTTATGTTTGTCCTGTCTGCGAGCTTCCGTGCAGGGGACCGCTCCAGCCCGGTGAGCTGTGCAACGCGTGTCTCGATGCCGTTCAGCTGGTCGAGTTTCCGGCGGGCGATTGAAAAAAGGAGTGATTCAGGATGGCTATCACGAGGATAAATAGATCTGCGGCGACCCTGTCGAAGAACAGGACACCAGACAGCGTAAGCCCCTTCAGTGGAATGTGTGCCACGTGTATCGAGGGCTGTATCGGGATGTGCGAGATAGGTAAGTCGGCGGTCAGGGGGCCAGAGTGCATCTACCCGCAGCCGTTCGGCATAATGACGGCAGCCTCCGAGAAGAGCTACCCGATAGATTTTTCTCACTTCAACATAATGGGAAGTGCCGTGGGAGCGTATGGTGTTGAAGCCGACAGCGAGTATGCGGTGTTCACCAAGGTCGACCTGGAGACGACTATAGGGAATGAGAACCCTATCAGGCTCAAGCTGCCGCTCGTTATCCCGGGGCTTGGCTCGACCGACGTAGCCAAGAGGAACTGGGACGGCATCGCTGTTGGCGCGGCGATATCGGGGTGCATGCTCACTGTCGGCGAGAACGTCTGCGGCATGGACGACGACGCTGTAATCGAGAAGGAGAGGATAAAGAAGTCACCCGACATGGAGAACAGGATCCGTACCTACCGCGATTGGCAGCTGGACGGCTACGGCGATATCGCCGTGCAGTTCAACGTGGAGGACACCAAGCTCGGGGTACCGGAGTACGTGCTGAAAGAACTAGGCGTCCAGACCGTTGAGCTCAAATGGGGCCAGGGGGCCAAGGATATCGGCGGCGAGGTGAAGCTGAAGTCCATAGAGAAAGCACGGGAGATGAAGAAGAAAGGGTACATCGTACTGCCAGACCCGGATGACCCGGATGCGGTCAAGAGCTTCGAGCTTGGAGGGATAAAGGATTTCGAGCGGCATTCGCGCATAGGCATGGTGACCGAGGAGGGCTTCGCGGAGGCGGTACAAGAGCTGCGCTACATGGGTGCCAAGAGGGTTTTCCTGAAGACCGGTGCATACCGGCCGATTGATCTTGCCCGGGCGGTCAGATACGCGTCGGACAACAAGATAGACCTGCTAACGGTTGATGGTGCGGGAGGGGGCACCGGAATGAGCCCTTGGCGCATGATGAACGAGTGGGGGATCCCAACGGTAGAGCTCTGTAGTCTTACCTTCCAGTACGTCGATTACCTGGCAAAGAATGGCAAATACGTGCCCGACATAGCTTTTGCCGGAGGGTTCGTTCTCGAGGACCAGATGTTCAAGGGGTTTGCGCTCGGTGCCCCGTACGTGAAGGCGATAGGAATGGCGAGGAGTTCACTGGCTGCTGCAATGGTTGGAAAGACGATAGGCAATCGCGTACTGAGCGGAGACCTGCCCGTTTATATCGAAAGATACGGGACAACACTGGAAGAGGTCTTTGTAACGGGCGTATATCTTCAGGACCAGTACGGTGAGGAGTTTGAGCGGTTGCACCCGGGCGCAATCGGCGTGTACACGTATTACCAGAGGCTGGCTCAAGGGATGCGGCAGTTGATGTGCGGGGCTCGAAAGTTCGCGCTCGAGTACATCACGAGAGACGACATCGCTGCGCTGACCAGGGAAGCGGCCGATGTCTCCGGAATAGCATTTGTCACAGAGGTTGACAAGGAAGAAGCCTGGGAGATCCTCCAGGCATAGGTAAACGGCGAAAGCTTGAGAGAGCGGGTGTGACAGTCCCCGCTCTCTTGCGTTTTTTAGATAAAATGGAAAGCGGCAGACTTATGGTTAGCCTGAGGAAGCATTATGGCTGAGTGCTCCAACTGCGGCAATGAACTATCGGATCGCGTATCGTACTGCCCGGGCTGCGGAGCGCCGGTAGTGCAAACGCAACCCGATGCAGCCCCGCTCTTTACCTCTCCGGCCCTTTCTCAGGTGCCGAGTCCCGTGAAGACAAAGAAGGGACTTCCGACGGGGGCTATCGTCGCCATAATAGCCGGCTGCGTTACCATCATCATAATCGTGGTACTGGTTGTTCTACTTGCGGTCTCCGTGGTTGACATTTTCAAGAAGCCCGCGGACGTGGCAAACGCGTATATAAAGGCGTTGAGCGCGGGAAACCTGGATACCGCATGGGATTATCTGTCCGCCCGCACCCAGGCGGAAAAAGATAGAGCGACCTTCGAGTCGGATGTACGCGGTCTGGAGGGGCGGATAAGGAAGTGGAATACACGCAGCATCCAATTAAGAGACCACCGGGCCCATATAACTCTGGATGTCGAATTGGGGAGCGGGGAAGAGACTACCGTATATGTATACCTGGTCAAGGAAAAAGGGGAATGGAGGGTAAGGTCCGCGGAAGAAACTCCTTTTCCGGGGTTTGAAGAGAATAAGGGAGTATAAAACAAGGTCAACCTTGTGGACTAGATCCGCTCAAGCCGGAACCGCTTGCGGGAAAGCACCTTTGGGGCACCCTTTATGAAAAGCTCCTTGGCCATGGACCTGGCCCTCCTGAGGTTTCGCCTCGCCAATTCCTCGCCGAGCGCCTTTCCGACGAGCTCGTTCAGGTGGTAGACAGGGATAATGAACGGTGTAAGCTGTGTGCCGACCGAGAAAAGAAGGTCACATGAGTTGCAGTAGACGACCAGGTAGTCCGCTCCCGTGGCGCGCGCTTCCCTTAGGCGACGTATTATTCCGCCTGCCATATCCATCGGGTTGTAGCGCGCGGCTCCGTGGCCGAGTCCGCAGCAAAGTGACATCTCCCGCGAGTGCTTCATCTCCCTGACCTCACATCCCATATACTCGAGGACCCGGCGCGGGCGCTCCTGGAACTCGTTTCCCAGCATTTTCGAGTGGCATGGATCCTGCAAGGTGACCTTCAGCCCTTCGAGCTTTCCAGCGACCGGCAGTTGGCCCGAGAGGACTTTTTCGGCAAGCAGGTCTCCGAAGTACGAGATATTAAAGCTGAAACTGGCATCGAAGTACTTTGGAAGGATGTTTTTCAGCATGTTGTAGCAGGCCTGGCAGTAGGCAACGACTTCATTTATCTCGAATTCCCTGTAGACTTGCTCCAGGTGAGACACGACGGAGTAGAACTTGTCGAAGGTTCCCATCCTGTAGTAGACCTCTCCGCAGCATAGGTCGGGCCTTCCATATATAGGCAACCCTTCGAAGATAGCTGATTCTGCCAGATACGGCATTATCTGAAGGTTACAGCCGGCGAAAAGTGCGCGGCCCTTGAGCTCGTCTCGGCCGAGGTCAGCCCAGCTGTCCAGCAGTCGTCTTTCCCCGCCGGTCAGCCCTTCCATCAGGCGGTTCCACGCGTTCCCCGGCTCGAGAGGCATTACGAGCGAGGCCCTGACAGGCAGTCCTTTTTCCCTGCTCCGTTCGTGCCAGCGGTAGAGGATAAGGCCGTATGGATTGCATTCATAAGGGCAGATTATGTTGCAGGACATGCACGAGCTGCAGCGCTCCAGTACCTCCTTGACGTAATCGCCGTCTATCAGGCGCTTGATGGTTCCAGATGCATCGACGATGTCGTCACCAAACTCGGGGCACTTTGAAAGGCAGTCGCCACAAAGGTCACAGCGCTCCTGGCAAAAGAAATCCTCAAACCGCGGTTCGTACATTCTGACCTCCACATTCCAAAGGCTACCACTGATGGCGGACGATTTGCCAGATTGACTATCGAGAAGGGTCTTGCATTGTTTGAGGTATCATATCCTTTGAGCGGTTGCCTCTCAGGCGCATTCCTGGATAGAGCGTTCATGGGGAGCTTGCATACATGGAAGTCACTTCGGACCTTTTCTTACAGCTCGAAGACCTTTACAGCGTGAAGTCCAGGCATCTGCGCTTCTTAAACTCGGTTCTTGCGAGTGGTTGGCGGGAGAAGGTTCAGAGAGGATACGATGATATCTGGGAACAGCGGGGGGATAAGTTCTTTCTGAGGGAGCAAAAGCCTTTCCCAAAGCCGCTTCGGCTTATCGTGCCAAAGAGGCAGCAGATACTCATTTGGACCATGATCGGTTTCGCGAACGAACTTATCCTCGAAATCGCCCCCGATTCGCTGGGTGAGTTTCTTCACAGGTATATCGACAACCCGGCCGCCCGCATGAACCTTGAAGAGATCTTCATGGGCATTGATACGAGCGGACCGGGTTTGAAGGCATTCGGCAGTACACTGGTCTGTGCGAGCGAGGAAAACAGGTTTATCGACCGTTATTTGCCGATTCTCAGGATGTTTGCCGGCAACGATCCGAGAGCCGTAGGTATAGACAGCGGGATCCGAGATGCAGCGGACGGTTTCCTGCGGGAGATCGACGATTTCAGGCGGTATCTGGACAGCGACGTCTTTCTCTTCCGAAAGTTCAACCGTGACTTCAAGGAGCTTTTTCACATTAAGAAATTCCCATGAGAGTTCAACTGCTGAGGACTGCGTCCCGTCCGAGTAACTGACCTCTTAGCCAGAAAAGGCACGCAAGCACCCCGAAGACCGGAACGGCAATGGAGCTCATGCCCGCGACCCGACCCGCGAACTGGTTCACCAGACCGACCAGATAGGGAAGGACTGCGCCGCCCAGGGCGCCGGCCGCGAGGAACAACGTGAATACCGAGGAAGCGATATCGTCGGGGAACCAGGCGACGTACCCGATAAGCGTGGGATATATGCCCGAGTAGAAAAGGCCGACCAGTATATACAGGACTATGCTGGCTGACTTTGAGCCTGTCAGAGGTGCCGCGAGAACAACGATACCAGAGACAATTGTCAGGAAGACGATGATCTTGTAGGGGTCGTTCTTCTTGACGAGGGAGCTGACTACCCAGCGACCCACAGTGATCCCTGTCCAGAGGGCGGTAAGCGTAAGATGTGCAAGACTTGGAGCGACCTTGTACTCCTTCTCAAGGAATGTGATCAACCATAGTGATACCGCGCTTTCTGCCGCGATGTAGAGAAGTAGTGCAAGGAGCAGTCCGGAGAACAGCCTTCGGTTGAAGGTAGTTATCTTTCTAACCACCTCGACAGACAGCTTCTCTACACCTTCGATCCGCTCGAGCTTGGTGAGGGCGACCGGGATCGATAGGGGAAAGATCAAGATGGCCGGAGCTGCGAGCGCCCAGCGGAAAGAATGAAGGTTGTCGATCAGGAGCTTCGCGAGCAGGGGGCTCGTTACGACGCCCAGCGCGAAGAAGCCGTAGATCAGGTTCTGGGCGCGGTGGCTTTCGTCCCCGCAGACCCTGGTGGCATAGACCCCGGGGTACGTTATGAGGATGCCGTTTGCGAACCCGGCTATCACGTAGAAAAGCAGGACCAGCGGGAACCACGGGGATACCGAGGCGGCGAAAAGTGACAGCGACAGAAGCAGGACCTGCGAGAGTATTATCTGTCTCGCGGACCATTTCTGCATGAAGTGGGTGATAAGAAGGATACCTATGGTACCGCCCGAGAAATATGCGACCTGAAGAAGGCCTCCCAGGCTCTCATGGAAGCCGAAATACTCCATGATGTTCTTGACAATCGAAGGAGCCAGCAAGAGCACGATTCCGGGAACGATAATCAGCGGGAGGAACGGCCATATCTTCTTGACGGTGTTGTCCACGGAAGGCATCTTGTTACCCTTCAGGTTCGTTTTATAAACGGGAAAAGTATACAACTATACGCTCGGGCTCATAAAGAAAAGAAGGATATAGAGTCGATTGTAAACGCCGGTATAAAAGCTTACCATGGGGTCATGCCCAGTTTTATGCGGTATAAAGCCTCAATAACCTTATTAATCGCGCTATTGCTGGCGTCTGCAACTGGGCCTGCCTTCGCGGGGGTGAACGAGGGGGTCTCCTATCTGAAGACAAGGCAGAATACGGATGGTGGTTTCTCCGAGCCGGACGAGAGCTCGAGTGGTGTACTTACCAGCTGGGCACTCCTTGCCGGGTTTTCCTCGATCCCGGACCCTTCCGGGTGGTACGCGGCGGGGCAGGCCGCTGTCAAGTACATTTATTCAAGCGCAAATGAGCTCACTGGATTGGCCGACATCGAAATATACACGCTGTCCCTCTCCGAAACCGGTGCAGACCCGCGCAACGTCTCTGGCAAGAACCTTGTGTCTCTCATCAAGGCACACATAGGTGATGACGGTAAGATAGGCAAGAGCCTGGATGAACACTGCTGGGGGATAATATCACTGGTCTCGGCAGGTGAGAAGGTCCAGGCGAAGTCCACGGGGTGGCTTGTATCGAAGCAGAGGGAAGACGGCGGGTGGGGGGATTCTGACGCGGACATCGTGCGTCAGACGGCGCTGAGCGTCGAGGCTCTCGTTGCGGCGGGGGAGGCTGATGCAGATATCATCAGGAAAGCCCTCAAGTTCATCAGGGGCAGGATGGGCGCAGACGGTGGTTTTATCGGGGCGTCCAAGGCATCAGACGGACAGGTAACCGCGACCGTGGTCCGGGCGATATATGCCGCGGGTGATGACCCCGCGTCGTCCTCTTGGACCTTCCAGGGTGCGAATCCGGTCAGTTTCCTTGATTCGCTTCAAGCCCCTGATGGTCACTACCGGTTTTCGAGAGGAGTAGAGTCCGAGCCGGCGATGACCACCGCGATGGTGCTGCCGTCCCTATCCGGAAAACATTTCCCACTGAACGTCAAAGGTGCGGAGGCTTCGCTCGAGGGGGAGAAAACACAAGGACAGCCGATCCACGACCTGGGGACGGATGGCGCTAAAGCTGAAGCAGTCGGCTCGCAGGCGAATGTGGGAGTAGAGCCCGGGAGTACATCTAATGAATCGTCATCAAAAACCCGGGAGCCTGGATTGTCCAGGATAAGCGGAGTGACTGCCGGCGCATTCGGCCAGAAAGCTACCTGGTTCAGCAGTCTATGGATCTTCTTGGCAGTCTGTGTCGCCTACGTCGTTATACTGGTGGTCGCCGCCCTGGTAGCCGGGAGAATGGTCTTTCCGAAGAAGCGCACTGCCCCCAGAAACAACGATTATTTTGGTTTCTAAGGGATCTCCGCGTTGTAGCTACGTAAAGTCCGCGCCAAAAGCGTCGCGGTTCTTCCAGAGGAGCGCAAGCGTTATTAAGCCTATACCTACGGCCCAGAGATGAACGACCAGCATCTGGGTACGGTCGCTGTTAAGGGGCCAGTACTTCTTGTTCTCCAGGGAATAGAGTATATCGAGGCATCCCAGGAACACTAGGGCGCTTCCTGCAGCAGCCCCTGCAAAGAATCCCTTACGGTTCATCTTGAGGAGGTTTCGCGCAGCGGTGAGGCAGCACGCTATCATCCAGGAGTCCGCCACGGGGAACGCTTTCTCGTAGGCTTCATCTTGCTCAGTCTCAGTGGCCTCCATTTTTCCAGAGAAGTATAGTATCCAGAAAAGCGCGGTCCCGAGCGCTGTGAAAGCGAGTAGGCCCGAGAGGAGTGTTATCACGAAGGGTCTTTCTTCTTCCATTTTCAACCTCCCCAAACTCCGCTAAGACTGAATAGCTTGCCGGGTGAGAGTAAGGATATCAGGGAAGTGAGTTTGTAACAACCCGTGGCTTTTGTGCGTGTAGATATATATCAATGTGGCCTTAGGCGGTTGTGGTATATTAATCGGGAATGCCAGGAGCCTCGGAACGGAGGTCAGCGATGAAAGATACTGCAGTCCTACAGGCGGATCAGCTATGGAACCCATCGCCTGAACTGACGAAAAGGGTCAAGAAGCTGAGGGATGAATACGAGAACCTAGAGAGCCGCGATTACTTCAGGAACGAGGTCATACCGTTTACCACGGGTACCGATTGGGACGCGATGTGGTCGCCCTCCCAGTGGGGCGTTGTACCGGAGTTGATCCCTTTCAACAGGGCATTCCTGGAGACAATGACGCTTGTCGCAAGAAAGGTGGAACTCCCGCCCGATTTCTGGAAGAAGCCGCACGTGACCAGGGTAGCGGCGTTCTTTCGAGAAGTGATAGCGCGGTACCTGCCCGTCCAGATACTCGAAGGTGAACTGATAGTGGGTGGCCATTTCAACGTCGCTCTTTCGAGGGCCCATGACAGGAAAGAGAACCGGGAATGGATGAAGCTTACAGAGAAATGGATGAAGGAGATCGAGAGTCTCAACTCGCACGGGCTGGGGAACGCCGGGGCAACGCCCGGTCACCTGATACCGGACTACCGACGCGCCTTGAGGGAGGGTTTGAAAGGGCTTGTCGCCTACTTCGAGCGTTTAAAGACTGAAGCAAGTGACGAGGACCAAAAGGATTTCTTAAGCGCCCTGATCATCACCTGCGAGGGGGCGAGGGAGTTCGCGGGCCGTTACGCGGAGGAGGCAAGGCGTCTGGCGGCCGAGTGTGAGGATGAAGGCCGACGGGCCGAACTGCTGGAGGTCGCTCGCATTTGCGACAAGGTGCCGTGGGAGCCGCCTGAGACATTTCACGAGGCACTTCAGGCGCTCTGGTTCATACACATGCTTGTAATGGTCCAGGAGTCTTACCCGGGGCCTGGGCTCTCACCGGGGCGGATAGATCAGTACCTGTATCCATACTACGAGAGTGACATCGGGGGGGGGCGAATCACGAAGGAGCAGGCGAGAGAACTTCTAGAGTGTTTCTGGATCAAGCCGAACTACGCTTACGACTTCCTTTATCGGGTCGGCAGGATCCGGGGTATAACGAGCGGGTACGGCCAGTTGATCACTATCGGGGGTCACGGCCCCGAGGGACAGGACGCCTCCAATGATCTCACATGGCTCATACTGGATGTCATCGACGACATCAACCTTCTCGAGCCGAAGCCCAATGTACGGCTCCACAAGAATACCCCTGATGACCTGCTCAAGAGGGTCTCGGAGATGGTCGCCAAATCCCAGGGTTCGCCGTTCCTGATCAACTTCGATGAGACGTCAATAAATGCGCTGAGATGGCAGGGCCTTCCCGAGGAGGACCTGTGGGACTATGCGCCGGTCGGCTGCCTGGAGAACACACTCCAGGGGAACGACCGGTCAGGGACCGTCGACGTCAACGTGAACCTCGCAAAGGCGGTCGAGTTTACGCTGTTTGACGGAAAAGACCTCAAGACCGGCGAAAGGTTCGGGCCGCGCACTGGCGACCCGCGCGGCTTCAAGACCTGGGACGATTTCCGTCTTGCCTTCGAGAAACAACTCCGCGCCCTGCTCCTCAAGTTCATCGAGTTCTACGATTTCACGGACTCGATAAGGGCGCGGTTCGAGCCCACACCGTACCTGTCCGCACTTGTGCGAGGTTGTGCCGAGTCTGGCCGCGACGTGACAAACGCCGGCCCCGAGCACAACTACGTTACGGTAGAAGGGGTGGCGTTCGCGACTGCGGCCGATTCGCTGACCGCCATAAAGAAGCTCGTATACGAGGACAAGGCAGTTTCGATGGCGGAACTGACAAAAGCAATAGAGGACAACTACGAGGGAGAAGAGAAGCTGAGGCAGACGCTTATCAACAAGGCTCCGAAGTACGGCAACGATGACGACTACGCGGACGAGATGGCGCGTTACCTGTCAAAGTTCTGGACCGAAGAAGTCTTCAGGCATGAGACCCCGACCGGCAGGCGCTACAGGGGTGGGTATCTATCATGGAACTACTGGATCGCGTACGGGCCAATGACTGCAGCAACACCCGACGGTCGGCGGGGAGGGACTTTCCTCTCTAACGGTCTGTGCCCTGTCGATGGAACCGACCGAAAGGGGCCGACCGCCGTGGCGCTTTCGGTCGGAAAGGTCGGGTTGGAGAGCGCTCCGAACGGCGATTCGCACACGATATCGTTCAGCCCGTCACTTCTATCCGGAGCGGAGCGCGTCGACAAGCTCTGCTCTTATCTTCGCGCGTACGGCGAGCGCGGGGGTACGGCCCTGCAGATAAATGTCATCGACCCGGAGACGCTCAGGCTGGCGCAGCAGAACCCGGAAGAGTACAAGAATCTACTGGTGAGGGTCACCGGATATAACGCTTATTTCGTCATGCTGGGCAAGGAGATCCAGGATGAGATCATCGCCAGGGAGTCCCACAAGCTCTGAGACAGCGGCGGCAGAGGTTGGGGACGCGACCGGCATAGTCTTCAACATACAGCGCTTCTCGATAGAGGACGGCCCGGGGATCCGCACCACAGTCTTCATGAAAGGTTGCCCGCTTCGTTGCAGGTGGTGCCATAACCCTGAAGGCCTGACGATTAAGCCCGAACTCATGTGGTTCGACGTCAGGTGCATAGGAGCACGGGACTGCATCAAGGCATGCCCGGCGGACGCACTCCGCTTGACCCGGGACGGGATGAACATAGACAGGGAGCGCTGCGACGCCTGCGGCTTATGCCAGGAAGCCTGCCCGGCGGGGGCCATCGAGGTGGTGGGAAAAGAGTACACCGCAATTCAGGTGTTCGAAGAAGTGAAGAGAGACGACGTTTTTTACAAGAATTCAGCAGGAGGCGTAACGGTATCCGGCGGCGAGCCCGCTATGCAACCTCGATTCGTAGCTGAGGTTCTGACCCTCTGCAGGGAGGCCGGTTTTCACACTGCTCTGGACACTTGCGGGTACGGCTCGGAGGATGTGCTTGCCCGGCTGCTCGAGCTCTCCGACATGGTACTTCTGGACCTGAAGACGATGGACGAGGAGCTGCACCGAGAGATCACCGGGGTCGAGCTCGGTCCCGTCAAGAGTAACGCTCGCCTTATATCGAGGGCCGGGAAACCCATGTGGGTAAGAACGCCTGTGATACCGGGGTACACGAATTCGGAGGAGAACATACGCGCCATATCAGTTTTCATAAGGGAAGAGCTTCCCGCTGTCGAGCGATACGACCTTCTGTCATTCAACAACACGTGCGGGTCGAAATACAGGAGGCTTGACCTCCGCTGGGAGTTCGAGGGAGAGCCTCTACTTACCAGTGAGGAAATGGAATCGCTTGCCCGGGTTGCCGGAGATTCCGGTGTCCAGAATGTCCAGTGGTCCGGAGCGACCCGACGTGAATGACGATCAGGCGGCGAAGGGGGTAGGCAAGGTGACTATGGCAGGAATAACAGAGACAAAGGCGCCAGCAAAGGGAATAGCCCTGCCGGGTGAGGCCAGGGCCATATACGAGCAGGGGGAGGTCGCCAAGTTCCTCGCCACAGCATCGGCCGGTGGTGAGGTGAACGTGGCCTTGATAGTGAGCCAGACACCGACCGATGAAGGGAAAATCGTCTTCGGCGACTTTATGATGGTCAAGACGAAGAAGAACCTGTCTGAGAACGGGAGGGTCGCAAGCCTGGCGATAACACCGAAGCTCGAGATGGCTGGCTTCAAGGGCGACGTCGAGGGATGGACAGACACCGGACCCTATATAGACCTTGTCAACAGCATAGATTTCTTCCGCTATAACGCGTACATGGGAATACACAACGTGGCGCCCATAACCATACTCGAGATGCTCCCGCTTCCCCCGAAAGTGTCCTTCCTGAAGGTCGGTGTTGATTTTGTCGATATTCGCGCGCGGAGCGGATTGAAGTCGGGAAGCACATCAGGCGGAGTGGCCGTGCCGGTCCCGGTGCGCAAGAAGTTCGAAAGCATCATGTCAATCAAGGTTATCACGCTCATGGACGAGGACGGTTATCCTGACATCTTCCCGCTCTTTTCGACCCACTTCAAAAACCCATCTGAGTTGCGCTTCAAGGTTTCGTCTTACAACCAAGGGATCAAGAGATACGGCACTCCGTGCAGGGTTGCGCTGAACGTGCTGACGCTGGACCTTTTCACGTACCAGCTCAAAGGAGAACTCTCACGGTTTGAGAGAAGTCTCGGGTTAGAGTTCGGGGTCGTAAGGGTGGAAGAGGCTTATTCCTCGATGCCGCCTTATTGCGGCGAGCGCATAGCATGATGCATGTCCACACCTGACAGGGCACGTGATACACTTGGCCGATTCGCCTGACCAGTTGAAGGATCTTGCCTCCGGTGAGGTATTCGGGACCCTTGAGGAGCGCTATCAGAATAGCGAGTTCTCCCGAAAGCTATGGGAGCGAATGGGCGAGGTCGGCCTTCTGGGCATGACCGTTCCAGAGAATTACGGCGGTTCAGGTGGGACTCCCGCAGAGCTGGCGGAAGCGGTGGAGGAGTTCACCAGGATCGGCTGTGACCTCGGTCTTTCGCTATCATGGATAACCCACCTCGCTCTCTGCGTGAAATCGATAGAATACTTCGGCACCCGGGAGCAGAAAGAGAAATACCTGCCGTTGCTTGCATCCGGGAGATGGGTAGGGGCGACTGCGGTGTCTGAGCCGGGTTCTGGTGCACACCCGGGTGGTATCGATACAAGAGCGGAAGAAAGCGGTTCGGGCTATACATTAACGGGCAGGAAGATCTTCGTGACGGACGGTCCTGTTGCCGACCTGCTCGTGGTGCTGGCGGCCACAGGAGAGACCGAGGAGGGCAGGAAAGAACTCACCGCTTTTCTGGTCGAAACCGATACACCTGGTTATGAAGCTAAACCCCTGGAACTGACTTTCCTCAAGACTTCTCCCCACGGTGAGCTTTATTTTAATGGGGTTACCGTTGGTTCGGGGTCGGTCCTTGCGGGGCGAGGGGAGGGTCATACGCTTGTCAGTAAGGAAGCCTTCGCCCGGGAGAGGTCACTTGTCACGGCGGCGGTCTCGGGGCTTTTTAGCGCAGCTTCCAAGGAGGTAGCGGATATCTACCGCGATATGTACAAGGGCATGGACTTCCCGGGAACGGAAGCGAGTTCCTGGATGCATCACCTTTCGGCGATAGAGGTGTACAGAATGGTCTCGACCGAAATGGTTGAAGCGTCTTTCATTGATTATGAACGCTGGAGGAAGTCGCTGGGACTTCTGATATACCTTGGACTATCGTATGCAAAGTGGGCTTCATGGATTGATGAGTTCACCACCGACAAGAAGCTCAACCCGTCGTTCCCGTTGGATATCATGCTTAACGACATGAAGCTGGTACTCGTGGGCGGTGAGCTTTTACTGAAAGAGGGTAAGAAGCTTTACCTGTAATGTATAGAACCCAGAGGTTCATGGATGAATAGCAGTATTAAGGTAAACGCGGCGCAGGTGGAGTGCGAGATAAGCCCGATGATATACGGCCATTTCATAGAGAACATGGGTCGATGCATATACGGCGGCATACTCCAGAACGAGAGACCCGGTCGCATCGGGGGACCTTGGAGGCGCAGGGACGACCTTCTAGAAGCCGTAAAGGAGCTGAAACCGCCCGTGATCCGCTGGCCCGGAGGTCTTTACGCTGATGGATACGACTGGAGGGACGGTGTAGGGCCAAGGGAGGCCAGGCCGCTGCGGCGTAACCGCTACTGGTCGCGATTCGGCCCCTTCACCCGCGTTCTGGATCCCCACTGGTTCGGCACCCACGAGTACATGGATTTCGTCCGTGAGCTCGAGACAGAGCCTTATATAAACGTCAACTTCGGCACAGGTACGGCCCCGGAGGCTGCCAGGTGGGTCGAATACGTGAACGGCCCGGCTGACACACTGGAGGGCAGCCGCCGCGCCGATTACGGTGAACCGGAGCCCTGGGGGGTCCGTTACTGGGGTATAGGCAACGAGATGTACGCGATATGGACGCTAGGGCACTCGGGGCCGCGGGATTACGCCCGCAGGTTTCTCGAGTACAGGCAGGCGATGGAGTCGGTCGACCAGGGCCTCTCCTTCGTAGCGGTCGGGGCCGATACAGCCTTCAGCGAGACCTGGAACCGTGAGGTCATGTCGGTGGCGGGAGACAAGATAGACCTGCTCTCGATACACGTATATCTGCCGGGGCCCGAGCACCAGGCAGGGTTTACGGCTTACCGCCTGCGGCACGGGTCAACCGGACTGTACGCTCCTATCGTTGCGGCGTCGGTGGAGATCGAGACACGGCTAAGGGACGCCTGGAAGGATGTAGAAGCCGTGATGGGGCCCGATAGCGACGTCGTCATAGCGCTCGACGAATGGAACCTCTGGTGGAGGTTGTCGCAGCTCATAGTGCCAAAGTACACGTTGAGGGACGCTCTTTTCATATGCGGTACTTTTCACGCCCTGCACCGGACATCGGAGTTCGTGAAGATGGCCAATATCGCCCAACTGGTCAACATCCTGGGCGTATTGAGCGCGAGGGGACCGCGGTTCTACAGGTCGCCCCTTTATTACGCGTTCCAGATGTATGCGACGCTTGCCGGACCGCTCAGGATAGCGACCAGCACACAGTGCGACTCGTTCGCGTGCCCACGCCTGGGGGGCATACGTGAAATGAGCGACGTGCCAGTACTGGACTGCTCCGCGACAGTGAGCGCCGATGGTGACATACTTACGCTGTTTATGATAAACAGGAACGCTTCTGACGCGGTCGAGGTGGACATCGAAATCGAGGGGTTCGACCCAAACGGCGATGTCGAGGTCCACTGCCTCGACGGCCCGTCAGCTGAGGCATTTAACTGGTACGGGCGCGACGAGGTTGTGAGAATCGATAAGTCTGTGATGGACGCGGGCGACGTCCTTCCCCGCTACAGACTACCAGCGCATTCGGCTACGGCGCTGGTCATGAAGAAGTGAAATCCGACGGGTATGGGCTTCGTTACTGCCTGGGCGGTTTTAGCTCGACTTCGACGCTTGGCCTGATGTCCTTCAATCCGAGGAAGTAACCCTCCACCGTGTACGTTCCGGGTTGGATGCCGGCCATGGACCAAGAGACCTTATAGGCCTTGCTGCCTCTTGCCTCGATTGTGACCGAGCCAATGACCTGGGTGAACATCATTCCGGAGGACCATCTCCAGATCTCCTCACCGCCTTTCTCAAAGGCCACAAAATCGTAAGTCTGGCTTGAAGACAGCTCTAAGGTTCGATCTTCTTCCGACAGGTTACGCGCGACGAGGGTGAGGGAGACGCTCTCTCCTGATTCCACCACCCCGGGTTCAGCGGTCAGCGAAACGGAGAAATCCCCAGCTCTCTTGATGCTCTTCACCGCTGAACCGCTGACTTTTGGCTTCTCTTCGGCAGGTCCCGCTGCGCAGCCGGCCGTGATCGTGGCGAGAACCAATACTAAGCAGGTCAGCATAATCCTTTTCATTGGTGGTATCACCTCAGAGGAACTCATCGAGGAGCTCGTTCACGAGCAGCGGCTGCTCCTGCTGTACCCAGTGGCTACAGTTAGGGATATACCTTATTGTCAGGCCGTCCGAGAAGTAACGCTCCAACCCGTAGGTGAGCTCCTTGCCGAGCGCGCGGTCGTTCTCCGCCCAGATGAGAAGGGTCGGTCTGTTTATTTTGGGAAAGCCGGTCAGATCCGAGGATTTCCCGAGGTTTCGCAACATGGCCCGGTAATAGTTGATACCGCCTGTAAGGGCACCGGGCTGTGACGCGGCTTTCACGAGCTGTTCGATATCCTCGTCCGAGAAAGCGTCCTTCCTTATCGCCCACCCGCGGAAAAACTGCTTCAGCGCTGCGTAGTCGAAACTACGGATAGCGAGTTCCGGCAGGCCCGGTATCTGGAAGAAGAACATGTACCACGAGCGGATGACCTGTCGAGGGTTACTCCTAAGGTTTCTCATGAATACAGCCGGGTGTGGAGCGTTCATGACAACGAGCTTGTCGAGTGAATCCGGATACATGATCGAGAACATCCAGGCGACCGCGCCGCCCCAATCGTGCGAAACGACGTGTGCTTTCTCATACCCGAAGGCGGTGATAAGGCCACGCACGTCCGCAGTGAGGTTCGAGATGCTGTAGGCCTCTACGCCCTCCGGCTTGTCGCTCAAGTTGTATCCTCTCATATCCGGTGCTACCACCTTGAAACGTCGTGCGAGCGAGGGTATCTGGTGCCTCCACGAGTACCAGAACTCGGGAAACCCGTGAATAAGTATGACCAGGTCGCCTTCTCCCCGGGTGACACAATGAAGGTTGATTCCGTTGGCCGTGACGTTCACATGCTCGAGTTCATCGCTTTTAGCCAAGTTGAGCCTCCTTACCGCCGGCCGGGGTTCCGTCAGGACCCCTTTACAGACAAAGCAGTGTGTATCGCGACGATAATTGTATAAGATAATACTCCGTGCCGGGAAACGATTTCAGATTAGATTATTGATTGGCATCACCGCGGAGCACTCGAAAACGTCGGCTGAGACCAGATGTGGCTAAAGAACTGTCCAGCGACACGCGCGGATCCCGGTTCGGCCCGTTAGGGTCAAAATGACTACAGGGGAGGGGCTGAATGGCAAAGATGAGCTTCAACCAGGAAATCAAGGACACGCTGGATTCGTTCCTGCTTGAAAACGTGGAGGTCGAGCCAGGGAAAGCGTTCGGTCTTCCCGCTTACTATATCAACGGGAAGATGTTTGCGGGTTTCTACGAAGACGGGGCGACCATAAAGGTGCCGGAGGACCTCGCAGCCGAGCTCCGGGAGCAGGATGGCATATCTGAATTCAGACCGATGGACAAGCACACTATGAATAATTGGGTGCTTATCAGGCGGGACCCCCCCCCGGGACTATCAGGGTGACAAAGGGCTTTTCCAGGCCGCAATGGAGTATGTATATGTGCTGTCCAAGGAAAAGAAAAGATGATCGTGACAGCTCAATGCGTGTTTTTCCCCTGCTGAGAATAGTCCGTTTCAGACTAAAGGGCTTTGAAGATAGCCGGTAGCTGCGCCCCCTTCCAGCGTGCTCGAGCAAGTTTCTAGCCGTGTATCTTTATGTTGCCGCCGCCCAGGGGACCCAAATGTTGTACACCTCGTTTCCTTGCGGTTCGTGAACCACCATTTGCAGGGGATCCCGACCGTGCTTATCAGCAGAGGCTTTAAGAACTGTTCCGGGTGGAGGGGGGTCACATGCGTCGAGGGGTTGTAAAGCTTTGAGCCACCGTAGCCGGGCTCGCGGTCGTGGACCGTGACGGCGCATCCTTCACGGGCGAGGTTTATCGCCGCGATACGGCCGGACATCCCGGCTCCGTATATGGTTACCTTTATAGCGGGGCTCGCAAGAATTCACCTCCGGGTTGCATGATCAAATCATTTATCGATGTCACGGACAATTGAGACAGGATCAAATGCCGCCACAGGTCCGATTATGGTAGAATTCCGGCGCGGACGATTCCTACACGCTTATTGGGGAAAGAAATGGCAAAGGCAGATGCAAAAGAGAAGATACTTCATGCGTCGAAGTCCGTGCTCTCGCGAAAAGGTTATAAGAAAGCAACCGTAGCAGACATCCTGTCTGAAGCCGGTATCGCAAGAGCTACTTTCTACAGGTATTTCCCCAGCAAACACGAGGTCTTTTTCGAGCTCTTCAAGGACATGCTCGGAAACCTGTACGAGGACGCAAGGGACTTTTTCCTCAGGGAAGCTAAAGATGCCCAGGAATGGGAGTTAACCCTGCGTGAGGGACTGGCGACCTTTTACAGGTTCTTCCTGGAGAACCGGGACATAATACACGCTTATTACAGCGAAGCGTTCGTGTCTGATCCCAAGCTTTACGCGCTCTGGGATGATTTCGAGAGAAAGATGACATCGCTTTTTACCCAGATCCTTGATGACGGGGTCGAAAGAGGGTCTTTCAGGTCGATGGACACGGATCTCGTTGCGAATATTCTGCTCATGATATTCCTCGGAGTACCGAACCGGTATATCATGATAGGGGGGCGATCTGATATCGATATCGAGTCAATCGTCCACGAGATGGTCAAGCTGGCCTCGGAAGGCATAGTGACCCGGACCTACCGCACCTGAAACCCTGTCGTTCCGCTTTGAACCGCTGCGTATCGTATATCGATTGGTTGCCCTTATGATAATATCGTTGCGGTCTGGAGGTGAAAAAACGGATCCTTTATACGATCACAAGACAATCGAGAAGAAATGGGCCGAGCTCTGGGAGTCGGAGGGCTTCTATCGCGCTTTGAAGGATCCCGAAAAGCGCAAGAAGTACGTGCTCGTGATGTTCCCGTATCCCAGCGGGCCGGCGCACATGGGCCATGTGGCGAACTATACACTGGGGGACGTGTTAGCGCGATACTACGCGAGGACCGGTCATACAGTTCTACATCCGATGGGATACGATGCCTTCGGCCTGCCGGCCGAAAACGCCGCGATATCGGGGGGGATCCAACCAGCTGTCTGGACCAGGCAGAACATAGAGTTGATCAGGGATGATTTGAAGCGGCTCGGTTATGCCTACGACTGGTCGAGGGAGTTGTCGACCTGCGACCCCGAGTACTATCGGTGGACCCAGTGGTTTTTCCTGAAGATGTTCGAACGCGGCCTGGCGTACAAGGCCGATGCTGCGGCGAACTGGTGTCCGTCCTGCGGAACTGTTCTCGCGAACGAACAGGTTCTATCAGACGGTTCGTGTGAACGTTGCGGGACTTACGTCGTCTCGAGGCGGCTGAGCCAGTGGTTCTTGAGGATAACCGACTACGCCGAGCGCCTGCTGGATGACATCGAGCTGCTCGAGGAATGGCCGGAGCGCGTGCTGACCATGCAGCGCAACTGGATAGGGAAATCCCGCGGCGCCGACGTGGATTTCACGCTTGAATCGACCGGTGAGAAGATACGGATTTACACGACCAGGCCTGACACCCTATTCGGCGTCACCTTCTTTCTGCTCGCCCCGGAGCATCCACTGGTGGACCGCTTGGCCGGCGGCACTGAGAGAGAGCAGGAAATGAAAGCCTTCCGGGAAAGGATAACCGGCAGGACCGAGTTCGAGCGCACCGCGATCGATGCAGAGAAAGACGGCCTCTTCCTGGGCGACTACGTGACGAATCCCGTTAACGGCGAGAAGGTGCCAGTATATACGGCGAATTTCGTGATAATGGAATACGGCACAGGGGCTGTTATGGCGGTACCGGCGCACGACCAGAGGGACTTTGAGTTTGCCAGGAAGTGCGGCCTGCCCATAAGGGTTGTCATACAGCCGCAGGATGCGGAGCTCGTGGCGGATGAGATGACCGAGGCCTACGAGGGCGAGGGGACCATGGTGGACTCCGGCGAGTTCACCGGCACCCCGAACGAGGAGGGCAAGGAGGCGATATGCGACCACCTCGAGCGCCACGGGTGGGGCAGCAGGGCGGTCAACTACCGCCTGAGGGACTGGCTGGTCTCGCGACAGCGCTACTGGGGCGCCCCCATCCCGATTATCTACTGTGATTCTTGTGGAGCGGTGCCCGTCCCCGAGGAAGACCTTCCCGTCGTACTCCCCGAGGACCTGGAGCTGGGCGAGGGCGGGAAATCGCCTCTCACGACGAACGGGTCATTCCTTGAGGCAGCCTGCCCCCGCTGTGGAGGAAACGGAAGGCGAGAGTCCGACACCATGGACACGTTCGTGGATTCGTCCTGGTACTACTTCAGGTACGTCAGCCCACACGAGGAGAAGGGACCGTTCGAAATTGAAGAGGTCAAGTACTGGATGCCGGTGGACCAGTATATCGGTGGAATAGAGCACGCGATCATGCATCTGCTCTATTCTCGTTTCTTCACGAAGATCATCTATGACATGGGTCTGATCGACTTCAAGGAACCCTTCTCGCGCCTGCTCTGCCAGGGGATGGTAACCAAGGACGGAGCAAAGATGAGCAAGTCAAAGGGAAACGTGGTAACACCAGACGCCTACCTGGACAGGCTCGGCGCAGATTCTCTCAGGCTCTATATCATCTTTATGGGCCCTCCGGAGCTCGACAAGGATTGGAGCGATCGGGGTGTCGAAGGTGCTCACCGATTCCTGCGAAGGGTCTGGCGTATGGTTTATGAGCGCTACCTGCCCTTCGAGCGGGAAAAGGCTCCTTCTCGAGAGGACGCAGGACACAGGGCGATGCGCGGTCTAACACACCGGACAATCAAGGACGTCACCCGGGACGTGGAACAGTTCGCCTTCAACACCGCGGTCAGCTTCATCATGGAGCTGGTAAACGGGATCTACAACTACACCAAGGAGACTACCCCGGATGTGGAGGTGCTTCTGGAAGCGGTGGAAACGGTATTGAGCCTGCTCGCGCCTTTTGCGCCTTTCATATGCGAGGAACTCTGGCAAGCTCTGGGAAACGAGGAAAGCATTCACCTGCGACAATGGCCATCTTTCGACGAGGAATTAGCACGGCCGGAGGAGATAACCCTCGTTGTCCAGGTGAACGGGAAGGTGAGAGACCGGCTGCTGGTCCCTTTCGACATGGGCCCTGACGAGATGGAACAAAGGGCGCTCGCGTGCGAGAACGTACATAGGTTTATTGGGGACAGGCAGATAAAGAAGGTCATCGTGGTCCCGGGCAAGCTCGTGAACATCGTCTTATGAACCCGGACTTCCTCTAAACCACCTTGATATGCTTGTATTGCTGTGCTAATCTTATAAAGCAATGCAAGCTGATGATTCTTCGAACCAGAATATCCAGGACCGGCTGAAGACACTCGCAAGAACGGCTGGTAACTTTTCAAAGTTCCAGGTCGCGGTCATATGCGCGCTGCTGGTTCTGATCACGTTTGGGGCACTTCTCGCTTACATGCGGTCGAGACCCCGCGAGATCTCGGTAAAGGAATCCAAGGGCTATTCTACTGTTGATAAGAAGCGGATGCTCACGGTACACGTTGCCGGAGCGGTGGCTAGGCCCGGGCTGTTTAAGCTCGCAGAGGGAACGCGTGTGGCTGACGCTCTAACGATGGCAGGCGGAGCCACTCCGGACGGGATACTTGATGACGTAAACCTTGCTTCAAGGCTCAAGGATGGCCAGAAGATACTGGTGCCTCGCTCCGTGGGCAGTCAAGCCGCCCCTGGAACAACCCAGCAGGGGGAAGGTTCAGCACTCCTCAACATAAACACCGCCGACGAATCAGAGCTCGACAAGCTTCCGGGAATAGGTCCTTCTCTCGCAAAGCGCATCGTTGAGTACAGGAGAAAGAACGGACCGTTCTCCACGGTAGAAGAACTGGACAACGTCGATGGGATAGGACCTCGCAAGCTTGAAGAGGTCACGGGGCAGGTGACGATCTGATTTGCGCGGGACCGTCTACATTCTGTTCCTGGCGTTCTTTGCAGTAGGTATAGCAGTAGGCCGGTTCTCCAGTAGTGTTTGCATAATAGTGATCCTGTCGGTCATCGCGATACTGTCACTGTTCGCATTGACCGCGTTTCACGGCAGGTCAAGATTCGCGTTGATGCTCTTCGCTTTTATGGCTTTCGGGATTATGACCTCCTTTCTGGCGTGTGCCACAGTTAAGTCAGGAGTCCTGCCAAAGCTTTCGCGTGATCACGCCGTCGTGGATATATCAGGTAGGGTGGTCTCTCCACCGTTGGAGAATACAGGTAATCTATCATTCTTTTTTGCGGTCTCAGAAGTGAGTGCATACGGCCGCAGGTGGAAGACCTGCGAGCGTCTACTGGTAAGGCTCGATACCCGGGGAAAAAAGGAAGACTACATATTTCCCGGCAGCAACTTGAACATGCAAGGAAAGATGACTGTCGCGGGGAAGGACTCGGGCTGGCTGCAGGACCACGGAGCCGCGTCCATTCTCGAGATATCGGAGAAAAGAGTTGCCAAGCGACGGCCTCCTCCGGACCCTGTCTCAAGAGCTGTGAACGGGATAAGGGTGTGGGTATCGGGTGTGTATGAGCGCATGTTCCCGCTCAAAGTTGCAGGCTTCATAGAGGGGGTGACTTTGAGCAAGACGGGCAACATGGATCCAGGCTCGCTTGCCGACCTGAGAGGTTGCGGTCTATCTCATATCGTGGCAGTCTCCGGACTTCACGTTGGTTCTGCCGCCGTTCTGGCGCTGGCGCTTTTTTCGGCGCTTGGTATGGGGAGGAAGGCACGCTACATGGGAGCGATAGCGATGGCCGCTGCAGTTCTCGGCCTTGCAAACTTTCGCCCCTCGGCGACGCGTGCCGCCCTCATGGCGGGCGTCTGCTTTTCAGGTTCCATCGTGGGAAGGCATTATGATTCACTTGTGGGTCTGTCCTTGGCGGGGTTTTTCATTCTAGTCATTAATCCAAGGGCGATCTCGGATCCGGGTTTCCAGTACTCCTTTGCTGCGGCACTCGGGATTGTGATTGCCGCGCGTTCGAGGAGAAACGAGACTGGTAGACTGCGGACGGTCCTCATCGTTTGCGCCGCTGCACAGCTGGGGATCCTGCCGTTGGTGTTGATGAGGGGTGAGGGAGTGCCTGTGACCGCGATTGCCGCTAACTTGATAGTGGTACCGCTGGTCGGGCCATTGCTTTTCACCAGCTGGGCTACCGCACTGATGTCAGCCGTAAGCAGCCACCTGGGGAGGTTGGCAGGCTTGGTTCCCGCCGGTATTGCAAGGTTCATCCTTGCGCTCGCATCGACGCTGTCGCGCGTTCCAAAAGCAGGTCTTTCAGGTGGCACGATAGCGATTGTGTCACTTCTGATATACGTGGCAGGCCTGATAACGCTGATAGCGCGGGTGAGGAGTGGGAGAACGCTGTTCCGTCCGCTGGTCGCTTTTCTTCTTGCGTTTCTGGTATTGTTCATTCCCTTTGCACCGCTTCCTGCGTTCAGCGCACCGGACAGGATTGTGGCCCTGGATATAGGTGAGGGAGACGCGGTACTTATCCAGGACAGATCCGGTGGCTCGGTGCTGGTTGACGGTGGCCCGGACGAAAGGAAGATAATGCAGAAGCTCGAGGAACATGGAGTCAGGCATCTCGACCTCGTCGTCTCGAGCCATCCCCACAGTGACCACGCGTCGGGCCTGGTGGAGGTGCTCAGGGAGATCCCCGTCGGGCGCTTGGTCGACCCGGGCCTCCGCAGGGACGCGACCGAGGCATACGGGGAGCTGTTGGAAACGGCCGAGGAGAGGAAGATCCCGCGCACCGTAGCGAGGGAAGGACAGGTATTCTCGATATCAAAAGATATCCGGTTGGAGGTTCTCTACGCCCCGAGAGACCTTACGGGCGTTCCGGACAACCTGAACAACTGCTCCGTCGTGATCATGGCCGAGCTCGACGGAACGAGGGCGCTTATGACCGGCGATATTGAAGTCGATGCACAGAAGGTACTGGAGGAATCGCACCCGGATCTGTCCTGTAACATCTTGAAGATACCGCACCAGGGCGCCAGGAACGCCTCTGACCCTGAGTTCGTCGACGCGTGCAGGCCGATGCTGGCTCTGATCTCCGTTGAGGAAAGCAACAGGTATGGCCACCCGTCGGCTCGATGCCTGAGTATGTTGAAAGACCGCGGGATCGGTGTTCTGAGGACAGACCAGTGTGGTGACATAGAGGTATCGGTGGAGAATGGTAGAATTGGCGTGACCACGGGAAACGGCGTGAAGATGGCAATGGCCATACAGGCGGCTCGGTGAGAGATGTCACCGAAGAGAATCGAGAGCATAGAAAAACTCAAGAATGTCTATTTCCTGTATGGGGACGAGGAACTCTTGATGGAGGAGGCCCTCGGCAGACTCAGGAAACTCCTGTCATCGGAAGTTGACCCGGATTTCAACCTCGAAGTACTCGATGCCATCGACAAGGGAGTCGAGCACATAATCGACTCGGCAGAGACGGTTCCACTCATGTCTCCGCGCCGCCTGGTGATAGTACGAGAGGTGGATAAGCTCTCTCGGAAGGAGCAGGGGAAGCTGGCAGAGTATATCGAGTCACCAAATCCCGCCACAGTGCTGGTGCTGGTAGCCCATTTTCCGAGCCCGGGTGATAAGCGGGATACCGGGACAATTCGTCGGATAGAGGGAAGCGAGCTGTTCCGGAAGGCGCGTAAGGTCGGCGAAGCCTTGAAATTCACGTTCGGCCAGAGAGGAAAACAGCAGAAACTCGAGAGCTGGATTGGAGATGAGTTCGCGAAGCGTGGGAAAAAGGTGTCCGAAGAGGCTGAGGACATGCTTTTGGAGACCGTGGGACGAGAGCTGAGGGATCTCGAGGACGCTATCGAGCGTACGTGTCTTTACTCGGAAGACGCAGTGCTCATCACAGCAAAAGAGGTCGAGAAGGTAGTCGTACCCTCAGCGGAACAGGGCATATTCGATTTCGTGGACGCTGTTGCGGACAGGCGCAGAGACCTGTCCCTGTACCTTTTCAACCGTCTCATGAGACAGGGGGAAAGCCCGTTGCGGGTCTTCAATATGCTCCTGAGGCATTTCCGCTTGATAGCAAGGGTGAAATCGCTGGCGGCGGAACACGACTACCAGCAGATGGCATCCAGGTTGGGCGTACCGCCTTTTCTGGTGGGTAAATGCATACAGCAGTCAAAGAGGTTCTCGTCGGAGCGTCTTCGCTCTACTTTTCTTGATTTCAAGCAGGCTCAGGTCGAGCTCCATTCCAGCAGCTACCTGAACGAAAGAGAGTACCAAAGCTCGATTACAGAGAGGTTGATAACGAGGATAATCGGGTGAATCTACTCACTTGAGCGAGTTGAGAACTCGTGACATGCTCGATTTCTTGTTAGCCGCCTTGTTACTGTGGATAACTCCCCTTGAGACGGCCTTGTCAAGTGCTTTCGCCGCCTCCCTGTAAGCCTCACGGGCCTCCTCGGCTTCCCCTGCTTCGTACGCGGCACTGAATTTTCTCATGTTCGTCTTCAACGAGGACTTGATGGCGTGGTTCCGCTCGCGCCCCGCCTCTGATTGCTTCATCCTTTTTATCTGTGACTTGATGTTCGGCATTTACGACCTTCCTCTTATGTGCCGGATGATTCTAGCACAGAGGATATTCGGTGTCGACATGATTTAACGGCCGGCGGCGTCCTTTTCCTAATCTGCTATCATTAGCCGTGAGGTGAAGAAGGCTGGATATCGATAGAATACGGAACTTCTGTATCATCGCACACATAGACCACGGCAAGTCAACCCTCGCTGACCGTTTTCTCGAGCTTGCAGGGGCTATCGAACCGGGAGAGGAACGCCCGCAGTTCCTTGACCGCATGGACCTCGAGAGAGAGCGAGGCATAACCATCAAAGCTCAGGCGGTAAGGCTCTCCTACTCACTTAATGGCATTGAGTACCAGTTGAACCTGATAGACACGCCGGGACATGTCGATTTTACCTACGAGGTCTCACGGACTCTTGCGGCGTGTGAAGGGGCGATACTCCTGGTTGACGCATCGCAGGGTGTGGAAGCCCAGACGATAGGGAACCTGCACCTGGCGGAAGAGAACGGACTTATCATCATACCCGTCATCAACAAGATAGACCTGTCAGTCGCGGAGCCGGAGCGGGTTCGCGACGAGGTTGTCGAGATACTCGGCGTTGATCCCGATCAGGTGCTTTTTTGCTCGGCCAAGACCGGAGAAGGCGTTCCGGAGGTGCTTGCACAGGTAGTGAGGGTGGTACCGCACGCCCGGCAGTTCGAAGACGGCTTCCTCAGGGCACTCGTTTTTGATTCGATTTACGATTCCTACAGGGGGGTCGTGACTTTCGTAAGGGTGGTGTCGGGAACGCTTCAAATGGGGGCAGAGATAACGATGATGGGCGCGGGGACAAGGGCGCAGGTGGACGCCCTCGGTTACCTGAAGCCGGACATGGAGCCGGCGGAGAGTCTGGGACCCGGAGAGGTCGGGTTCGTAGCGACGGGGATCAAGGACATATCCAAGCTGCCGGTAGGGGATACCTTGACGACCTTTCCAGACGGCGTTACATCCCCGCTGCCAGGATATCGCCGGCCCAAACCGGTGGTATTCTCCGGGCTCTACCCGGTCGACAACAACGAGCATGAACCCCTGAGGGAGGCCATGGCGAAACTGAGGCTGAACGATTCGGCTTTTACCTATGAACCGGAGACATCACGAGCCCTGGGGTTCGGATTCCGGTGTGGATTCCTCGGGATGCTTCACATGGACATAGTGAGGGAGAGGCTTGAGCGCGAGTATGGTCTCAACCTCATAATCACGGCTCCGAACGTTGTGTACAAGGTCCGGGACAGAGATGGAAAGACCACCATGGTCAACAACCCTTCCGAGATGCCGCCTGCAAACGCGGTTGAAAAGGTCGAAGAGCCTTACGTCTCGCTGCTTGTAATTACGCCTGGCGAGGTGGTGGGGCCAATTATGGAATTGTGCCAGGACAGACGCGGAGTATACATAGACATGAAGTACCTTTCCAGCAACCGGGTGGAGATATCTTATGCCATGCCGCTCGCAGAGATGGTTGTCGGCTTCTACGACCAGCTCAAGAGCCGTTCACGCGGCTATGCATCGCTGGACTACGAGCTTGCCGGGTTTAGAGAGGGGCCGCTTGTCAAGCTGGAGATACTCATCCAGGGAGAGGTCGTCGACGCGTTCTCGACGGTGGTGACAAAGGAGATGGCGCACGCTCGCGGAAGGGAGCTGGTCGGCAGGCTCAAGTCAAATATCGGGAGGCAGCTCTTCGAAGTCGTTATACAGGCCTCGGTGGGTGGACGGGTAATCACCAGAGATACGATACCAGCTCGCAGGAAAGACGTCACGGCGAAATGTTACGGGGGGGATATAACACGTAAGCGCAAGCTTTGGGAGAAACAGAGAATGGGCAAGAAGAGGATGAAAATGGTCGGAAAGGTAGAACTTCCGCAGGAGGCCTTCATCGCCATGATAACCGGGGGGAACAGCGGGGACTGAACAACAGTGATTAGCACTCTCGGTGGCAGAGTGCTAAACTTTGCTCAAATAGAGAAACGGTTGGATAGAAGATGGAAATACGCATGGACAGCAGGAAAGAGCGGATCCTGCAGGCTGTAATCCAGAGCTACATATTCCATGGAAAGCCGGTCGGGTCGCGTACGGTAGCCGAGTCATGCGGGCTGCGTGTAAGCGCGGCTACGGTCAGGAATGAGATGGCGACGCTGGAGAGACTGGGCTTGCTTATGCAGCCACACACGTCGGCTGGAAGGGTGCCGACAGATATCGCGTACCGGTACTACGTCGACATGCTCCTGGGCAAGACGAGGCCTTCTCAGAAGGACGCGGAGGCTGTAGAGAGGCTATTCGAGGCGAGGACGCGGGAGATTGAGGGATTGCTCCATGAGGCGTCACTGCTGCTGTCGAGGTTAACGAACAACGCCGCGATGGTTTTTGCCCCGGTAACTCAGGCGGACATGGTACGTCACCTCGACATGGTAAAGCTTAGCGAGCAGCGCGTGATGGTGATCGTAATAACCTCCAGGGGGCAGGTAGGGCGCATGCTGACTGACCTGGGCAAACCCGTGACAACGAATGCTGTAGAGCGTATTGCCAGATACCTGGACGAAGCCATTTCGGGTGAGTCCCTTGAGAACATAGTCTCAAGTTTACTGGTGGATGGCTCCAGATTCGGTCCGGCCGGAAAGGAACTTGTAAGGGTAGCCGTAGAGGCTGTCCGCGATTATCTGGGCTCTATAGAGGAGAGGGTCTTCATAGGGGGCACCGCAAATATCGTGCGCGAAATGGAACACGCGGGAGCGGAGTGGGTCCAGACCGTACTTGAAGCTATGGACAAACAGTATTTCCTGTTGGACCTCTTGAGGGATCTGATACTCGAGAAGCATCTCACCGTGCGGATAGGGGAGGAGAACCGCCTGCTTGAACTTCAAAAATGCGCGTTCGTGGGTACCAGTTACCCGATAAGCCCCGAACTGCTCGGTTCGCTCGGCGTTGTGGGGCCGACCTGTATGGACTACGGCCGCACCATAGGCATGGTCGAGTTCATGGCTGAGAATCTAGGGCGTAGGCTTCTCAGCCCTCTTGAATAGCGGAGGTGCGCACTTTTGCGCAACGAGATAGACAGGGACCTCTACGAGATACTCGGGGTAAGCCGATCTGCCTCGGACGCGGAGTTAAAGGGAGCGTACCGGAAGAAGGCAAGGGAATGTCATCCGGATGTGGCGGGTCACGACCCCGATAGCGAGTACAAGTTCAAGGAACTGACATTTGCGTACGAGATCCTCTCGGACCCCGAAAAGCGGCGAGATTACGATGCCTTCGGACTTAGCGGCATAGGGCGCGATGTAGGGGTTGACGTCGGCGGTTTCAACTCTTTTTCCGACCTAATAGACATGTTTTTCGGAGATGCTTTCGGTGGCCCTATGTTCCGGGGAGGAGGCTGGAGGACTCGTAAGCGCGGTCGGGACATCCAGACAACCCTCACTGTATCACTGGAAGAGGCTGCCCGGGGCGTAAACAAACAGATCGAGGCGCACAGACTTGCGGCATGCGGAGAATGCGATGGAACCGGAATGATGCCGGGAACGCATATGAGCAGGTGTGATGTGTGCGCAGGTTCGGGACAGGTAAGGTCAACGCGCCGGAGTCTTTTCGGTACTCTCGTCAGCTCGGCTACCTGCCCGACATGCAAAGGTAGGGGAGAGGTCATAACAAAGCCGTGCCCGCAGTGCAAAGGCGAGGGACGCAGGTGGATAACCGAGACTCTGGAGCTGAAGGTTCCTCCCGGTGTGGACCGGGGGGACAGCTTGAGGCTGCGTGGAAAGGGAGAGGGGGGCCTGAACGGAGGCGCCACAGGGGACCTGTTCGTGGTGATAGATGTTGGGTCACATCCGGCATTCGAAAGAGTCGGGAAGGATCTAAGGACATCGGCGGAAATCGACATGGTAGACGCTGCTCTCGGGACAGAGCTTGAAATAGGGTCCCTGGACGGTGATTTCAGGCTCAAAGTAAACCCCGGTACTCAACCCGGCCAGGTGCTGAAAGTCAAGGGGAAAGGGATGCCCGATCGTGGAGGCGGTCGAAGGGGAGATATACTGGTTCGAGTTGACGTAACCGTGCCTACGAGACTTACCTCGGAGAAGAGAAGACTGCTCGAGCAATTACGTTCGACCCGGGAAGAAAAGTCAAAAAAGTGAGCTGGTACCGCTGGTAGATGAAGCGCTAATCCTTCTCATTCCCAGGATTCCTTGATAACTAGTAATCCGATCTTCTACGCATCTTCAGATGAAATAGAAGACGACGTTGGCCGCATATCGCTTCACGGTTATGAGGCGCGACACCTGATGAGGTCACTGAGGAACAAGAGCGGGGAATCCATTGTCGCGCCAGGAATTGAACATCGTTCTGTGGGAAGGAGAACGTTTACTAGGCCTAGAGGATGTGCTGCCCTCAGAAGCCCCTGACAGGATCGGGATTCTGGTAGGGCCGGAGGGTGGTTTCTCCGAGGTGGAAGCGCGGCTGTTGGAAGAGCCTGGATGTATGAAAGCAAGTATGGGCGACCTGATATTTCGCACCGAGACGGCCGGTTCCTACGCAGTGATGCTGGTCCGCTATAACTACGGTGTTTTGAGACCGAGTGGAGCATGAAAACACGATGGCGCATTCCTACCGGATAAACACTCTCGGCTGCAGGGTGAACAGGGCCGATTCAATCTCAATGGAGCGCGAATTCGCAGATATAGGATACAGGAAGGCGGCCCCCGGGGAGGTTCCGGATGTGTGGGTTGTGAACACGTGTGCGGTGACTGCTGAGGCAATGAGAAAATCGCGGAAAGCTGTGCGTAAATGCACGAAATCCGGCGCTGATGTCATCGTCACCGGCTGCGCAACCGAGCTGGAGCCGGAGACTTTTGAGAAGACATCCGGTGTTCGTGCAATAGTCAAAAACCACGAGAAGTCGAAGCTTGTTTCCATAGCATCTACGACCGAAGGTAAGGTTGACGAGCCGATTCCCTGGTTGTGCGATCAGCTGGTTCGTGTTCCGCTCAAGGTGCAGGATGGTTGCAGGAGGTTCTGTACGTATTGCGTCGTTCCATATTTGCGCGGGGAGCCGGAATCGAGGGCGCTCCCGGCAGTGATCGAGGATGTGTGCGAATTGAGGGACGCAGGAGCCGGTGAGGTGGTGATCTGCGGGATTGATCTTGGGAGTTACAGCGACCCCGCGACCGGCGCAGTTCTCGAGGACCTGGTTGAGAGAGTAGTGGAGAACGCGGGAGACATGTGGGTACGGCTTAGCTCAATCGAGCTATCCGATGTCAGTGACAGGCTGCTGGATATGATGGACGAGGAGAGCTCCCTCTGCAAGTACCTCCACGTGCCCCTTCAGAGCGGAGACGACAACGTGCTTTCCGATATGGGCCGAAACTATTCACCAGAGTGGTTCAGAGGTCGCATTGCCGAGATAAGTGATACGGTTCCGGGCGCCGGGATTTCAACTGATGTGATGGTAGGCTTTCCCACGGAGATCGAGGAAGCGTTTCTGAGGACCAGATCGCTGCTGGAGGACATCGGGTTTTCAAGGGTACACGTCTTCAGGTACTCGCCAAGACCCTTCACAGACGCTTTCGCTCTCGTAGACCCGGTTAGTTCCGCGACGAAGAACAGACGGGCAGAGGAGTTGAGGCGAGTCGCCAGCGAGAGCGCCGTGAGGTTTCACAGTGGTATGGTTGGTCGTATAATCCTTGTATTGGTAGAGGGAACGATGGGGAGCGAACCGGGTTTTGTGTTCGGCCGGGCTGAGAATTTCGCGGGATTGGTAATAGAAGGAAACCAGCGGCTCATCGGAAAGAGGATACCGGTGCGAGTCACGGGGTTAGGGCCCCAGTGGTTGCGGGGAGAGCCAGTTGAAGCGGGTGTCTAATCCATGCGGATCGGGAAGGTGAAACACGATGGAGGAATGTCTCTTTTGCCGGATAGCGAACAAGGAAACAGGTGCGGATATTGTTGAGGAGCGACCTACGGCTATTGCATTCAGGGACATAAACCCACAGGCGCCGGTGCACATACTGGTTGTTCCAAAGGAGCACATACCTTCGATCAAGGATCTCGGCAAGGAAAAATGCGATATTTTGGCTGACGTATTCTCATTAATAAACGACATAGCGGTTGGTGAGGGCATTTCCCAGACCGGTTATCGAGTTGTCGTTAATACCGGAGAGGAGGCTGGTCAGGACGTTGACCATCTCCACTTCCATATGCTCGGTGGCCGGTTCATGAGATGGCCACCCGGTTAACTGCGGGAAAGTGAGCAGTGATGGAGTTAAAAGAACGTCTCAGCAAGGAGCTCGGTCAATCTATGAAGGCCGGTGAGAAGATCAAGGTATCGACTATAAGAATGATCCTTTCAGAGATTAAGAACGCCGAGATCGCGAAGCGTGGCGAACTTGACGACGATGAGCTCTTGTCGGTGTTGTCCAGGGAGGCCAAGAAGCGGAAGGAAGCTATAGAGGAGTTCAAGAAGGGAAATCGCCAAGACCTTGTGGATAGAGAAACAGAAGAATTGAGGATAATCCAGGATTACCTGCCGGAGCAGCTTTCCGAGGATGAGCTCCGGGGGATTATCAGCGAAACCATAGACGAGGTCGGAGCCTCTTCGACGGGCGACCTGGGGAAGGTCATGGGGCGCGTGATGCCAAAGTTGAAAGGAAGGGCAGACGGAAAGCTTGTCAACAAGATCGTGCGCGAGACGCTGGAGAAGTTATGAGTGTCTACAAAGTCTATCTTCTAGGTGGTGCCGCGGTTGAGCGCTGATATAGCTGAAGTAAAGATAGTGGTACCCGGCAATCAACACATGGTCTCACTGCTAGGCCAGCAGGACCGTTTCCTGAGGACAGTCGAGGGAGCTTTCAACTGTAGGATCGTCGCGCGGGGAAACGAGATCGATATCAAGGGAGATGCAGGAGAAGCGGAAACCTGCACCAAGCTGTTCGAGGAGCTTATCGAACTGCTGGAGGATGGACTCGTCATCACTCCGGAGAACCTGGAACTCGCTATAGACATGGTCAAGAGCGGCAAGGAGATCAAGCCCAGCGAGGTCTTCAAGGAGGCGGTGCTGACCGCTAGAGGCAAGATCATTCGTCCCAAGACGGTCGGACAGAAACGTTATGTGGAGACGATGAGAAAATCCACTATAGTTTTCAGCATAGGCCCCGCGGGCACCGGGAAGACGTACCTGGCGCTTGCTTACGCAGTACAGGGCCTTCTCGACCGCAAGGTCGACAGACTTGTCCTCACGAGGCCAGCTGTGGAGGCCGGCGAGAAACTCGGTTTTCTCCCCGGTGACCTATATCAGAAGGTCGATCCTTACTTGAGGCCTCTCTATGACGCGCTGTATGAGATGCTTGGCGCGGAGAGGTTCCATCGCATGATGGAACAGGGCATTATCGAGGTGGCGCCTCTGGCATTCATGCGCGGCAGGACCCTGAACGATTCTTTCATAATCTTAGACGAGGCCCAGAATACGAGCCCAGAGCAGATGAAGATGTTCCTCACACGTCTTGGGTTCGGCAGCAGGGTCGTAATCACGGGCGACATCACGCAGGTCGATCTCCCCAAGGAAATGGATTCGGGATTGATGGTCGTACGAGACATACTCTCCGGGATTGAGGGCGTCGAGTTCGTTTACCTGGATGCGAGCGATGTGGTCAGGCACAAGATCGTCCAGCAGATCGTCGAGGCCTACAAGGATTATGAGTCCAGGAGAGAGGCAGCAGAACCGGCCGACGGTTGATATGCGAAATAAAACCAGGTACCTACAGGCGTTGGCCCGAATGAGGGCACGTTTCTCCCACACATCCATATCTCTCAGGCGCTGGCTGGTCGCAGCGTTGATATTAGTCTTCCTTGTGATAATCATGTCGATCGAGATATCGCCGTTCGGGTATCTGGTTGAGGTCGGAAAGACGAGCAAGAAGACAATTATCGCTCCAAGGACCGTACAGTACGTGGACAAGGCGAAGACCAGGGAGCAGCAGGATGTGGCGGCTGCAGCGGTACAGGAGGTTTTCACGTTCAACGGCTCGGTGGTACGCGCCGTAGAGAGTGACCTGGACGGCATTTTCAGGGCCATTGACGAAATAGACTCATTGCAGATAACGCGACAGGAAAAGATAGACCGCATAAACCAGAACATCTCAAAAAAACTTCCCTCCGGCACAATAGGAAGTCTGCTCGACCTCTTGCCCGCGCAGAGAAAGCAGGTTAAAGACGTGGTCGCGAGGGCGATCGGAAGCGTGATGAAGGATGATATCACCGAGGCCAACTTAGAGGAGGAGGCTGAAAAGGCGCGAAGATCTGCGTCCGATTCCCAGCAAGACGCGGCTTTGAAAACCGTGACGGGAGACGTTACAGCTCTACTTGTACAACCCAATACGCTGTTTGACAAGCGGGAGACCGACAGGCGCAGGAAGGCAGCACGGGACGCTGTAAAACCTGTGATCACGACGAAGCTCCAGGGAGAGATAATCGTGAACAAGGGGGAGATAGTCACGGCCGACGAGGTTGACCTGTTCAAGAGCCTCGGCTTCAGGCAGCCTACTTTCACAGCGATGAATCTCCTGTACATGGCGTTGTTCACATCAGTCCTGCTCGCGGCTTTTGGGCTGTTCCTGAGGAGATACCGCCCGAAATTATTTGGCAGCCCGGGCCTTCTTACGCTGATGGGCATGATGATCGTCATGTTCACCGCGGTTGCGAAGGTACTGACAGTGGCATCCAGCAGTTGGTCTCCTTTCTGGGGCTATTTCATGCCAAGTGCCGCAGTGGCGTTGATGGCCGCCGTCCTTTTTGACAACGTTGTAGCAGTGATGATGGTCATCTCCTGTGGGCTTATAGCGGGAATCGTCACCGGAGGGAATTTTTCTGCATCTGCGTTTACGCTTCTAGGGGGCCTTTTCCCGGCGGTGATCGTATCTAGGTCGTCAACGCGCCACGAGCTCCGCAGGGCGGGCCTCTATACGAGCTTCTGGCTGGCGCTGGTGGCTTTTATAGTCAGCTTACTGACCCAGACGCGACAGGATGTACTGCTGCATACAGGTATCGGTTTTTTGAACGGAGCGGTATGCGCGATAGTTGCTATGGGATCGCTGCCTTTCCTGGAGACTACGTTCAGAGTCTCGACTAATACCTGGCTGCTAGAGCTGGCTTCCCCCGAGCAGGAGCTTCTCAAGGAGCTTTCGATGAAAGCGCCAGGGACCTACTCTCACAGCGTCATGGTCGCGAATCTGGCCGAGGCTGGCGCAAGGGAGGTCGGAAGCGACCCGATGCTTGCACGCGTGGCTGCTTACTACCACGACGTGGGAAAGATAAAGAGAGCGAGGTTCTTCGTCGAAAACCAGCCTGCGGAGACTAACCCACACAGCAAAATAAGCCCCAACTTGAGTTCGCTGGTCATCGCCTCTCACGTGAAGGACGGTGTGGCGATGCTGGAGGAGAACAACTTCCCCCCGGATCTCGTAAGCATAGTTCAGCAGCACCACGGAACCGGGATAATAAGATATTTCTACGAATGTGCACTTGAGGGGCAGGAGAACGTACCCGTTGACGAGAGCCGGTTCCGTTATCGTTCTGAAAAACCGAGTGGCAGGACCGCCGGCATACTGTTGCTCGCTGACGCTGTAGAGGCTACGGCACGGACACTGAACCAACCGTCCGCTTCGACCATCGACCAGTTGGTAGATCGAATCGTTAAGGAGAAACTCGAGGATGGGCAGCTCGACGAATGCGACCTAACCTTCAACGATATAACCAAGATAAAGAAAGTCTTCACGAAGATCCTGGTAAACGCCTACCACATCAGGGTCGAATACCCAGTAGGCGGCCATATGGGGACAAAGGGGAAAAGTGCGGGTAAAGGTTAGCGCTGAGGTTCCCTGGGAGAGACAGAAGGCGCGTAAGCTTGAGAGGTTTCTCAGGCGCTTGATGCGAAAAATGAGTCTGGGTGGTGGATTGGAACTCAGCGTGTTGCTCGTGGAGGAAGAGCGTATCCGTGAGTTGAACCGTATGTATCTGGGGAGAGGCGAAGAAACCGACGTACTGGCTTTCCCCCAGCTGGTAGAGGATGAGCTAACCGACGCAGGAAGGATAAATAGGGGTTGCCCGGAGCCTCTCGGGGATATCGTTATCTGTCTGCCTGTTGCTAAGAAACAGGCAGAGGAATCTGGCATCACCGAGAAAGAGGAAATAGACCTGCTTGCCGTGCACGGCCTGCTGCACCTCATCGGCTATGACCATGAGACTGATGACGAAGTTGACCGTATGCGAGAGATGGAAACCGGACTTCTGGGTCGAAGTATATATACCAAGACTGAGAGGGAGTAGTTCGAGATGGCCGTAGTGTGGTCGTTGATTGCTCTGGCAGTACTGATCTTGATTGCCGCCTACCTGGCGGCTTCGGAGACCGCCCTGATGCGCGTGAGCCGTATCAGGGTGAGGTATCTGGCCGAGAAAAAGGTGCGAAACGCCGAAAAGCTGGAAAGACTCATAAAAGACCCCGATTGGTTCCTCCCAACAGTGCTTCTGATGGCTATCATCGTTCAGCTCACGTCAGCATCTATAGCCACCTGGTTGACACTGAGGCTGACTGATAATGCTGCATATGGCGTTGTCGTCGGCACCGCCGTTATCACTGCCATGATGTTCATCTTTGGCGAGCTGGTCCCCAAAGCTGCAGGCAGTCATGACCCCGAGAGAGTGGCACTCCGTGTTACCCGTCCGATAATGATTCTCAGCAAGGTTCTGCGCCCGGTAGCACTCATATTGGAATGGATCGCTGCAGGTGTCTTGAAACTGTTTCGTATAGATAAGCTAAAAGGCGAAATGATAGTAAGGGAAGAGGGGGAGATACTGACCATGGTAACGGCGGCCGAGGAGCACGACGTTATCGAGGAAGAAGAGAAGGAGATGATCCACTCGGTATTCGAGTTCGGGGATACCATCGCACGGGAAGTGATGGTGCCGAGACCGGACATGGTCATATTGCCGGCGAATGCGACCGTCGAAAACGCCCTGAGTATTACCACGGAATACGGTTTCTCGAGAATACCCGTGTTCAAGGACAGCGTCGATAACATAGTTGGCTTGCTATACGCGAAGGATTTGATAGAACGTCTTCGCAGGGGAGAACTGGACCATGCCGTAGGAGACATGGTGCGGGAGGCTTATTTCATCCCGGAAACAAAAAGGCTGGGAGAGCTTCTGAGGGAACTGCAGAAGCGCAAGGTCCATATGAACATAGTTGTCGATGAATATGGTACGGTGGTCGGCCTGGTAACGATCGAGGACCTTCTGGAGGAGATAGTAGGAGAGATCTTCGACGAGTTCGACCGTGAGATCAAGCTTGTGGAGCATGTCGGGCCGAAGCGGTTCCGCGTGGACGCGCGGATGAACATGGATGAACTGAACGAGCTTTTGGACTTCGAAATCCCTCATGAGGACGTGGATACCGTGGGCGGCCTGGTATTCAAGGTCCTCGGGAAGGTGCCGGTCCCAGGCGAAGCTTTTGTATACCACGGGGTTTCCTTCAAGGTCGAGAAGGTCCGGGGTCACAGGATTTCAAAAGTGATGCTAGACGCAATCAGCGAGAATCCGGAGGGGGACAGGGGTTAACACACCTGAAATCCATGCTGGAAGCGGTGCAAAGGGCCGGTGTCGACCTGATTACGGTTCCCGAACTTGAGAGAGAGCGCGGTATAATCGTTATTTTCACCGGGAGGCTGGGAGGGAACAGCAGGCCTCCGTTTGATAGCCTTAACCTGGCGTACGACGCCGGTGATGAAAACAAAGTTGTAACATCAAACAGACACCTCGTTGGAAAAATACTGGGAATTCCACCGGAGGACTGGGTTTTATGCCAACAGGTGCACGGTTCCTGCGTGAAGCGGGTCGGTGAACTTGAGAGAGGAAGGGGAGGACTGGATCACTGGTCGGCGATTCCGAGGGCAGATGGGCTTATATCCGATAGAGAGGGCCTTGTGCTCGGTATTCTTACAGCCGACTGTCTTCCGCTGGTGCTGGTCTGTGGTTCCGAGAGTGCGGTGGGCGTCGCGCATGTGGGATGGAGAGGGGCTCTTTACGGAGTTGTGATCTCTGCACTGAAAAGGCTTTTTGAATACTCTGGCTGCCGTCCTGATGAGATAACCGCTTTTCTTGGTCCCTGCATCGGACCTTGCTGTCTGAAGATAGGAAAGGATGTGGCGGACGATTTCCGGCGATTTATAGGAGATAAGGCCGTCATAGAAGGGGAGGATGGGAGTCCGCGGCTAGACCTAGCGTCTATATGCCGGAGGCAACTGCTAGGGTCCGGAATAGACTATACCAACATATTCTCGGCAGACGTATGCACGTCCTGCGATGAGAAGTACTTCTCATACAGGGGTTCTGGCGGAACCACCGGACGTCAAGCGGGAATGGTAGCTATTCTGTAGCAGGTCTGGGTGGAGATTTGGAAAAGAAAGTAAGGGCTCGTGTGAATATAAGAGGAAGGGTACAGGGTGTATTTTTCCGTGCTGAGACTAGGCAGGAAGCGATATCGCTGGGGCTGGATGGGTGGGTAAGGAACGTCCCGGACGGTACAGTTGAGGTGGTTTTCGAGGGAGGACAGGCAAACGTTGAGCGGGCGATAGAATGGTGCCGCACGGGGCCGCGTGGGGCGCTTGTATCCGATGTCGAGATAACCTGGGAAGAACCGTGTGATGAGGATGGATTCAGGGTGCTCCACTAGGGTTCCTGCGATGAAGACCATGAAGGGAAAAGCTTAACTGAGGCGAAAAATATGGAGAAGTCAATAAAAGGTAATGTTGATGCCGTGAGGGGGCGGATAGGTGAGGCTGCCCGAAAAGTAGGGCGGGATCCCGTGGAGGTGACTTTATTAGCTGCTACAAAGAATAGAAGCGCCGAGATGGTTCAGGAAGCGATTTCAGCGGGTGTTAGAGTGTTCGGGGAGAACAGGGTCCAAGAGCTTGTGGAAAAGGTGGACCGGGTTGAAGGGGAAATTGATTGGCACTTCATTGGGCACCTGCAGAGAAACAAAGTCAAGACCGTTGTGGGTGTTGTGAGTCTTGTTCATTCGGTTGATACCTTCAGGCTTGCACAGGAGATCGACAGGAGGGCAGGACAGATAGGGAGGAGTCAGGCACTATTGTTGCAGGTAAACGTTGCGGGGGAAGAGAGTAAGTTCGGTGTAGCCCCCTCGGATTTGGCTGTACTGGTTGACGAGTTGAAAGACTTGCGGAACATCGAGGTCAGAGGTTTGTCGACGATAGCGCCTCTCGTAGATGAACCCGAGAAGGTGCGATGGGTCTTTCGCGAGCTGAGAGATCTCGGGAGAGAGCTGGAACAGGAGAATAAGGACTTCACCTGCTCGGAGCTGTCAATGGGCATGACGGGTGACTTCGAAGTGGCAGTGGAGGAGGGTTCCACGATTGTCAGGGTGGGGACGGCCATTTTCGATATAGATTGAAAGTAAAGGTAACGGACTATTCAAGGAGGTTATTCTTATGCCAGGTTTCTGGGGCAGGGTCGCTGAATGGCTGGGGCTCAAGGAGCCCGATGAATTCGGCGAGATGCGTGCCCGGGAAGAGGCAGTCGAGGAAATCTCGGACAGGGTGCCTAGAAGGCGGAGTACCGAAAGGATACTCCAGCCTGTGCCGGAGACACCTGCCAGGGTTCATGTGATCGAGCCAAAGAGCTTCAATGATGCCGAGCAGATAGGCGCCAAGTTCAAGAACGACACTCCCGTTATCGTTAACCTTCAGAACATCGACAGGGAACTCGCCAAGCGCCTGATCGACTTTGTGAGCGGCCTTACCTATGGCCTCGACGGAGGCATCCAGAGGGTGGCAGAGATGGTATTTCTTCTGACGCCTGCTGACGTCGAGGTATCTGCTGAAGACCGTAAGTGGATGCGCGAAAAGGGTTTCTTCAACCAGTTCTAGCAATTGGGTGTGGAAATTGTACGAAGTAGCTCTTATCGGCGCCGGTAACATGGGCGAGGCTATGCTTAGGGGATGGCTGGAGTCCCGGCTTCTGAAGGCTTCAGATGTCGTTATATGCGAAAAAGACGTGGCTAAGGCAGGGTTGATAGAGGAGCGATACCGAACAGACTCCACGCCGGACTCAGAATCGGCCACCGGGGCGGCAAAGACGGTTGTTTTAGCCGTCAAGCCGCAGGACAGCGTGGGATTGCTACAGGAGATTGCTGGCGCCGTGGTGAGTGGTAAGACCGTGCTGTCAATAGTAGCGGGGCTGCCTCTTAACAAAATACGGGAGGAGCTTGGCCCAGAACCGAACCTGGTGAGGGCGATGCCGAATCTGGCGGCTCGAGTCAGAGCGGCGGTTACAGCCTACGCGATTGATGCGGGTACTGGCGGCATGGATAGGGAGACGGTAGAGAATCTGCTGGGGGTAATCGGTGAAGTGTTGGAAGTGGAAGAGCGTTTCATGGACCTCGTAACGGCTTTGAGCGGCAGTGGGCCTGCCTATTTTTTCATTCTTGTAGAGGCGCTTGAAGATGCAGGGGTAGAAAGGGGCCTAAAAAGGGAGATATCCGGCAGGCTCGCGCGTGAGACGCTCTGGGGTGCGGCCAAAATATTAAAGGACACCGGGATTGACGTGCGGGAGTTGCGGGCCGCCGTATCATCTCCCGGTGGCACAACGCTGGCCGCCCTCGAGGAGCTTGAAAAATCAGGCTTGACGAAGGCGATAGACGATGCTGTAGGTGCGGCCCATAAGCGGGCCGCGGAGCTGACCCAGCGATAGATCTAGACAATGGAGGTATGGGCTAATGGCACTTACTCCGCTTGACATCCATCATAAGGAGTTCCGGACCGCGCGTTTCGGCGGCTACAACGAGGAAGAGGTGGACTCGTTCCTAGACCTGGTAGCCGATGAGTTTGAGAGGATGATTCAGGAGGACACCGAGCTCAAACAGCAGATAGAACAAATGAAAAAAAGGCTGTCGGAGTTCGAGGAGATGCAGGCGACACTTCAGAGTGCCCTACTGGCTGCCACAAGATCCGCGGAAACGGTCAAGGAGCAGGCAAGACAGGAGTCCGAAGAGATTGTGACCAAGGCACAGGAGGAGGCGGATGCGCTGGTCAAAGCCGCTCAGGAGCAGGCAAGTCAGATGATGCTGAGGGCGGAGAATGAAACGCAGAAGCTCGAGCGTGATTTCGCGAGGCTTAAGGAGATAAAGAAGCAGTATATGAAGGGCTTGAGGGAAGTGGCGGAGTCGCACCTGCTCGAGGTCGAGGAACTCGAGTCCATTGATGAGAGCGAAATACAACCGGAGGAGCTACAGACGGCTGCCGAGCCTCTGAACGTAGAGGATGAACCTGCATCCGTACTCATGGAGGAGTCACCGATTCAGACACCTCCACAAGAAACGCCACCGGTCAGCACGCCTTCCTCTGTGCCGGAGCCCCCGTTATCGGGACCGGCAGCTCAGCCGATGGAAGAGATATCTCCTCCTCCGACTCTAGAGAACAGCGCAGACTCGCAGCTCGAAAGAGTCGTCGTCGAGCCTGCGGTGAAGGCACCGGGGGGAGTACCCTCGGCCAAAGCGGATGAATCACGGGTAGCTGTTGGGACCGGAGTACGGAGCAAACTAATGGAGCCGGGAGACCAGGTTGAGCCGGGCCGCGGCCGGATCGACGTTGTCGAGAAAATGGTGCCGTCGAGCTCGGACCTCGTTGATGAAGTCCTGCCGGTGAAGGATAGTGATCGCATATATGCGGAATTCGAGGAGCTGCAAGGGGATACGGAGCGTGGTCAAAGAGGAAGAAAAGGCAGGGGGGACAAACGGGAGAAGCACTTCTTTTGGGAATGATATATCCATAATCGGGAACTTGGTGTACATAGTCGCTTGAGCCGGGACTTAGTTCCCGGCATACTCTTATAATGGCTATTCCATAAGTGCGTACTGGGACTTAACATCGCTTCAAGGGACTGCAAGAGCGGCAGAATAATAAAGGTCAGGGTCACTCCGAGGTGTTCCCGGACGAGGGTTGAAAAGGTGGAAGGTGGCTCTTATCGGGTTTACCTCAGGGCGGTTCCCGAGAAAGGCAGAGCGAATAGCGAACTCCTGACCGTTTTGGCTCGTTATCTGGGGGTATCCAGAAGTGACATAGTGATAATGCGGGGCAGCGGTTCGCGTGACAAGGTTCTGAAAGTGAAGGAAAGTGGTTGAGCGTATGCTTGTATTGCTTAAGCAAACGTGCTAAAGTTAAAGGTGAATGAACGCTGACGATAAGACTGTGATAAGGGTTTTTATGGGAATACCGCTGAGCCCTGAGGTAAGGCGATACGTTGCTGACATAGCGCAGGACCTTTCCAAACAGGTGCCGGATGTCAGGTGGGTGGCACCGGAGAAGCTGCACGTGACTCTGAAATTCATCGGCAATTGCGGCAATGACATGCTTGGTCGCCTTATAGAGGTGATGAAGAAGGCGCCGTTTTACCTGCCACTTACTCTGAAAGTTGGCGGAATTGGAGGATTCCCGTCGCAGGGTTCTGCTAGAGTTATATGGGTTGGCGCGGAGGACGAAGAAAAAAAGATAAACGAGTTATACAGAGCACTCGAAAAAGGTACAGAGAAATTAGGTTTCGCAAGTGAGAAACGCCACTACAAGCCTCACATAACAGTGGGGCGTGCCAAGAAAAGGCCGGTGAAGCTACCGGCCGGGATTAGCAGTATGGGAGGGACGGGCGTGGTGCTCGAGGTAGGCGATGTAGTTCTTTTCCGCAGTTTACTGAAGAGGACAGGTGCCGAATATTCTGTTATAGAAAGGGTTGGTGTTAAGGATAACTTCGAACGGGAGGGTGAGAGGTTTGGAAAAACAGAGTTCTCTTGACATGGCATTGATGCAGATAGAACGCCAGTTCGGCAGGGGCTCTATCATGAAGCTAGGAGCCGAAGCCGACCGTATGGCGGTAGAGGTCATACCAACGGGATCACTTGCGCTCGATGTTGCCCTCGGGGTGGGTGGTGTGCCCCGTGGAAGGGTCGTCGAGATATTCGGACCGGAGGCGAGCGGAAAGACCACCGTGGCACTTCACATGGTGGCTGAGGCCCAGAAGCGTGGGGGGGTCGGCGCTGTCATCGACGCCGAAAATGCCATGGATCCCCAATATGCACGCGCATTAGGTGTTGATATCGATGAACTTCTGGTCAGTCAACCAGATACAGGAGAGCAGGCTCTGGAGATAACGGAGCTGTTGGTAAGGAGCGCCTCGGTGGATGTGGTCGTGATAGACTCGGTAGCGGCGCTTTTACCGCGTGCGGAGCTCGAGGGGGAGATAGGCGATACTCACGTCGGCCTTCAGGCCAGGCTCATGTCTCAAGCCCTACGCAAGTTATCCAATGCAATAAATCGGTCGAACACAGTGGCGATATTCATCAACCAGCTCCGGGAGAAGATAGGCGTGATGTTTGGCAATCCCGAGGTGACGCCCGGTGGTCGTGCACTCAAGTTTTATTCATCGGTGAGGCTAGACCTCAGGAAGATTGATACGATAAAGAAGGGCACAGAGATAGTTGGCAACCGTGTACGAGCACGCGTGGTGAAGAACAAGGTTGCCCCTCCTTTCAGGAACGCGGAGTTCGATATCATGTATGGTCATGGGATATCGATGGAAGGGGACATAGTAGATCTGGGTGTTGCGGAAGGGATCATAAAGAAGAGCGGTGCCTGGTACATGTTCGGGGAGGACCAGCTGGGGCAGGGGAGGGAGAATGTCAAGGAGTTCCTTTCCGAGCATCAGAATGTCTCCTCGAAGATCGAAGGCCTGATCAGGGATAAGGTTGGGCTTTCCGGACCTCCGGCGGAGGAATCGGAAGTCGGCGGAGTCAGTGAAGGTGAAACAAAGGGTGCCCGCGGAAAGTAGGCTCGATCAGGGGTTTAATCCCAGGGAAAAGGAAGCCCTGGACAGGGCATTAAGGTTCTTGGAATACAGGCCACGTTCAAGCGGCGAGATTCGGGAGAGAATGCGCAAATGGGGCTACGGAAACCGGGTGAGCAGCAAGGTGATAGATTATCTCCAGGCTAGAGGGCTGGTCGACGACCGGGAGTTCGCCCGGCTTTTTATGGAGGAGCTCATTGAGAAACAGTTCGGTTTCTACCGTGTACGCGAGAAGCTTTTCGCCAAACGGCTGGCCAAGGACGTGGTCGAAGAGGTCATGTCGGATTATCCTAGCGAATATGAGTACGGCAGGGCTTATGAGCTCGGACTGGCCAGAGCTGAGCGAATGTCCGGGCAGGGTGAGCAAACGAGGCAGAGGAAGCTCATAGGATTCCTAGAGCGAAGAGGTTTTCCGAGCGACGTGGCAAGGGAAGTGGGTAGATCTTTAGTCCGTGTTGACACCGAATTGGGGCGGGAATAAAATCGTATTTGGATATACGAGGCACGGAAATATCGATTCATTGATATATAAGGTATTTGCATCTAGGAGTAAACGAAGTAAGACCTTAATCTTTAGCTGCACTTAATAAGTGCTGCGACTGTCAATGATATTAAAGATATTGAAGTGCTGAGCAATGCTCGGCACTTTTTCATAGAAAGGGGGTAATCGAGATCTTTTATGTAATAATCGGAATCGCTGCTCTTCTGGTAGGTGTTGTGGGCGGATTCCTCGTGCGCAAATATCTATCAGAGGCAAGAGTAGCCACTGCAGAGAGTACTGCGAAAAAGATCCTGGCTGATGCGCAGAGAGAGGTAGAAAGTATCAGGCGTGAAGCCGAGGTCGAAGCCAAGGACAAGATATTCGCTGCGAGGTCGGATGCCGAGCGAGAACTCAAGAGTCGAAGGAGCGACCTGCAGAGGCTTGAGCGAAGGCTGATGCAAAGAGAGGAGAGCCTTGAAGCAAAGGAAACAGAGGCGGGTAAGAAGGACAAGCGCCTCGCTTCCTGGGAGGATCATCTCAAGAGTCAGGAATCCAAACTCGTGAAGGCTGCCACGGAACAGAAGCGGCTTCTCGAGAAAGTCGCCCGTATGACCGCTCAGGAAGCAAAGGACTATCTGGTTCGGTCTTTGGAGGAGGAAGTCAAGCTGGAGAGCGCGATGTTTATCAAAGAGGAAGAAGCAAGAGCCCGCGAAGAGGCCGAGAAGCGGGCAAAGAAGATAATCTCGCTTGCGATACAGAGATGTGCTTCTGAACACGTGGCTGAAACCACAGTATCGGTTGTTCCGCTTCCGTCCGATGAGATGAAAGGAAGGATAATCGGGAGGGAGGGCCGTAACATCAGGACTTTTGAGAACCTGACCGGGATAAATCTCATCATCGACGACACGCCTGAGGCGGTCATATTGTCCAGTTTCGATCCTGCGAGGCGAGAGATCGCACGACTGACGCTAGAGAAGCTGATTACCGACGGAAGGATTCAGCCCGCGCGCATAGAGGAGATGTACGAGAAATCCAAGGCTGAAGTCGAGAACGAAATTAGGGAGGCCGGTGAAGAGGCAGTTTTTGAAGCGGGAGTTCACAATCTGAATAAAGAGCTGGTTAGAGCTCTCGGAAGGTTGAAGTTCAGGACTTCGTACGGTCAGAACGTACTCATCCACTCGCTTGAAGTCGCTCACCTTGCCGGGATCATGGCTTCCGAGATAGGGATTGATATCAAGGTTCCGAAGAGGGCGGGGCTACTGCACGACATAGGTAAAGCCATCGACCACGAAGTGGAAGGATCGCACGCTCTAATAGGCGCTGAGCTTGCCAAGAGGCTCGGCGAGGGGAACGTGGTTTTTCACGCTGTTGAGGCTCACCACGGAGATGTCGAGGTAAAGACCATCGAAGCTGTGCTGGTGCAGGCCGCCGACGCCATCTCCGCCGCCCGCCCTGGCGCTCGTCGTGAAAACCTGGAGAGCTACATCAAAAGACTGGAAAAACTGGAGACGCTGGCGGATTCATTCCCGGGGGTCGAGAAGGTTTACGCCATGCAGGCCGGCAGGGAGATAAGGATAATGGTCCAGGCTGACTCGGTGGACGACCTGCAGAGCGTAACACTCGCGAGGGACATAGCGAAGGAGATAGAGGAACAGCTCGATTACCCCGGTCAGATAAAAATAACGGTGATACGTGAGACCCGAGTCGTAGAATATGCGAAGTAAGCCCGACTGCTCGAGCTGATATGCGCATGGAAACAGACCAGCCAGACCCCTCGGGAGAGCGCAATGTCCTGGATTTTGTTTCGAGCATTACAGATACGGCTCGACAGCGCATCGAAGAAAAGCTTCCGCATGGCTTCGTGCGCCTCAGAGTAGCGGAGGCTGAGAGACGACAGGCGCAGCAGGATATCCGCTCTGTTGAAGACATAGTCAGGGAACTCGTCCGCAACGCCCGCGACGCGGGTGCACGAAACGTATTCGTGGCCTCACAAAAGGAAAGAGGGCGATATCGCAGGCTGACGGTCATCGATGACGGCAGCGGCGTTCCCGCCGACATGCATCAACTGATATTCGAACCCAGAGTGACATCAAAGAGCAAGGACTTCGAAGAAGACCGATACGGGGTACATGGAAGGGGAATGGCTCTTTTCTCGATACGCTCGAGGGTAAGCGATGCCCGCGTAATCTCCTCGATATCCGGGCGCGGTACCGTCATAAGCCTGACAGTTGATACCAGTAAGGTGCCCGAGCGGTCTGACCAGACGACCATGCCGCGGCTGGAGCATTCCGATGGCAAGGAAGACGTCGGCGGTGGGCCGCACAACGTGCCGCGAGTCCTTCTTGAGATGTCAGTGGATTCCCCGGGAATCGATTTCTACCTCGGGTCATTTGCCGATGTGCTGGCGACCATGCGCAGACTCTCTTCGGAGGAAGGTGAAAGGGCACAAGGGGTCATCTGGTCAGATGTCATCGAGCTTGACGATGCAAGGGAGCTTGCCCGTGCAGCTACCGAGGTACTCGGGCTTCATATTTCAGAGAGAAACGCGTACAGGGTTCTCAAGGAAGAGTTGTTGCCACTTCCACCGGTCTATGGCCAGGCTTCATCGGCCAACGGGTATTCCCAGATACAGAAATCGAAAACGATTCCGGGAGCCGAAAAGATCCGGATACGCAATCCTCTAAGAAGGCTCGGAAAAGAAGACCTGGAAGATATCGAGAACGAGACAAAACGAGCAGTCGGAAGAGTACTTGGAAGATACTACTTGAGAACAGCCGGCCCTCCCCGCGTCAGGAAAAGCCGTGGAAAGATCACCATCTCGTTCTACGTGACCGAAGAAGGGGAAGATGATTGATGGCTGAACGTTCAGGTGCCGATACTGCCGGGCCTGGGTCGAGCTGGAGGACGGTCCGCCCAAGATAGATTACGTCCGTTGGGTTAAGGGAGCTACGGGCTGGAAAAGAGAAGGGTACCCGTTTATCGGCTGGATATGACGTTGAACAACGGCGTTGTTGCACGACGGTCCGATGTTCTAGAATGTGGTAACTGTTTCCAAGGGGGAAGGAACCGAGATGGCACTGAAGATATTAGAGGTGGTTGGCGCGGTAGCTGCAGTCATGCTCGTCCTATTCTTGATTCCTGTCCTCTTGAGGCTGCGTCGGACCCTCGACGAGGTCGGCCATATAGTGGCGGAGACCGGGCCACAGGCTACTACACTTCTCAAGAAGGCCCAGACAACATTGGATGGCGTAAACCGCGAGCTTGAGAACATCGAGGAAATAACCAAGGATGCCGAAGTGCTTGTTGAGCGTGTGGGGGATGCTTCCAGGGCCATAGAAGGGGCGATTAAGTCCCCCTTGACCAAGATAGGTCTGCTGACCACTGGAGCTGCCGCGACCGGCATAGCTGTAAAGAAAAGGTTGTCAAAGGAGATTTCCGACAAGAAGTAATGTCCTCGCGTAACGTTATCGAACCCGATTCTTACTTTGTCCGCACTTTTGGCTGCCAGATGAACGTACATGATTCTGAGCACATCGCCGGAGTGCTTGAGGAGTCAGGTTATTCGCGCGCAGCTAAAGCCGAAAAGGCCGAGATCATCGTATTCAATACCTGCTGCGTGAGGAAAAGCGCTGAGGACAAGGCATGGGGGAACCTCAGTGCCCTTCCTTCTGGCGACGCTTCACCTATGGTAGCTGTATGCGGGTGCATGGCCGAGCTATACGGACAAGGGATCTTCGAAAGATCTCCAGGCGTCGACATCGTTTTTGGGCTTGATGCGCTTGAACGCCTGCCCGAGCTGATAAACATGAGCAGGAACGGCCCTGTATGTGACCTTGGCGACAAGAACAAGACGAAGCTCGATGGGCTTCCCGTAGTACAGGGCCGGCCGTCCAGCGCTTGGGTAACGGTGAGCTACGGCTGCGATAGCCACTGCTCATACTGCGTGGTCCCCTTCGTCAGGGGGAAGCAAAGGAGCCGTCCTGCGTATGAGATTGTATCGGAGGTCGAATCGCTAGCCTACGGCGGCGTGATCGAGGTCACTCTGCTCGGGCAGAACGTCAACTCGTACGGACGTGACCTTTCCCCACGCGCGTCATTCGCGGAACTCTTGCAGTCGGTCGCCGCGACGCCGGGGATACAAAGGATCAGGTACGAGACATCGCATCCACGGGATCTAACAGACGACATATTCGCCGTGATGGCTGAGCAGCCGGAAGTGTGCGAGCACCTGCACCTTCCGGTACAGTCCGGGTCGGATCGGATTCTCGAGACCATGAACCGCGGCTACGACAGGCTTTTTTACATCGAAAGGGTAAGAAAGGCGCGCGAGATCATCAAGGATCTGGTCGTATCTACGGACATCATAGTGGGGTTTCCCGGAGAAAGTGAGGCGGATTTTCTCGAGACCATGGATCTCGTGGAGACGGTGGGTTTTGATTCTGCTTTTATATTCATCTACTCTCGGAGGGACGGGACGGCTGCGGCAAAGATGGGGGACGAAATCCCGGCTGAAATAAAGTCTGATCGTTTTATGCGGTTAAGCCGGCTGCAGGATGTTCAAACGTTTCAGTCCCTTGGCAAGCTACTTGGCTGTAGAGTTGAAGTAATGGTCGAAGGCCCGGCCAAAAGGGGAGATTACGTCGCGGGACGTACACGGGGAAACCAGGTAGTACTGCTTCCGGCCGCTGACGCCTCTATGGATTCGTTGGTAATGGCAAAGGTTCATAAGATTGGAAAGCATGCGGTAAGGGCGGATGTAACAGAAGTATTGCAAGCAAAATGTACAAACGGAGGTATAGAGGGGTAGATTGAGACGGGAGCTTTCAGGGATAAAAGCGCGTTATTAATAGTAGACATGATAAATGACTTTGTCGAAGAAGCCGGTGCACTCTCGGTTCCGGGAGCGAAAGAGATCGTATCCAGTATCGCGGAGCTTGCGCGCGAAGCACGCGAAATCGGAGCCCCCGTAATCTATATAAACGATTCTCACGACCCGGATGATGCCGAGTTTGAGACCTGGGCGCCGCATGCGATTGCCGGGACGGAAGGAGCAGAGGTCGCGCAGGGGCTGGAGCCGCAGAACGGGGATTACGTTTTGGCGAAGAAACGCTTTTCAGCGTTTTTTGAGACCGAGCTGGAGGAGATACTCCGGAGACTCGGGGTGGAGCATTTGATTATCACCGGGACGGTGACGAATATATGCATTTTCGCGACTGCGCTGGATGCTATTATCCGGGGATATTCGGTCACGGTCATTGAGGAAGGGGTCGCCGCGCTGGACGAGGAAGACCACCGATTCGCCTTAAAGCAAATAGAGCAGGTCTTCGGGGGAGAGGTCGTTTAGAAAGAAGGGAAGACGGATTATGGGTTTTCACATAGCTTCCGAGGAACATATCAAACAGGGGAAGGTAACCGATGTCTATTTCGAGCGCGTCACCGACGCTCTGAGGAAAAAAGGCATCAACCCGCTGGTATCCATGGAGGTAGGGGCCTCCTCGCTGCCCCGTGATTGGCAATGGGCCGTATTCGCGGGGCTTGAAGAGGTACTGGAACTGGTAGACGGACTTCCGGTGACACTACGAGTGCTTTCCGAGGGCTCTCTTTTCATGGCCGGTGAGCCGGTTATGTCCGTGACGGGCAGATATCTTGATTTTGGGATCTACGAGACGGCTATCCTGGGTCTTGTCTGCCAGGCGTCGGGTATCGCTACTAATGCGGCCCGATGCAAGCACGCGGCTGATGGGCGGATTGTAATAAGCTTTGGCGCCCGCCGCATGCATCCAGCAATTGCCCCGATGATTGAGCGCAACGCTTTCATCGGTGGTTGCGACGGAGTTGCGGTCATTGAGAGCGCAGAGCTCATCGGGGAGGCTCCCTCGGGCACCATGTCGCATACCCTCGTACTTTGCGCTCAAGATGAGAGATTAGCATATGAAATATACGACGAGACGATCGACAAGAATGTCGAGCGGGTCGCCCTTGTGGACACGTTCCAGGACGAGAAGTTCGGGGCCCTGTACGCGGCAGAGGTACTCGGCGAGAAGCTATTTGCGGTCCGGCTTGACACCCCAGGATCCCGTAGGGGTGATTTCTTGAGGATAATGAAAGAGGTACGGTGGGAACTCGATATACGTGGATACGACTACGTCAAGATATTCATCTCTGGTGGAATTGACGAGAACAAGATACTCGAGTACAACCCCGTCGCGGACGCCTATGGAGTGGGCACTCACATTAGCAATTCTCCCGTGGTTGATTTTTCAATGGACATCGTTGAGATAGAAGGTAAGCCTATTGCCAAGCGAGGCAAGGAATCAGGCTTGAAGCAGTTGTGGGTCTGCCCAAATTGCGGTTTCCGGGTGCAGACCCTTGAAAAAGAGGGGGGTAAGACATGCAATGGGTGCGGGGGCGCCGTGGAGGGCCTTCTCAAGGAGCGATACAAAGAAGGTAAAAAGTTGGTGGCCGCACTTCCTCCCAGGGATATAAGGTCGTTTGTGCTCGAACAACTAGAGACTGTTGAGATGTGAGTCTTGGCGGGTTCCTGCATATCTCCTGATAGAAATACTGCCTGGCGTTTCATAGACGATGGGGAGCGGAGCGGCGCTTTCAACATGGCAAGGGACGAAGCAGTCGCAAGAAGCGTCTGTCTTGGCTACCCGCCAACGCTCAGGGTATACCGGTTCAAGCCTGCTGCAATAAGTATCGGTCGTTTTCAACAAGTATGCGGTTGTATAGACCTGGCGGCCTGCGAGCGGAAGAAGATAGAGGTCGTACGCAGGCCGACCGGAGGCCTTGCCATACTTCATCTGGACGACTTCACGTACAGCGTCTCGTTGCCGCGGCAACAGGGTACGATTGATCCAAAGGATCGGTATTTCGCACTTGTCGCGGATGGGATACTAGAGACCTTGCTTCAACTGGGGATTGAAGGTCGTGTGGTATCTCACAGAGGGAAGGGTGTTCGACCTTCGATATGGTGTTTCGACGGGGCCTTCGGAGTGGACATCGAGTGGCGGGGCAGGAAGATCTGCGGCAGTGCCCAGAGACTCTATAGGGAAGCGGTGTTGCAGCACGGATCGTTTTTCATCAGCGTTAACAACGAGCTACGTGAACAGATTGTCGCGGCCTGTCAAGATGTTGCGAAGGCCGGACAGCAGTCAAATACTTTCGTATCCCTGCTCGAGGCTGCGGGGAGAGCGGTGACCTGGGAGCAGGTTAGACTGGCCTTCCTGGAAGGGTTTTCAAAGTCCTTATTGCTTGATATTGTGCCAGGTCGATTGAGCGAAAACGAGGAGTTCCTGGCGGAACGATTATACGAAACGAAGTACGCCACGGATGACTGGCTTTTGGGAAAAGGCCCTTAGGGAGCCCGCACTGTTTATGTTATCATTATGGCACGGCGACGCTGATGGAGGTGACGATGACCGACAAAGACGTGGAGAGGAACGTGCGTTCAACCACAATCGAGGGAATCAGAACACCGACTGAGCGCCATGTTCAGAGTATTGGCGAACGTCACACGGCATCCGGGGAGAAGTACCAGGCGAAGAAGACGAAAAAGAGCCTCCTTGAAAAATTCCGAAGTCGAGAACTACAGAAGCAGGGAAAGGCTGTTGAAGTGGAGGGTGGAGGTGAGCCCGGTGAGCCAGGAGGAAACGCCGGGGGGGAAGATACTGTCGAGTAAGATATATATAGGCCTCGAACAATTATCGTCCAGACAGCAGAAGGTCGTGCTGGGGCTTATCAAGGAAATGGGTTTTACGAGTGAAGAGGTCGCGGAACTGGTTATCGGAATGGGAGAGCAAGAAAAGACTGGAAGTGAGTGATGTTTTGTCCAGCGTGTAGTAAGAGCAATCCTGATGAGAGCGCGTATTGCTCACAGTGCGGCGCTTACCTTGGCTCAAAAGCACGGGAGGGAGACACGACCATAACGTTTACGCCGGTGGAGGCGGAGGTGGAAGGAGAGAAGGAGGTGCTGGTTCCAGAGGAGGAACTCTCTGCCGGTGCCGCGATGCTCGTTGTAAAGAGAGGCCCAAACGCAGGTACACGGTTTATGCTGACCAAGGAGATGACAACCGCGGGTCGACACCCCGAGAGCGATATATTCCTGGATGACATCACGGTCTCCCGCAGGCATGCAGAGATACATGGGGCGGGGCAACAATTCCGGATCGTTGATATGGGTAGCCTTAACGGCACCTATGTTAATAGATTGAGAGTTGAGGAAAGCGATCTGGAAAGCGGCGACGAGATACAGATCGGTAAGTTTCGCCTTATATTTTTCCGTAAATAATCCCGAAACTGTTGACAGAGGCGCCCTTTTCTCGCATATTACATTTTAAGGTTTGACTTAACGTTCAGAGTTATTCAACAAGGTGTCAACATGGCTGAAGTGGAGAAAAAATTCGGGATTGGAGAAGTACAGAACCTCCTCAAGAAAGAATTTCCCGATGTAACGATTAGCAAGATACGCTTTCTTGAAAAAGAGGGTCTGATAACACCAGAGAGGACTCAAAGCGGATATAGAAAATATACGCGTACGCATGTCAAACAGCTGAGCTATATACTTCGACTTCAGCGTGAGGAGTATCTGCCCCTTTCGGTGATAAAACGCAAAATACACGACTTGAAGTCGGGCAAGGTCATAGCCGGAGATCTTGCACTAATGTCCGGGCAGGACACGGAGCCATCGCTGACTGGAGAAGTACCGGTGTCTTTTGATCTCGCGCCCGCTAAGGTCGGGCTGGCACTTGAAACGATCGATGAACTTGTTGATTACGGCGTGGTGAAAGTCCGAGAAAGCCCAGAGGGGAGATATTTTTCACCTGCTGACATGAGGGTTCTGGCCATAGCCAAAGAGTTCCTGAAGTACGGTGTGGAGCCGAGGCACCTGCGGATTTTTACGCAGTTTGTGACCCGGGAAGCTTCTTTCATTGAGCAGATCATCAGGCCGCAACTGCAGCACAAGGACCCCAATGCGAAACGTAACGCGCTAAAAGAACTCGAGAATCTGATCGGACTGTCACAGATGTTTATCCAGACGATTCTCCGTCAGGCTCTGGCGGCGTACCTGCCCCGTGCCGTCGGCGTCTCCGTGCCGGGTGAAGCCTTGACCGCGGATCGGTCTGAAGAAGTTGAATCGGAAAGGGAGAGCTCCGCGGAGGCAGGACAGGAAGCACGGGTAAAGAACGAGAGCGCTGAGATGTTCCCCGAGTGATGATATAATACGAGAGCGCCAAATTGCTTACTTCCATCAGGGGAAGTGAGCGTGAAGGACCAGATGGCTGAGAGCGACAATTCTGACAAACAAATACATTCGGCGAGCGGCGTGACTCCTCTAAAGTCGATGGGAGTGGTTGTGCCTTGATCTAATACGGGAAAGAGGCGGTTGTGATGCCCTCTTCCTGAGGGCTTTTTTATCGCCCTTGAACAGGGAGCATGTTGTGCCGTACTTGAGCGCCATGCTGGGAAATAAAATAGAGGATGAGGATGGGAATTCGCTGGGCCGCTTGGAAGACATAGTGGTCTTGCCCGGTGCAAGGTTCCCCGTGGTTCGAGGGGTAGTGGTGCATTCGGGGCACGGCCGGAACAGGCGGCGCTTTTTTGTGCCTTGGGAAAAGGTGAGTGATTGGAGGGCGAACAAGCTCATTGCCTTGACGCCCATCGAGGACAGCCGCCCGGGGCCCGAGGACATCTTTCTTGCGAGGGACCTCCTTGACAAGCAGATAGTGGATTTGGACGGCTACAAGATAGTACGGGTCAACGACATCAGGCTGGCAAGCGCCGGTAGAGAGATGCGCGTCTTAGGGGCAGACGTCGGGCTGGTCGCCATACTCCGGAGGCTGGGGCTCGCGCCGTCCAGGCATCCCAGGCGTGCTGAGCCCACGGGAATGAGGGGAGGCCGGATAGTTCCATGGAACCTTGTCTCTCCAATATCCCCCATGCCTCATGAGGTGAGGCTGCGCGTTCCTTATCGGGAGTACCTGGAGATTCACCCTTCGGACATTGCCGATATCATCGAACAACTTGACGTAGAACAGCGCGCCAAGGTGCTTGCGCTCATCGAAGATCCAAAAGCGGCCGAGGTATTGACACACATACTTCCACAGGTCAGGTCGTCAGTCGCGGAGGCGATGGGGGATGAGCGACTTTCAGATTTGCTTGAAATAATGCCTCCGGACGAGGCAGCGGATATACTCGGGTCTCTTCCAAGGGAAAAGGCACAGGTTTTGCTTTCACTGATGGGGATAGAGGAAGCGTCGGTAGTAAGCGAACTGCTCGGATACGATTCCGACACAGCGGGAGGTCGGATGACTACCGAGTTTGTAGCTTTAAGGAAGTCCATGACGACGGCAGAGACGATCGATTACCTGAGGAAAAAGGGAGCTGAGGCCGAGACGATATATTACATATATGTCGTGGACGGAGACAGTCATCTTTCGGGCGTGCTGTCTCTACGAGACTTACTGCGCGCCCGGCCTGATGAGATTGTTGGCAATATAATGAAGAGGGACCTAATAACTGCGGATCTTCAGGATGACCAGGAGCTTGTGGCCGAGAGGCTATCCCGTTACAAGCTGCTGGCGATTCCGGTGCTTGACATCGACCACGTGCTTAAAGGAATCGTTACAGTTGATGATGTGATAGATGTCATCCGAGAAGAGACGGTGGAGGACTTCTCACAGCTGTCAGGGGTACCTTTCGAGGAGGAGGGGACCCCGATTCACGATACCCTGGACCCGAGGAGATGGGCAGGCACCCTGTTGACTTTCCTCGGGGGTATACTGGCAACCGCATTGTTCGGCATATTCAAGAACACGTTTACTACAACGCTCGCGCTCGTATATCTGGTGCCTCTCGCATTGAGGGGCGCGCATGACGTGTCATTGTGGTCGGTAGCCGTGTCGGTCAGAGACTTGAGGTTGGTGACCTTGCGGGGCGAGAAGACGAGAAAGGTATTCGCGCGTGAATACCTCCTTACACTGGCCGCAGCGTTGCTGATAAGCATATTCGGCTTTATCGCGGGGATGATATGGACAAATTCGCGCGGCTCCTCGCTCGCCGGTGGGATTGGGCTGTTCGTGGGAGTAGCGGTCGCCGGAGTGTTTGGGTTCATGCTTCCCCTGATTATGAGAAAGTTCGTACCTGAGCCGGTGGCAGGAGAGGGCCGGCTCGTGGGTATTATCGTAATGGCTATATCGATTGTATGTTTCTTGGCAGTAAGCGGTCTCCTCAACGGAGCCTTGGGATAAGGAGTCAACGATAGAGCCTCGGGGCGGCTTAAGGTCTGTTGTTGGTCCGGCAGTGTAGTGTTATACTCTCAACAATCTTCATGCTGGGACTCCTGACCGAAAGAAGGAGTAATTGTCGTCCTGCATAGATAGATATTTGGCTTTCAGTTTATGAAACGAACTTACGGTGAGAACTATCTGACGCGGAACCCAAAAGCACTCCTGTCTCGCTTCTTTCAGTTCGTTGCCAAAAACCGTGCCAGGATCCTGGCGGTCTTCGTACTGGTACTCTTGGTCATATTCGCCGTTTCCTGCCTCTTGGTGGTTAGCGATGCTCACATCTCCACAGCCTTGGCGGTTCACACGAAAAAGATTATCGGTCCGGCCGGACCAACCCCCAGCCCTCCCGGCGTATCGGCCGTATCCGCGGTCCTCATGGACGCCGAGAGCGGCCGAGTGCTCTACGAGAAGAACGCACATGAAAAGATGCCGATTGCGAGCACCACCAAGATGATGACGGCCCTGGTCATCCGAGAGCAACTTGGCCTGAAAGACAAGGTAGTGATAAGCCCGGAGGCCGCGTCGGTCGGTGAGCAGGAGATATGGCTGGAACCAGGGGAGACACTGACGGTCAAAGACCTTCTCTACGCGCTGATGATACAATCGGCCAACGATGCCGCCTATGCGCTCGCGCAGTATACGACCGGCTCCATCCAGTCATTTGCCAGACTAATGAACAAGCAGGCTGAGAAGATAGGATTACGCGAAAGCCATTTCACGAATCCGCACGGGCTTGACGAACCGGGGCATTACTCAACCGCGTACGACCTTGCCGTCATAGGTCGAAATCTTTTGAAGGACCCCGTATTGGCAAAGATCGTAGCGACGAGGAAGTACGATATCCAGTGGCCGGGCCACCCGTATCCGCGCACCGCACTGAACCACAACGAGATCCTTGATAAGTACGCGGGGGCCACCGGCATAAAGACGGGATATACGTTGAAGGCCGGATGGTGCCTTGTTGCAAGTGCCAGCAGGGAGGGCAAGTCGCTAATCGCCGTCGTGCTCAACAGCGAACAGAGAGCGGTCGATGCAAGCAGCCTGTTCGATTATGGTTTTGCGTCTACAGTCAGGGTCGTACTGGCGCGTAAAGGGCAATACCTTGGCCGCACGAGGGTCTCCGGATACCCTCGACGTTATGTGCCTGTCACCCCGGAGAGGGAACTGTCCGCGCTCTCCATCAAGGGAATGGGCGATGTTTTTCAGGTAAAGACCGTCATCGTAATGGCCGTGCAGGGGTCAGTCAAAAAGGGAACGCCGCTTGGCAGACTCGACTGCTCGTTAAATGACGTATCAATCTATACAGATAGAGCTGTTGCCGGACGAAACACCAGAAAGCCGGGTTTTCTGGCCGGGATATTTGTTTTCATCTGGTACGCATTGTGTTGGATGGGACGGATCTTGGGAGCGCCCTTTGGGCTCAAGTAACGTGTGGGCGACCTGACGGGCGGCTCTCCGAACGCTCGCGTTTTTCAAGATATAACGTAAAAACAAAACCGGACTTGACCACGGAAACAATGTGAATATGACAATTTGATTTCAAATATCCTTTGGGGTATAAAGAGGTCGGTGAGGAAATTGATAAAACTATCCCTTGTCGGGGTGCGGGTCGAGCTACCTGCGAATCAACCGATAGTACTTTTGAAGGAAGAGGAAGGGGATCGTTTTCTGCCCATATGGATCGGGGCCTTCGAGGCAACGGCGATAGCTTTTGCCCTGCAGGGCGTCGAGACAGCTCGACCCATGACGCACGACCTTTTCAAGAAAGTCCTCGAGGATTTCAAAGTCAGCATTGAGAGAGTGTTGATTAACGATCTTATTGACGGGACTTTCTATGCTGAGATAACGATGCAGAGAAACGATAGTACGCTCCTGATAAGCGCAAGGCCCTCGGACGCAATAGCCCTGGCGGTAAGGATGGATGTACCTATATATGCCGAGGAAAAAGTGCTCGATGAGGCGAGCATCCTGGTAGAAACGACCGAGGAGGAGGAGATCAAGAGGTTCCGCGATTTCCTTGATCACATCGAGCCTCAGGATTTCCTGTAATGGAGCCGACTGTGCGCCTGGACAGCCGCTTTCCCTTTAGCGGCTCTTGCCTTTCGTTCCGTATGATTACTCTCCCGCGGGGTTAGAGATGCGAAAAAGCAGAAGTCCGTACTGGCACATCAGGACGGCGCTCCTGATTTTTCTCGCGTTGACCATAATCGGGACGATTGGTTATATGCTTATCGAGCACTGGGGGTTCTTGGATTCACTTTACATGACCGTGATAACGATATCGACGGTGGGATATCGTGAAATAGCTGTACCTTCCAAGGGCGGCGAAATCTTCACGATGTTCATAATAATAAGCGGCCTCGGAACCGTGGTTTACGTAACCACCAGTGTTGTTGAGTTGTTGTTGGAAGGCAGACTTCTAGACATGTTCGGGAGGCGAAGATTCTTGCGTGAGCTTCAAGATATCACGGGTCACAACATAGTGTGCGGATACGGCAGGGTTGGGAAACAGGTCGCCATGGAGTGCAAGATCAGAGGCAGCTCCTTGGTGGTGATAGAAAAGGGCGAGATGGAAGTCGAGGAAGCAAGAGCCGACGGTTTTATTGCCGTCAAAGGTGACGCGACCGAAGAGGCGGTACTCCGCAAAGCGGGGATCGAAAGGGCCGGTGGTCTTGTGACCGCGCTTTCGTCCGATGCCGACAACCTGTATACCATAATGACTGCAAGGATAATACGTCCCGACATCTTTATCGTAGGAAGGTGCAACGCGGCCCAGACGGAGTCCAAGCTCTATAGGGCTGGCGCCGACAGGGCTATCTCTCCACACAACGTGGGTGGCAGGCGCATGGCCGCCCTGCTCCTGAAGCCCCTTATATGCGACTTCCTTGACGTTGTGACCCATGGTGAGCTCGTTGAGCTTACGCTGGAAGACATAACCGTCGAGCCGGGCGCAGCCATAATCGGCAGGTCGATAAGAGACATTCTGGTTGAAGATCTCAAAGGTGTCGGCATCCTTGGTCTCAAAAAGCCACAACACGATTTTGTGATCAACCCGCGTGGAGATACCGTTATTGATTCCGGAGACATCCTGATAACTACGGGACCTTCTGAAAAGGTGGAATTACTCAGAAAATTATCGGGTCCCAGCCGTTAGGTGACCTCAATATTATTCATTATCATCAGAAATAGAATAGTATTAACTACTTCACCTGTTTCAACATTAGAATCAATAATTGATTTTATTTATCAGAAGTGCTAAATTGCATTAGCCTTTATCCGATAAAAGGTATAGGCCTTAAGACAAAACAAATCTTTGCCGGTGGTTAAGGTTCATACTATGGAAGGGCATAGACTTCTTTACTCTAAGATAATCTGCACATGCCTCTTGCTCGGCGTCACACTCGTTCTTATCCCCTTAAGTGTCAAAGAGGTGGCGTGTCAGACTGCACCGGAGAGCATGATGCAAAAGCAGGAGGAGGCAAGAAGACTGGAGAACGAAATCGCGAATCTCGAAGCGCAGATGTCAAGGGCGAAAAAGGATTGGGTAACGGTATCCACAAGGCTAGCGGAACTGGAGGAGGATATCGTGAACTGCTATATGGAGACAGACAGGGTCGAGACAGAGATAGAGAAGTCCAGAGGTATTATTAATGAGCTCATTCGAAGACGGTATGTTGATGGTCGCATGAGCGACTTCGAGATAATGATGTCTTCAGACGATATCGTCGACTTCATCACAAACTACGATCACGTGGCAAGAGTCGTCTCCAGCGAATCCCGGGTGTTCAACGAACTGCGTGAAAAACGGGACAGGCTTGCGCGTTACAGGGAACGGTTGCACGGGTACAAAAGCGAGCAGGCCGGGCTTGCAAGGAGTATCAGCCCGGATGTCATCGAGGAGACCATAGCGGAGAAGCGAAGCGGGCTGGCTGACCTTACTGGCGAGATCATCGCCCTGCAATTACCGGTGACCTTGAATCCGGCGCCCGTGAATTTCAGCCCGACAAGGGTGTATTCGATGCCGGAAGAGAACGGATTTGTATCAACCGGACAGGTCCTATCCGGTTATTCCAGCTGGTACGGAAACGAGTTCCACGGCCGGCCCACCGCGAGCGGAGAAAGATACGACCAGTACGCGTTCACCTGTGCGCATCGTACGTTGCCGTTCGGCACATGGCTCAGGGTTACTTTCCGGGGCAGAAGCGTGATCGTGAGGGTGAACGACAGAGGCCCGTTCGTGAAAGGGCGAATACTCGACCTGTCCAGGGGATCGGCAGAAGCCATCGGGCTCACGGGTGTGCAGTGGGTGGACTGCGAGATACTGGTTCCCAAGAGGTCTTGAACTGAAGGTCCATGCCCGCATAGTCCATTCAACAACCTGTCTTACGCTTTCCCCGTCTGCTAGTATTGCCGCGGGGGTGCATGGTGAAGGAAGTAATACCAGGCGTATCCGCCGTAAAGCGGACACGGGGATCGAACGTTTACCTGGTTGACGGCGACCCTGCCGCGCTCATTGACGCCGGCTTTCCCCTGGATGCCGGGCGGGTGATGAACCAGTTGAGGAAGAATCATAAAAGCCAACCCAACCTTCTAGTCGCTACCCATTATCACATAGACCATGTGGGGTCTGTAAGGACCCTCAAGGAAGCTCTCGGCGCCACGGTGGCCGCGCATGAGGCTGACGCGGATGTCATGGAGGGGAAGGTTCCCTACCAGAGGTTCAAGGTGGACGCGCTACGTACTATTTACTACAGTGCGCTCGCGCCGCTTTTCAGGTATGAGAACGTCTTGGTTGAAACAAGACTGTCCGAGGGCGACGTCCTCGGTTCGCTCGGGGGCCTCGAGGTCATTCACGTACCGGGCCATACGGCGGGGAGCATTATGCTTTACCAGGCAAAGAGGGGCATACTTTTCTCGGGCGACACATTGAGGAACGAGAAGGGGGTCCTTCAGGGGCCGCCCCCCGAGTTCAGCCCGGGGATCGATGAGGCATTCTGGCATATCAAAAAGAAGATACTGAATCTGGACTTCGAGACCCTGCTACCAGGGCACGGGGCAGCTGTACTCGGTAATGCCAGAGTAAAAATCGAGCAGATGATGAAGAGTGTCGGCAGATTGGAGTGAGGATGGTGGGAGAGAAATGGGATCTGGTTGTAGCGGGCGCGGGTCCCGCGGGGTGCACACTCGCGGCCAAGGTAGCTGCGGCGGGGTCGAAGGTATTGGTGCTTGAGAATGCGGAAGAGCCAGGCCGCGGACGGGACTGGGTAATCGATGCGGAGAAGACCGTTTTTGACGTTGCTGGTGTCCCCTTTCCGGTAAAGGATGCACTGCGGGACGAATGCGAGAGCGAGGTGATGTTGTCACCCGTTGCCGGTCATGAGATAAAGCTGCTTCCAGCCCCCATCGTGCCGATCAGAAACGGCGTCTACGTGAGACAGCTTGCGACCTGGGCGAGTGAAAAAGGCGCCCGGGTGCAGGAAGGATGCACGGTCGTGGGACCGGTGATGGAAGCGGGCGCTGTTACGGGGGTGCGTTATAGAGGTATTAGCGGCGGTGAATCGACAGCTTCCGCTCCTGTCGTCGCCGACTGCACGGGGATCGTCGGGGCGGTGCGCCGCGATACGCCCTCCGGTTGGGTGCTCAACGGTGAAGTTGGCCCGTCGGATATCGTGCTTGCGAGGCGTGAGGTCAGGAAGGTAGACGTCGACAAGGCAGCAGAAGAGGTCGAAATGGGAAGAATCCGAAGCAAGGTCCGCACAGGGATCGTCGCGGGATTAGGCACTTACTCGACCCAGCTATATTATCTTGATCTTGATAAGGGCTACATCGATATACTCGTAGGTATCAAACCGAATCCCAACTTGCCGACCCCGGACGATTGGTTCAGACAGAAGATGGAGCAGTGGCCGTTCGTTGGGGAGAAGATATTCGGAGACGGCGGCCCTATTCCTATAAGGAGGACCTGGGACTCTCTCGTGGGAGATGGGCTTGTGGTACTGGGCGACTGCGCGTGCCAGGTGATACCTGCGCACGGCTCTGGAGCGGCGTCTGCGCTTATTGCGGCCGACCTTGCGTCAAAGACAGTTATTCGTGCTCTCGGTGAAGGCCGATACGACAGGTCTGCTCTGTGGGACTACTGCCACGCGTTCCAGAGCGGCAGAGGTGCGCTGCTGGCCTACTTCGACGTGATGCGCAAGCATACCGATACCGTGGGTCCCGAGGATGTAGACAAGATGATCAAATACGGCATCCTTGGGGCCGAGGAGAACTACAGCGGCATGGTCCCCGAACTATACGAGCTTGGCGTTGCCGGCGCACTGAAGAAGGCAGTGAAGGGAATTCCGGCGCTCCACATCCTGGCAGGCTTCGCGGGTGCCAGCATGAGGGCGAACAAGCTCATCAAGCACTACCAGGAATACCCGGAGGAATACAGCGCGCAGGCACTATCTGCTTGGATCGGCGGTCTGTCCGGCCTCTACTGACTATGCTCGCTTAGCCGCTGTGCCGCCTATGCCGGCGACAACCCCGATTGCTCCTGCGACCGCTCCCATTATCAAGCCGTAGCCGACGTTGGAGAACGAAAAGCCGGTAGTGCCCAAGATGTCGAAGATGTCGACAATCATGATCCCGGTCAATATCAGGCTGAAGACCAGAGCAACGATAAACGGCCACCTGGATTTTCCTACTAGTCCCACAACGAAGAAGGCCAGGGCAAGGACTGCAAGGAAAATGGTGATCTTTCCGTCCTTATCCCAACCACTGGCGTTGAAGGTCACAGAACCACCGAACTCGCTGAAGCTGATAGATCCCGTTATCCACGGAAGGACCGACCCTGCAGCTGCGAGCAACATAGATATAACTCCCACTATCCCGAAAATGAGCACTCCCGGCCCCTGTGGTTGGGCGGCCGGTTTCGCGTAGCCGGACGGCGCTGCCGGCGGGGCGATGGTTGGAGGCGCAGTGCCCGCAGGGGGCTGAGATGTGCCAGGAGGCGCCGGGGTGCCGGGCGCGGCCGGCGGAACTGGCGGGGCCGCTGCCTGGGGCTGTGCTTCTCCCATTGAAGATCCGCAGTACGGACAAAAGTTCGAGCCTTGTGATTCCTTGCTGCATCTGGGACAAAATGCCAACTTAATCACCTCAGTTCGTTTAAGGGGTCTCGTCCAGTATATTCCTTTTTGAACGTGTGAGTCCCGTGCTAAGCATTAGATAACCCCCCAGGCTGCAGAGGATTCCGGCCACACAGCCGCCGAGTATAGCGTAGAGCCCGCTTCCCGGTGATACGACCCCGGGTCTTGTCCAAAGGAATATCAGCTCGTAAACGTCCAGGGCCAGGATCGCCAGAGAGCAGAAAAAGGAGACACCGTAGAATGTCCTGCGACGTAGAGCAGCTCCGAGTATGAACGAAATGAAGCAGATCAACCCGAGGATAAGCGAGATTTTGCCGTCGCCAGATACGATGTTGTCAAAATGCCAGCCGGTACGGTTGTATAACCCGAGAACAGAGTCCGACCTCCATGTCATGAAACTGCCCGCGATGACGACCCCCATACCGAAGGATATTCCAAGCGCGCTTATGACTGTGGTGCCTATGCCTACTCTTGAAGGTCGTTCTGTCGTCATTTGAGCTCGTCCTGGCGGTAGGCCTTGAGGTACCGCCTGCAGAATTCGTCATCGCCCGCTACTACTTCCGCGGCCCGAAGCGCGGCCCTGAGTCCCGCGTCCGTAGGGTCCATAAACACAGCGTCCAGTCCGACGAAAATCGCCATAGTCAAAAGGGACCGGTTGAGCAGGGAGCGTTTCGGGAGCCCGAAGGAGATGTTGCTCAGTCCCAAAACGGTGCTGACTCCGGGCAGTTCACTCTTGATGATGGAAAGCGTATCAAGGGTGAGACGTCCCTGTCTGTGTTCGGTGCTGACCGGGATCACGAGCGGGTCGAAGAACAGGTCGCTCTCCGGGACGCCCCATCGGCCGGCGCTCTCGAGAATGCGGTGGCATATCTCAAGACGTCCTTCGGGTGT
>Ga0315281_10000116_pt1 | contig 98550 bp, 97 predicted proteins | sample YL17G07_0_MG_FD_204540 | JGI IMG/M metagenome (GOLD analysis project Ga0315281, IMG submission 204540) | Sediment microbial communities from Yellowstone Lake, YNP, Wyoming, USA - YL17G07_0 | ecosystem: Environmental > Aquatic > Freshwater > Lake > Sediment | place: USA: Wyoming | collected...
TGAAACAGACTTGTTTACCATTATCGCTTTGAAGATTGAAAGTAATCGAACCAGCATATTTTGTTGTATAAGCCGGACTGCTATTACTCGTATCGCACGAGGAACTTGTCGTGATGTAATACCAAAGCTCCGGCGCGCCGGTTCCTGTAGCCGACACGCTCTTTGAGGGTGCGTACGAAGTATCAGGATTCGTGATCGAGATTGTTGGTGGTGTCGTGTGAGTGTCAGGCTTTGTATATTTGCATTTAATTAGTTTTTGTACGCAAAGCCCTCATTCTTCTTGCAAGAACTATGAATATGCCTTATCGTGAGGCCCAAAAGTGAGAAAGATTATTGTTTTGGATTTAGTTTGTTCGCAGAACGAAGGCAGACATCCGACAAGCTTCTGGAACTTTCTTGCCCTGCATTCTTCGCAGACCGAGAATATGACTCTGAAAGACTTTGTAACTCTTGCGGAACGGAGACCTTTAAGCTCGCCTGCCAGCAATTCGCTTTTGCAGGCTGTGTAAGGGTTATGTGTCAACTGCATTACTTTTTTGGCGAGGAGCTTCTTTACACTGCGATACTTTTCAGCTTGTTCTGAAAATTCCGGGGAGAAGTATGGCTTATAAATTACCGAACACGTCGTCAAAAGAGAGCAACCTCGTCTTCCTGCGTATCTGCTGTTTAGCCCGCTTTACGGATTGCATCAACTCTTTGCTGGAGACAATTTTCAGAGTTTCGCTTATTCTCTGCCAGTCTGCAATACTGAGAATGACTGATTTCGGTTTGCCTTCCGGTGTGGTGATAAACTCTATTTCAGGAAATTCAAGAGCCCTGGACATAGGGACCTCCGGTGCTTTTGTTTAAAGTCTAATAGAAACAATGGAGACGTGTCAAACAGATTGATGCGTCAATGGGGAGGGGAAAAGAGAGCCGGGAAGTCAGTAGGAGTGCCATAGGAGTGCCAGGCTTTGGATATTTGCATTTGGCACTGGCGTGGGATGATGAGCTTTGAGAAAAAGAGAAGGATTATCGAGAAGAAGTTTTTACAAATACAACAATGCAAAATCCTCACATGGCCGGTACGGTGAGGACAGTGTGGGTAATGCCCCCGCTGACTATCACGGTCTTCTCAGAATGGGATGGGTCCCGACTCTTCTGAGCATATAAGTATCGTCGCTGATTTGAAATGTCATGCGGTAGTCCAATGTGACCCTCGCCTCCCAGACAGACTCATGCCCTGCCATTTTCTTTATCTGGAGGGACGGATGGTTTTGATTCTCCAGAAGCCGCTCGATCTGTTTGTCTGTCTGCTCCTGAATATGGGATGGAAGTTTTTTGTAGTCTTTTTTGAAAGGTTTTGTAAAAGCAACCCTCATTTTTTCAGGGCCTTAAGGGCATCCGACGCCTTGGAAAACGGCCCAGTAACTTCGCCTTTTTCAATGGCCTTGTCCGCTTCTTTTTCCAGTTCCTGCCATTCTTTTGTCCAGAACCACTCCTGGTCTCTAGGCACTAATTTATGGGGTATCAGTACGATAGTGTTGCCTTTAACCTGCGTATCCAGAAATTCACCTACTGTAAGATGCAAAGAATCGTACACTTCTTTTGGGATTGTTATCTGGTGTTTGGGACCAATTTTCACAGCCGGCATACCTTTACCTCCTTACTTTCTTACTTTAAGTATATTGGAGTTGTTTAATGCCTGTCAATCGAAGTGGCGGGGGCAGATGTTGCCGCTGCAGAGTACTCGCTGCTCGAAATGTATTGAGACGAGCCGGGGTGTGATTGCCGTAGAGTATTTTTCCGGCCGCCCCGCTACCTCTTGCCGCCCGCCTTTACCTTTTTAGAGGATGGGGGGGCTTTACGTCGGCAAACCAAATACCGGGCAAAAGACAACCTTGGACAAGTCACATCTCCTGTATTTAAAGGCAGGGCATGGATTATAATTACGGATGGGATTTTTGAGCGACATAAAGAGAGACTGGCGCGCCGTCTTCGAACGCGACCCCGCTGCGCGGAACAGCCTTGAGGTGCTCATCACCTGCCCCGGCCTGCACGCTATCTTCATTCACCGGATAAGCCACGCCCTGTTGAAACTGGGGGTCCCTTTCATTCCCAGGCTCCTGTCCCATGCGTCACGCTTCTTCACCGGCATAGAGATACATCCCGGAGCGAGAATAGGGGCCGGCCTCTTCATCGACCACGGCATGGGCGTGGTAATCGGCGAAACCACGGAGGTGGGAGAGGACTGCCTGCTGTATCAGGGAGTGACCCTTGGCGGCACCGGCAAGGAAAAGGGTAAGCGCCATCCCACGCTGGGGAGGCATGTGGTGGTGGGCGCGGGAGCGAAGATACTGGGACCCATACGCATCGGCGACTACGTGAAGATAGGCGCTAACTCGGTGGTGCTGAAGCCTGCGCCCGATTACTCCATCGTGGTGGGCGTGCCCGGGAAGATCATCAAGAGAAAAATGGTGCGGCTGGAGGAAGCGGGGCCGGTGGAAACGCTGGACCACGTGCGGATGCCCGATCCCATGGAAGATAAGCTCGAAGAAATGCGGGAACATATAGCGCGCCTCGAAGGGCGCCTCGAGAAGATAGAGGGGAAAGGAGGAGGCATGAGGCTGTTTAACACCATGACGGGCAGGAAAGAGAATTTCGTCCCCCTGGCAAAGGGCAAAGCGGGTATTTATGCCTGCGGCGTCACCGTCTACGATTACTGCCACATCGGCCACGCGCGGAGCGCCGTGGTCTTCGACATGATAAATAAGTACCTGCGGTATAAAGGGTTCGAGGTCACCTACGTGAGGAACTTCACGGACATCGACGACAAGATCATCAGGAGGGCAAACGAGGAGAAAATCTCCTGGGACGCCGTTTCCCGCAAGTACATCGGGGAATACTATGCGGACATGGACAGGCTGGGCGTGGCGCGCGCCGATGTCGAGCCCAGGGCGACGGACCACATAGCAGAGATGATCGATGTCATTAAGACCCTCATCGATAAAGGGCACGCCTATGAGTCCGCGGAAGACGGCAATAAAAGCGTTTACTTCTCGGTGGAGTCCTTCCCCGGCTACGGCAAGCTCTCAGGGAAAGAGCAGAAGGACCTCCTCGCCGGTGCGCGGGTGGATGTCGAGGAGAAGAAGAAAAACCCCTCCGACTTTGCGCTCTGGAAAGCCTCCAAGGAAGGGGAACCCTGGTGGGAAAGCCCGTGGGGCAAAGGCCGGCCGGGCTGGCACATCGAGTGCACGGCCATGGCAATTAAACATCTCGGGGAGTCCATCGATATTCACGGCGGCGGCGCGGACCTCATCTTCCCGCACCACGAGAACGAAATCGCGCAGTCCGAAGCCTTTACAGGCAAGCCTTTTGCGCGTTACTGGATGCATAACGGGTTCATCACCATCGCCAAGGAAAAGATGTCCAAGTCCCTCGGCAATTTCTTCACCATCCGGGAGATACTGGACAAATACGACCCCGAAGTGGTGAGGCTCTTCATACTGTCGAGCCACTACCGCAGCCCCATAGAATTCTCCCACGAGCAGTTGCGGGACGCCGAAGCCTCCCTTGACAGGTATTACACCACCCGCGCGAGGACGGATGATTTCCTGTCGGGCGCAGTCTCCGAAGCCTCAAAGCCCCCGAAGAACGCCTCTTCTGAGGGGCTGCAAGCCGTGCTCGAGGCGTTCCGTGAAAAGTTCGAAGAAGCGATGGACGACGATTTCAATACCGCCCTTGCATTGGGGCATATCTTCGAGTTCATCAGGGAGACCAACAAGTTCCTCGACGCAAAACCCGCGGGCGATGCGGCGAGGGAGTTAATTGAAAAAACCTTAAACGCGCTGCGCGTTGCAGGCGATGTATTGAACCTCTTTCAAAGGACCCCCTCTCAGTGGAACAGGGACCTGCTGGCAACCAGGAAGATACCCCTTAGCGTCACCGACATCGAACAGAAGATACAGGACAGGCGCATGGCCCGCCAGAACAAGGATTGGGCGCTGGCCGACGCCGTCAGAAAGGAACTTGAAGAAAAAGGCGTCCTCCTCGAAGACAAGAAAGACGGGACGGACTGGAAGGTCAAAATAATCTGATGCAGCGCGACAACAGAAGAAACCGGCCCACGATAGAGCGTAACGAAAAAGAGAGCTGGATTTACGGCGTCAATCCTGTAATGGAGGCCCTGCACTCCGGCCGGAAGATATTTGCCCTGTACACGCTTGCAAACACAGGCCACGATCATGCCCGCACCGTCATGGACGCCGCAAGGTCACAGGGCGTTCCGGTAAAGACCGAGGACAGGAAATTCTTCGAAGACAGGTTCCCTAAAGGGCACCAGGGCGTTGCCGCCAGCTTAGAACCCAAAAAGACCGTGGACATCGAGGAGTTGCTGGAGATTCCGGAGCAAAAGGGAGAGGTCCCGTTCTTTATCATCCTCGACCTTATAGAAGACCCGCGCAACCTGGGCGCCGTACTGAGGGTCGCGGATGCGGCGGGAGTCCACGGAGTGGTCTACCAATCCCATCGTTCCGCGGGCATCACCCCGGTAACGGCAAAAGCTTCGGCAGGAGCGCTCGAGCATGTGACCATGGTGGAAATGGTCAATATCAAGCACGCCATCGAAAAGATGAAAAAAGCGGACATCACTATAGTCGGCGCGGAGGGCGGAGCCGGGATGAGCCTGTGGGAATGCGACATGCGCGGCCCGCTGGCCCTGGTCGTGGGCTCCGAGGGCGAAGGACTCCGGCGCACGGTGCGGGACATGTGCGACCAGCTCGTAAGCCTGCCCATGCACGGCGCCGTAAATTCCCTCAATGTCTCCGTGGCCGCCGGCATCCTCGCCTACGAGGCGCTGCGCCAGAGGGAACGGGGCACATCCACCTGACCCTTCCGCCTCGCAGATTCACGTTTTGGGGCGCGGCCCGGTTTACTTCCCTTTTTCTTTTTTCAGTTGTCTTTTCTCTTTAAGGGTGTGCTGCGGTTTCTTCTTCTCATTCGTCGCTTTCTTGTCTTTGTCTTTACTCATTGTAGGCCTCCTTTATAGAGAGTAGTAATAGTATCGTATATTCCCGCGGGATTTTCAACAGGGCAGAACAAAAAATCATATAGTTTCCCTGCCGATTCGGTGTATTGATTTGTCACCCCTTTCTTTATCTTCGTTTTAAATAGCTTTTAAGTTCGCGATAATAATTTTCATGCGGGCCGATCATGATTAATTCCAGGCCGTTTTTAATCATCCTGTATGATAGGAGATATTGGATCGATTTAATTTTGAATTTATAGACGTGTATCTCTCTGAGGTCCCCTTTCTTTTCCTCTCCAATCAGAGGATTTTCAATTATCTTTCCAATTTCTTCATCCAATACAGCCTTCTCTTGTTTTGAAAACTTCTTTATTTTATTTTCAAACGTTCTTGACTGATAGATCTTCATTACGTGCTTATCCAAACTTATATTCTGACTTCTCGCCTTGTTCAAGTTCATGCAGACCGATAAGTATTTCCTTGATAAGACTGTACGTCAAGTCCGGATTTTCTTCCGCACACTTGCCGATTTGCGCCCAGTGCTCTATTTGACCGGTAACGGATCTATGGTCAAGACGGCTGTATTTCTTAGCGTCATCGACTAATTTCTCCGATATTCTTACGGCAGTCGCCATTGTTAATTCCTCCTGAATTTGTTTTTACTTTAGTTTTATTTTAACTATTCTCATAGCAAAATGCAATGCTATGCAACAGTTCCGATTCAAACGCTCGCCGGATTTTTCATTTCACGACTGTGATATACTTTAATAGAGCTGCTGGTTATTAGTGGCAGGCGAGGAGAGTGCTACATTGAGTGAGTCAAAGAAATTCGACCCGAAAAAACTTGCCAAACTCAATGATCCGGGGAGACTGGAGTACCTGGACCCTGATATCATATGGGGAAAGGTTGAATTTAATGAGCCCTCGGTCCTGATCGACATCGGAGCGGGCACCGGGTTTTTCGCCCTCCTTTTCAGCAGGAAACTAAAAGATGGAAAGATCTATGCATGCGATATTTCCGGGGAAATGCTCGCATGGATGCAAAACAATCTTCCCCCGGAATCCAAAAGCGTTGTCATCCCCGTAAAGATGGCGGAGAGTTCCGTCCCCCTGCCAGACAGCCTGGCCGACCTGGTCTACATGATAAACCTTCACCATGAGCTTGAAGACCCGGTCAGTGTCATCAGGGAATCCTTCCGGCTATTAAAGGATGGGGGCAAACTCATGATCATCGACTGGAAGAACGAGGATACTCCTTCGGGGCCTCCACTTGCCATCAGGGTAGCGGAAGAGACGGTCAGACACCAGATGCTTACCTGCGGTTTTTCGCTTGTCAGTACCTATACTATCCTGCCGTACCATCATTTTCTGATTGGTGGAAAGAGGGTTTCATAAAGGCTGTAACGTTCTGTCTTAGCAAACCCTTATTTGACAAGGGCTTCCTCAAGGTGTTATGATATTTACAATTACTGTACCCCGGTTAGAAACATCACCATCATAAGCCCCGGAATACATCCGGCGCTTTTTTTTTAGCCGTATGCAGAATAAAAGGAGTTTATGGAATTTAACACGTTTAATCTTCACCCCCACGTCGCAGCCGGGGTTACGGCTGCGGGATTTACCGAGCCGACGCCAATACAGGAGCAGGCCATTCCGGCTGTGATGCAGGGGCGCGACGTCATGGGCCTGGCGCAGACCGGCACCGGCAAGACCGCTGCTTTCGCGCTGCCCATACTGCATCGCCTGATGCAGGGCGGACGCCGGCATGTTAGGGCGCTCATCGTAGCCCCTACCCGCGAACTGGCGGAACAGATACACGAGGCAGTCGACAAACTGGGACGCAAAACAGGCCTCCGGAGCGCAACCATCTATGGCGGAGTGGGCTTCAATCCGCAGGTGACAAAGCTGAGACACGGCGTCGAGATTGTCGTGGCCTGTCCCGGACGGCTGCTCGACCACATTGAACAAAAGACAATCGACCTGTCACGGGTGGAAGTACTGGTCCTCGACGAGGCCGACCACATGTTCGACATGGGTTTTTTCCCCGATATCCGTAGAATACTGAAGCATCTGCCCCAGCAGCGGCAGACCCTTCTTTTTTCGGCCACCATGCCTGATGAAATCCGCCATCTGGCCAAAGACGCACTTAAAAATCCTCTCACGCTCCAGGTGGATGCCACTGCCCCGGCGGTCACTGTCAGCCACGCCCTTTATCCTGTGCCGCAGCACCTTAAGACGCCTCTGCTTATAAAGCTGCTGCAGCATACCGATACCGAATCAGTACTCATATTCACCCGCACCAAGCACCGGGCCAAGCGCCTGGGGGAACAACTGGAGAAGACCGGCTACAAGACAGCCTCGCTGCAGGGGAACCTCTCGCAGGGGCGGCGGCAGGCCGCTATGAACGGCTTCCGCAACGGCACATTCCAGATCCTGGTGGCGACCGATATCGCCGCTCGCGGAATAGATGTGACCCAGATATCACACGTGGTCAACTATGATATTCCCAATACCACCGATGCTTACATTCACCGCATTGGCCGGACAGGCCGCGCCGCACGCAGCGGAGATGCCTACACCCTGGTGACGAGTGAAGACAAGGACATGGTGCGCGCCATAGAGCAGGTATTAGGCGGCCCCATCGAGCGCCGTACTGTCGAAAACTTCGATTACGGAGTTACCGCGCCCCGGAAGGACGCCGAGTTCGCCCGTCCGCCGCTGAATAGAGCTCCGTCGCGCAAACCCGCCGGCTCAGCAAGGCCCGGCAGATACGGGAGCGACGCCGCCCGGACAAAAAGCTCCGGCGCAAACAAAGCAACAGCAAGGTACCGCTAAAGCACGAAGCGGCGATGCCCGGCCGGGCCTTACGGTGGCGAACACGAAGGCGGCCGGGCCCCGGCCGGTCATGTGGTATTATTGGTCCCCTGTTGCTATAATATCCACACATTTGTCGCTATAAATAATTTTATCTTTTAACAGGAGAGAGAATGGGCAATTTCTTTGGGAACCTGAAAACAAAGTATAAGTTATGGATAATCGTCGGGACTTCGATACTCGGTCTGTTCATAGTGTATTCGATCCTGCTTTTGACGATGAAAGAGCGTCTGTTCGCTGAAAAAGAGATAAAAACAAGGCAGCTGGTGGAAGCAGCCTATGGGGTGCTGGATTATTACCATGAGCTTGCCAAAAGCGGCAAAATAGGCGAGGAAGAGGCAAAGCAGACGGCGCTGTCCGTTGTAAAAAAGATGCGTTATGACGGAAAGGAATATTTCTGGATCAATAACGACCAGGTCCCTGTTACCATGATCATGCACCCTACCGTGCCTGCCCTGGACGGAAAACTTTTGACCGACGCCAAATTCAACTGTGCAACAAGCATGCAGGCAGGGCTCGCCGGAGAGGTAAAAGCGACGGACGGCAAGAAGAACCTGTTTGAAGCCTTTGTAACGGTCGCAAACGAGAAGGGGCAGGGTTTTGTGCATTACCGGTGGCCCAAACCACTCGTAAAGGACGGCAAGCCGGTCCTTGACGAAAACGGGAAGGCAAAGGTCAGCACTGAACTGTACGAGAAACTCTCCTACGTCAAAAAATATGAGCCCTGGAGCTGGATAATCGGCTCCGGGATATACCTCGATGATGTTAATACCGCCTTTGTCAGGGAAGGGCTGAAGACCTCAGTTGTCGTTTTTATCGTGATCGCCCTGATCGGGCTTATATCCATATTGGTGACAAAGAGCATTACCTCGCCCTTGTCCGCCATTTCCGAAAAGGTTGAACAGGTGGCAAACGGTGATTTGACCGTCAACCTGGATAATGTCAACAAAGACGAAATCGGAGCCTTGTCCTTGAACATAAATAAAATGGTGCGCTCCATTAACAGCATGATAGGCGTTATCCTCACAGGGTCTAATAATGTTGTCACCGCAGTGCATGCCATGGAAGCAACAGGGGAAAGGACAGCCAGGGGCGCGATTGAACAGGCCGGTCAGGCACACCAGATAGCGACGGCGGCCGAGGAGATGAGCCAGACAATAACTGACATAGCGAGGAGCGCATCCACAGCGTCGGAATCGTCGGTAGAGGCGATGGAAATAGCTGAAAACGGCAAGCAGATAACAAACATAACCGTAGAAACAATCGGCGAGGTCAATGCTTCGACGCAGGAACTTGCGGGTATGGTTAAAAAGCTGGGCAATAGAGTCATTGAGATAGGGAGTATCTTAACGGTGATAAAAGACATCGCCGATCAGACCAACCTGCTCGCCCTCAATGCCGCCATCGAGGCCGCCCGTGCAGGGGAGCAGGGACGGGGCTTTGCCGTTGTGGCCGATGAAGTGAGGAAGCTTGCGGAAAAAACGATAAAGGCTACAGCGGATATTTCCGAGCGGATAAATACCGTCCAGAGAGAATCGGTCCAGACCATGCAGTCGATGGACAGATCTTCAAAAGGGGTGAAAAAAGCAACGGGGCACATGCAGAATTTGAATAATGTGCTTGAGGCCATTGTAGAAGCGGTACAGAAAGTCCGCGACCAGATAACCCAGATAGCGACCGCAATCGATGAGCAGTCGGCGGCATCGGAGGAAGTGGCGCGGAACATCGAAAAAACATCCGCCATATCCAAAGATATGGAAGCGCTGTCCCATGAAGTAAAACAGGATGTCAAACAGTTAACGAATGTATCGATAGAACTCAGGAACGCAACATCGGGATTCAGAATTTAGCTCCTCTGTCGTGCTTATTTCGGTCTTGCGGTACCTGTAAAGGGAGGCGCTTATTGTTTTTCCACAAGAGCACATAATCCTTTTATTGCCTGCCCTTTTTCTTGAGAATTTCTTTGTACAAATCAGGATACAATTTTAATGCGCACTCAGGACATAAGCCATGGGTAAATGCAGCCTCTGAATGCTGACTGATATAAAACTCAATGGGCTGCCACTCACCTTTGTCATCCTTGATTTTCTTACATGATGCGCAAGTCGGCAGCAGTCCACTTAACAGTTTAACCTTATCAAGGGCCTCCTGTGCCCTGTCTCTTTCCTCTCTGAGCATTTCCTTGGTCAGTTCAAGTTTTTGATAATTACGCGCATTCGAAATTGCAATTGTCAATACGCTCATGATATTGAGACACAGGTTCAGGTAATGCTTCTTATATTCAGGAAAGGATATCCCGTCGATTTCAATGATGCCCATGGTCTCAGTACTGTCGGCAATTTTCAGGATGAACCCGGAACCTGATTCCGTCCAGGCATAGCTTTCTTTTACATTGGCCAAGCGCTTCATGAGTGCCGTGCTGTCGGCAGTATGACTTGAGAGCGGGAATATTTTGTCAGGCTTCCCATTAACCACGGGGAGATAAACTATGGTGGAAGGACTACAGAGCATACTGAAAAATTCGAGTATTTTCTTGATAACCTCCGGCTCCGTATTAATTCCTGTCATGGCGCCCAGGAGATCCAGGGCCATGGCATAATCGCTAAGCCGTCTGTTAATGTCTATATGAAGTTCTTTTGAGTTGTCTTCCATTTTCAGGCGTTCAGCCAGTCCAGAGGATAACGTCCCCACTCATGCACAGCTTCCGACACTGCCAGCAGGACACCGTCAGGCACTTGATAAGGGATTTCACCATGATTGTCCGATAGGATATAGCCGCCGCCTGGACCGGCTTTTGAAATTGCTTCTTTTATAACAGCTTCAGCTTGTTCATGCGTCCAGCGGCGCATTTCTATTCCATTGAGATTGCCCATAACGGCAAGCTTCCCTTTGCAGACAGCCTTTATCTCTGAAAGGTCTTCAAGCATGCTTACCCCGACAACCGCAGTCCCGGTCTCCGCAATGTCACCAAGAATTGGCAGACAACGGCCTGAAGCCATGTGTGTTGCAGTAGGTCCCTTAATCCTTGAAAGGGTCCTTTTTGCGATCCCGAAGCCGGTTTTAAGATACATATCCCTTGGTATTATAGTGGTTGAAGACACGGGATCGAAATAACAGATGGCGGTAGCGCCGGCCTCCAGCTGCGCGTTTGCCCACTCCACGCAGAATTCCTCATTTATCTTCATCAAATGATCGAACAGATCGGGTTGTTCGTACATAAGCTCAATATAACCGGCAAAGCCCATCTGCATGACCGGCAGGGAAAATGGAGACATGGCCACGCCAATGATGGGCACTTCACCTGAAACTTTTTCTTTCAACAGGCGCTGGGCCTGCAACACTTTCACAAGGCAGGCTGTTTCCCTGACCTTTGGAGGTTCCAGTTTTTTTATGTCTTCCGGGCTCCGCAAAACAGGCGCGCCTGAATTTGGAGGGCCATCCTCGCTGAATAGCACCTCTGCGCCCCAGGCCTCCACCTCGATGGGAGCGTAAAATAACGAATAGATGCAGTCATTCCGATATTTCCTGAGCATGCGGAGTTGCCCCTCTACCACGTTTTCCGCTTTCGAAAAGTATTCCCTGATAGAGATGCCCAGCTCCCTGGCGCCATGCATGGTCAGCAGCAGGAAAAGGGGGACACGATCAGGTTCCTTATGCCCAAGAGTTGTTAATACTCTTTGGAGGGATGTCATTCCCCCGGCCATTAGTTTACCTCCCCCCTTATGCTATTGATTATCTCTATCGCCTCGGATGCGTTTCTGCCAAGGGCGTCGGCGCCGACTTCCTTCCATAGTTCACTGTCAAAAAGAAAAGGTGCGCCACCCACAATAACTTTTGTGCTGCATCCTCCTTCATTAAGCTTTTGCCTGACCTCTTTCACCCTCAGGGCAGACGGGAGCATGAGGGCTGAAAGCATAAGAATCTCTATCTTATCTCTTGTTGTGTTCTTTATAAGGTTGTCCACTGTCAGTCCCTGCCCATAATCCATAATCTCAAACCCGGCAGCCCGTATGAAGGCACAAACGATTTTCTTCCCTAACGAGTGGTGGTCCAGTAAAACAGCAATGGCCATCCGGGACTGATTCTTTTTTGAAATGCCCTCCGGAAGGAGGACAACGGGATTAATAAATTCCTCACAGATCCGGCCGCTCATATAGACCTGGGATAATGAGACATCCCCACGGGACCACCCATCGCCGATCCGTTCCAGTGCGGGAGACACGACCTTCTCGATAATCTGAACAGGGGAGAAAAATTCACCGGCACGTGTCAGAACCATCCTGACTTCCAATCTGTCAAGAGATACAAGAGCGCCGGCAAGACTATCTATAAGTTTATGCGGGTCTGCCAAACATCCTCCACAAGAGCTTCCTTTCCCGTCTATTCCCCTCATTAAATAGCAGGAAGGTGACAACTGAAGCTGCCGCCTCCCGCAAGGGCATCGTTAATAATTACGACGTTGCTTACCCCATCTGCTCCAGGAGCGCCTTCACCCTCTCATTGACCACCTTGCCTTCGGCCTTGCCCTTCACCTTCGGCATGAGCACCTTCATGAGCTTGCCCATCTCTTTAGGCCCGGTGACGCCAGACTCCCTGATGGATTCGGTAATCACCGCGTCCAGTTCCTCAGGGTCCAACTGCTGCGGCAGGTACCGCTGTATGATCCCTACCTCGCTGGTCTCCTTGTCCGCAAGGTCCTTTCTGCCGGCCTTCTCATACTGCTCCGCGGACTCCCTGCGCTGCTTCACCATGGTTGAGAGCACGCCGACTATGTCTTCATCGGTCAGTCCTTTGCTGTCTCCGCGCTTCGCAATCTCCGCGTTCTTCACCGCGGACTTCATCATCCTGAGCACGGAAAGGACCAGTTCGTCCCTGGCTTTCATGGCCCCTGTCAGGTCTTCGGTCAGTTTTTGCAAAAAATCCATCGTTCCTCCTCCTCGCTCTGCTTTTCGAGCTTCGTGGGTCTCACCCTTCATCACCGCCGCTGAGAAGGTCTGCGTTCCCCTGCCCCCCTGCCTCATCCGCTCCAGATTCGTAGAAGACCTTTTTCAACTCTTCAGCGGTGCTCCTCAATCTGTCCTTGCAAAACGTTATAAGAAAAGTGGCCCTCTTCACTCTCCCGGCAAGGACGTCCACATCAACATCCTCGGCCTCTATTTCGCCTATTATCTGCTCAAGCTCGGTCAAGGCCTGAGAATAAGTTATCTGTCTGCTTTTGCTCACTCTTGTCGTCCTCCGTAGTTTTGTCCGCGGCACGTTGTTTCCTCTCCGGCGCAACAGAAGCCACGATACCGGTGACCGTCCCGTTATAAAGCCGTGTTTCGATCCTCTGACCCACCCTCAGCAGGTAAGCGTCCTTTACCACGCTGCCTCCCGAGCGCGTAATACTGTATCCTCTTTTGAGCACATTCACCGGGTCCAGCAGGCGCACCGCCTGTTCCATGCTGCCCAGCTTTGCCTCCTGCTGCTGGAGGAGCTGCTGCGTCCTGCTCCTCAAATCCCCTTCAAGCAGGAGCAGCCGGTGTTGGGCCGCGGTGTAAATGCGTGAGGGAATAAAGGTAAGCCGCTGTGCAAGCGAGTTCAGCCGGTAGAGCTCCTCCTTCATGAGCCTTTCGGCGCGAAGGTGTATCCTGTTCTGTATGGCCAGCAGTTGCTCTTCAAAACCTCTCGCTCCCGAGATGAGGAATTCCGCCACGGCGGTGGGTGTCTTCATGCTGGTGTGGGAAACCATGTCCGCCACCGTATCGTCCTTTTCGTGGCCGATGCCGGTGAGTACGGGCAGTGGAAAACGGGCGATACGGGCCGCCAGGGGATACCCGTCGAAACAGCTCAGGTCCACGGCAGAGCCGCCGCCCCTTATAATCACCACCGCATCGAAGTGCTTCTTCTTCATTATTTTATCGAGGGCAGCTATTACGGAAGTCTCAGCCTCCTGTCCCTGCATCAGGGCGGGGAACAGCAGATGGGCGAACTTGTAGCCGTAGGGGTTGCCGTCGAGCTGGTCAAAAAAATCGCCATACCCCGCCGCCGTGGGAGAAGAGATGACCGCTATACGCTGGGGCACCAGGGGCAAGGGCAATGCCCTGTTCATATCAAGGAGCCCCTCCCGCATCAGCCTCCCGATGACTTCCTTCTTTTTGCGCGCCATTTCCCCCATGGTATAAGTGGGGTCGATGTCGCGGACGGTGAGGCTCAGGCCGTAGACTTCGTGGAAATTCACGGAAACCTGGAGCAGGAGCTTCATGCCCGGCTTCAGGCTCTCCCCCGTGGCGTTTTTGAATTTCTGGCCGATCCTACGGTAGTCATAGGCCCAGATGGTGGCCTTGATCTGCGCCACCACCTTGTTGTCTTCCTTCTCCACCAGTTCCATGTAGCAGTGGCCCCTCTGGTTGAGCTTGCATTCCGCTGTCTCCGCAACGACCCAGTATGCCCCTGGCAGAGTTTCAGAGAGGACCGACTTGATCAGGCCGTTTAACTCCGAAAGGCGGTATGCCTGTTTGTTCGCAGATAATTCATCCATCGTCTAATTATAACAGGACTCATACAATTCGTTATAGCGCTTATCTCCCTTCCCCTTTTGGGGCCCGCTTCATTCAAAAGGGTGAATCCTGATACAATAGAGGGATACATCCAGTTATATTGCGAGGAGGTTTTCATTACCGTATGGCCAACGAACCGAACAAAGTCATATACTCCATGGTCGGAGTAAGCAAGTTCTACGACAAGAAACCGATACTCAAGGACATCTATCTCTCATATTTTTACGGCGCGAAGATAGGCGTGCTGGGCCTAAACGGCTCCGGGAAAAGTTCCCTCCTGCGCATACTGGCCGGAGTGGACAAGGAGTTCAACGGAGAGACCGTGATCTCCCCCGGCCATACCGTGGGCTTGCTGGAGCAGGAGCCGCATCTGGACCCTGACAAAACAGTGCGCCAGATAGTGGAGCAGGGAGTGCAGGAAGTGGTGGACGCTCTCAACGAATACAATGCCATCAACGACAAATTCGGGGAGCCCCTGTCGGATGACGAAATGAACAAGCTTATCGAACGTCAGGGTAAGGTGCAGGAAAAGCTCGATGCGCTGGATGCCTGGGACCTCGACTCCCGCCTCGAAATGGCCATGGACGCCCTGCGCTGTCCTTCCGCAGAGACCCCGGTGAAGTCTCTATCAGGCGGAGAGAAAAGGCGTGTGGCCCTCTGCCGCCTGCTCCTTCAGAAGCCCGACATCCTGCTTTTGGATGAGCCCACAAACCATCTCGACGCGGAGTCGGTGTCATGGCTGGAGCACCATCTGCAGAGCTACGCAGGCACGGTCATCGCCGTGACCCATGACCGTTATTTCCTGGACAATGTGGCGGGCTGGATCCTGGAGCTGGACAGGGGACAGGGAATTCCCTGGAAGGGCAACTACTCGTCCTGGCTGGAGCAGAAGCAGAACCGCCTGGCCCTCGAAGAGAAGAGCGAAAGCCAGCGCCAAAAGACCCTGGAACGCGAACTGGAATGGATACGCATGTCGCCCAAGGGCCGCCACGCAAAGGCCAAGGCGCGTATCAACTCCTACGAAAAGCTGCTCTCCCAGGATATAGACAAGAGCGCAAAGGAACTTGAGATATACATTCCCCCCGGCCCGAGGCTGGGAGACGTGGTGGTCAAGGCCGACAATGTGTCAAAGGCTTACGGCGACCTCATCCTGATGGAGGGCATGACCTTTTCCCTGCCTCCGGGCGGCATCGTGGGAGTCATAGGCCCCAACGGCGCGGGGAAGACGACCCTATTCCGCATGATCACCGCTCAGGAGCATCCCGACTCAGGGACCTTCACCACAGGCGAGACAGTGAAGCTCGGGTATGTGGACCAGGGCCGCGAATCCCTCGATCCGAACAAGACCATATGGGAGGTCATCTCGGGCGGGGAGGACAACATACAGCTCGGCAAGAGGCAGGTCAGCTCCCGCGCCTATGTGGCGCGCTTCAATTTCTCGGGAAGCGACCAGCAGAAGAAGGTGAACATGATCTCCGGAGGCGAGCGCAACCGCGTACATCTGGCGCGGATGCTCAAGGAAGAGGCCAATGTGCTGCTGCTGGACGAACCCACCAACGACCTGGATGTGAACACCATGCGCGCTCTGGAAGAGGCCCTGGATAACTTTGCGGGCTGCGCCGTGGTCATCAGCCATGACCGCTGGTTTTTGGACCGCATCGCCACCCACATACTCGCCTTCGAGGGCGACAGCAAAGTCTGCTGGTTCGAGGGGAACTATTCCGAATACGAGGCGGACAGGAAAACGCGGCTCGGGGCCGAGGCGGACCAGCCCCACAGGATCAGGTACCGCCACCTTACAAGATAATAGCGCAGGAGACGTCAAGGTGCGGTTATAATATCCTGCCCGGCAAGGGTGACGGTATTTCAGCAAAAAGGAGTATCACATGAACAGATTTAGAGCTATAGGCGCCGCAGTGGGACTGCTCCTGCTGTGCGCTTCCCTTGCGGCGGGGGCCTCGGACGCACAGAATGCTTTTGACAAGGGAGTCGCGTATTTCAACGAAGCCGACTATGCAAGGGCCATAACGGAATACGGGAAAGTCATCTCTCTTAAACCAGACTTCCCCGACGCGTATTACTACCGTGGCATCTCGTACTACAAAACAGGCAAATACGACGAGGCCATCGGGGACTTTAACATGGCTGCTTCCCTGTATCCCCAGCCGCACGACCCTGAGCTGTACCACAACCGGGGGCTCGCCTATTTCAAAAAAGATAATTACACTAAAGCCGTCGAGGACTTCGGCAAAGCCATTTCCCTGAAGCCCGACTTTGCGGAAGCCCTGCACAACCGCGGGGTCGCCCAATCACGAAAAGGCTCTTACGATGAAGCCATCGAAGACTTCAACAAAGCCATCTCCGTGCGGCCCGGCTACATGGACGCCTATTACTCCCGCGGCGTTGCCTACACACGGAAAGCTGCCGCTGATTTCAGAAAAGTATGCGACACAGGCAACAAAAATGCCTGCGACAACGCAAAACAACTTGCGGAATAAACCTCTGGATTTATGTATAAAGGGAGTGCAAAAATCTTGAATTCACCGTCCGGTTGAAATGCTCTCCTGCCACGGGACTCAACCCGCTAAACCGGCAAGTCCGGCAATTTTGCGGTTGCGTCCGTTTCCCTGAAGGACATTGTCAGTTCAAAGGTCCCTGCTTCCGCCCTCTTCTCTAGAATAAACCCCATGCTCTCAAAGAGCTGGATCATGGGCTTGTTCTCCATCAGGACCTCTGCGGCAAAGCCGTGCAGTCCGTCTTTTTTTGCGAGGTAGGTGAGATAAAAGAGGAGTTCCGCGCCGATGCCCCTGTTCTGCCAGTCGTCGCGCACGACAAAGGCGACCTCGGCGGTATGGATGTTCTCGTTTATATAATATTGACCCAGGCCCACGATCAGTTCATCCCCATCGTGCTGCATGACGGCGAGGATGACCATCTCTTTCGTGTAGTCTATGGCCGTGAATTTCTGGAGTCTGTTGTGGGGCATGTCCATGCGCGTGGAGATGAACCTGCGGTGCATGCTGTCGTTGGAGAGAGAGTAAAAGAAGTCCTTGAGCAGGGGCTCGTCGCTTATCTTCACCGGTCTCAAAAAGAGGTTGATGCCGGTCTTTGTGGTCCTGTGTGTCTCAAGGTCTTCAGGGTACTCGCCGCTTTTGCCAGCTACAAAGGCCTGGTCCTTATAGATGAGGTTCAGCTTTTTAGCCTCTTCGATGAGCCAGGGCCTGAATTTCGGATGGGCGATGGATATAAGGTCCATGGCCCGCTCACGAATGTTCTTGCCATGCAGGTATGCTATGCCGTATTCGGTGACCACATAATGCACATCGCCGCGCGTCAGCGTAATCCCGGCGCCCTCCTTAAGGAATGGGACAATGCGGGATATGGTTTCATCCTCGGCTGTGGATTGCAGCGTGAGTATGGTCTTGCCTCCCTCCGAGAGGATTGCTCCCCGCATGAAGTCGGCCTGCCCTCCTATACCGCTGTAGAATATTTTTCCTATGGATTCGGCGGTGGCCTGTCCGGTGAGGTCCATTTCGAGGGCGCTGTTGATGGCGGTGACATTCCTGTTCCTGGCTATGGTCAGGGGGTTGTTGGTATAGCTAACCGGCCTGAATTCCACGCTTGGGTTATCATGGATAAAGGCGTATGTCTCACGCTTTCCCATGCAGAAGGCGGCCACTGTCTTGCCGCGGTTGAGGGTCTTCCTGGAATTGTCCACCACGCCCCTGCGCATCAGGTCCGCGATGCCGTCGGTGAGGAGTTCCGTGTGGACCCCCAGATGTTTTTTTTCGTAGAGGTGGGCCAGGATGGAATTTGGAATGGAGCCGTATCCCACCTGGATGGAGTCGCCGTCCTGCACGATGCGCGCAACATAGGCGCCGATTTTCTGAGCGATATCGTCGGGCAGGTTCACCCCGTATTCGAGAAGGGGTTCGTCGCAGTGTATGATGAAGTCGATATCATTCATATGCAAAAAAGTCTCGCCGTGCACGCGCGGCATATTGGTATTCACCTGTGCAACGATAATCTCGGCATTCTCCACCGCCGCTTTCACGATGTCCACGCTGATGCCCAGGCTCACATACCCGTGGGCATCGGGCAAAGATGTCTGGACCAGGGCCACATCGATGGGAATGCGCCTGGTCCGAAAGAGTTCCGGGACCGCGGAGAGGAAGATGGGAGTATAATCCGCAAATCCTTTATTCACGGCATCCCGGGTGTTATTGCCGATAAAGAAGGCGTTGAACCTGAAGTTGTCTTTAAACTTCTCGTCGGCATAAGGGGAGACGCCGAGGTTCCAGACCTGGAGCACTTCCGTATCGTAGAAGGCCTTGGGGTGGGACTGGACATAGGTAATGAGACCGCGGACGAGGCACTGCGGCTCTCCGCATCCAGTGCCCACGAAAATCCTGTCGCCGGGATGGATGTGGCTGAAGATATCGTTTTCCGGCAGGAACTTTTCAGGGTATGTTATTTTCGCTTTATCGAGATTGCTGCAAATACCCATTTTTTATTTCTCCTGCTTTGGCTTCTCGTCATCGTCGTTCAGCATCGTGTACTTCGGCGCCTCGTCTTTGTCGAGCTCCTCTTTTTTCTTTTTCGGTCTGTAGTAGTGCCAGACCACCATGACAAAGGCGATGAACAACAACGCATTCATAGCCACATTGACCCACCCGCTCATTTTCATGCCTGTGCGCTCCTTCCCAAAGAGGGATAATATAATTTTCCAGTATACTCCAAACAGCGCCTCCTGATGTGTGCAAACGTTCTACTGCACATAAATGGTATTGTCAAAGCGCACGGAATCTCCGGCGCGCTCCACCTCTTCTCTGACGTCCCAGTATCCCGGGGTATCAAGCTGTATCATTGCCGAGTAATGCCCGCTTCCCCTGACGGTGCACCGGTATTTTCGTATGCTGTTCCCCCCTCTCCTGTAGAGGCGCAACTCCACAGTCGCATCCGGGATGCCCCTGCCGTTGCTGTCGAAGAGCCCCACGTCGAGCCGCTGGTCTCCGACCTTGAGGGTCTTCGGGACCTCTATTTTCCAGCCGAGGGCCTCTTTCTTTTTTATCATTTCATCGTACCTGAGTCCTGCGTCATAAGCATTTTCCTCTACTTCCACATCGCGCTTGCCGATGCCCACATAGATGGAAGCGCCTGTAATGCATAAGCCCCCTATTAATATTCCGGTTATGAGTGCTTTATAATTCATCGGGAATCGTAAAGTTCGCCTCCTTTGTGATATGGATTTTTTCCGTCTCATTGTCCAGGTAAACCTTTATCCTGAGCGTACCCTTTGCCCCCGGAATTTTTTCAGTCCGCACAAAGAGGGGAAAGCGGTCCATGGCGCCTGCGTCGAGATGCAGGGGAGTGGTTATGGATTGTATGAGCGACTTATCGAATCTCTCCACCGTCACTTTCAGGTCAATGGGCTTATCCAGCATGTTTTTTACGGAGAGCACATAAGCGTTGATGACCTTTTCGTCCCGTGTCAGGCTCGGCTCCATGGCATGCGGGAGCACCGTGACATCGACACCGACCCTTACAGCCGAGAGGTGCAGGATGAAGACGAAGAATAGGAGAAGAAAACCTCCTGTCACATAAACGTTCTGGCGCAGGATTTTCCCCCCGCCGCCGGCGCCGAAGGCATAGTGTATGAGGCCTTTTTTGCCTGAGCGCGCCATGACTTTTTCACAGGCGTCAACACACTCCGCGCAGTTGATGCAGGCCGCGTCCAGGCCTTTCCTGATGTCAAGCCCTGTGGGACAGACTTTTTCACAGCTCCTGCAATCGATACATTCCTTCGCCCTTTCAGGGTCGAGTTCTATAATAAGGGTGCTTTTGTCGAAGAGTACGCTCTGCATCCTGGCGTACGGGCATACAGTGGCGCACCATTTGTGGCGCAGGAAGGCATAATCCAGGAAAAGTATGCCGGAGAGTACTATCCAGAACCCCCAGGCGGTGCTGCCGAGCTTGCCGCTGAAGAGATCCGGAAGGAACTCATATGGGGATACGAAATACCATATGAGTGATGCGGCCGCCAGCGCGCTGGTCAAGAAAGTGAGGATTAGCGCCGCGCCTTTGTACGCGAGGCCCTTTGTTTTGGCTTTATCCATGTAGGGGGTGAAATCTATGAGCACGGTCTGGGGACAGAGCCATCCGCACCAGACACGGCCGAAGACAACGGTTACGAAGATGATGAGCAGCGTAAGGAATATGGCGGCAATGAGGACAATGAAGAACTCCTGCATCCAGATGGCGCTGCCCAGCACATGCAGTCTCAGCGAGGGGATATCGAAGCGCAGGGCGCTCTCACCGTTAACTTTTACAAACGGCAGGCCGATAATGACGATGGCCTGGAGTATTTCGGCGGTCCGGCGCAGAGACCGCATGGTGATATGTTTATTGCCTGCCGGCAGTGTTGTTAGTATCTTTGACCTGCCGACCACATATCCGTCTCGAATCTGAGGACCTTGTTCCTGCCGCGCTCTTTTGCCTTATACAGCGCCACATCCGCGAATTTGATGGCTTCCCAGAAGTTCTGGGTATCGGAGGGGAATTCGCATACGCCAATGCTGATGGTTTTCTGGATAAATCCGCCGGCTATCTTCACCTGCGTCTCTTCAATACGCGCCCGGATTTTTTCCGCAACAACCATGGAATCCCCGATCTGTATGTCGGCCAGCAGCACGAGAAATTCCTCGCCGCCAAAACGGATCACAATATCGGAGGTGCGCACGCTTTTCCTGATGCCGTTGCAGGTCTCCTTCAGCACCATATCTCCAACATCATGACCGTAAATATCATTTGTCTCTTTAAAGAAATCCAGGTCGCACATAAGGAAGCCCAGAGTGGTCCCCCGCCGCAGGACGCCCGCGGAGAGATTTTCGCAACTCTCTTCAAGGAATCTCCGGTTGTACAGTCCGGTAAGCGGGTCTTTAAAGGCGGTCTCCTTCAAGGCCCGCATGAGTCTCTTGGCTTCAAGTACCGGCTGCACCTCGACTATATACTGTTTTGCCCTGTTGATCTTCTTTTCGAGTTCGGGAATGATGCAATCCTCGGGTTTCGGGCAGACCAGCTGCACAACGCCGCCCACAGTGCCGCCCACGATAATGGGCACGCAGAAATGAGCTTTGCCGCCCTCCTCGTTATAGAACTTGCAGATATCAGAATAGTCCAGTGAACTGACCATGTGCCCGGTCCTCTTGGCCCGGCATAGATCACAGTCGAGCTGAGTTTCCCTTTTACAATACAATTCCGAGCCTTCTGCATCGGGCGGATATACGATGCGCATGGTATTTTTGCTGTTCGCCACCTCATAAATGACCGCATTCTCCAGGGCCAGGTCTTCGCTGAAGACCTTTCCGAGCCGCAGGTAAATATCTTCAACGCTTTCGTCCTCCTCGATGACCTTTTTGAAAGAGGTGACATGAGCGATGGTTTCCATGAGCTTGTTGAATTCATGGGAGAGGGCGCCGAGTTCGTCCAGCGACTCCACGTCGAGTTTTTTGCCCAAATCTATATCTCCGGCTGAGAGGGCCTTGATTTGGCCGATAATGGCCTTTATGGGTCTCTCCAGGGAGCGGGAGATGAGCACCCCGAAGACAATGGAGAGCAGAGTGGCAATGCCGAAGGCAAGGCTCATGGCAATGATGGCGACGGTAAAGCGCATCCGCATGATATCGGTGAAGATCCTCCACTCCTTGCCCACCGTGAGAGCGTAATCGTTGAGTATGATCACGGTATCACGTGTAAGGTTGTCGTAAGCCTGTATCCTGTCCTCTATACTGACTCCCGGCGTGCCCTTGCCGGCCGCCAAGCCGCCGCCGAGCCATTTGTGCTCTATCTCGTCCACCATCCCTTCGATCTCACGGATCTGAGCAATGGCTGTCTCGATGATCTTCCGCTTATTGCCGTCCCTCACCGGAGAGACGGCAAAGGGTTCCGATAACTGGCCTGTGGCGCGGGTAATATCGATGACCTGTCCGCCTATAAGCAGAGTATTGAGATAGGAGCGCGCGTCCTCAAGCGTGCCTTTGGCCCGCCGGTAATTGGCGTCAACAATGGAATCCCGCGTCCTGAAGAGCGCCATATTGTGTATGGAAATGTTGGCCCCGCGCAGTTTCCGGATAGCGATATTGGCGGTCTTTTCCTGGGACCAGATGGTGTCCACCATCTGTTTGGATTTGGCGCTCATATCGAACATGGTAATAAGGCCGATGACCGATATGACAACGAGCCAGAACAATGCGCCGACGGAAAAAAGGACAAATTTATTGCGAATCGGGAGGTCGGTGAAAGTGACCAGGTTTATAAACTTCCTGAAAAGTATTCGTATACTGGCGGATCTTTTCATTTATTAAGCGTAATTATACTCCGGCCCAATAATCTAATCAAGATTTATTTGAAAATAAGTTATACTAAAAAATGCCGTTATTTGGAGACTTATTCCTCAGCGAGATTACCAAAAAGCCTGTTTTCGACCCCAAGGGAGAGATTATCGGCAGGATGCGCGACGCCATTGTGGTAAAGGGCGATCCCCTGCCGAAGGTCTCGGGCATTGTGGTGGAGCGGAAGAAGGCCCTGCTGCATATCAAATGGGAAAACATCAATATATTCAACAAAAGGATACTCTCCGCCTACTGTACCGCCGACACCGCGGACGCTTACGAAATGAACGATAAGGACCTGCTTGCGGTCCGCGACATCCTCGACCGGCAGATTGTGGATGCCAATGGCGTTAAAGTGGTGAGGGTGAACGACATAAAGATTGAAGGGTACGAGGGCGACGCTGTCCTCGTTGCTGTGGACGTGGGCATGAGGGGGATACTGCGGAGGCTCGGCATAGAGCACGGGAGCGAGGAGTTCCTGAGATTGTTCAAGACCTCCATGCCGTACAATCTCATCAGCTGGAATTATATCCAGCACCTGAAGCCGAAGCTGAAAACCATTACCCTTACCGTGCCGCGCCAGATGGTGTCCGATCTTCATCCCGCGGACATCGCTGACCTCATAAGCCAGATGTCCCGGGAAGAGGGCGCCCATCTTTTTACCGACCTCGATATCGAGACCGCCGCGGACGCCCTGTCCGAACTGCAGCCCGAGATGCAGGCACAGTTAATCAACGCCATGGAGCCGGAAAAAGCGGCTGACATCATCGAGGAGATGTCGCCGGACGAAGCGGCGGACGTATTGAGCGACCTGCCTACCGCAAAAGCGAAGGAAATCCTCGAGCACATCGAAAAGGAAGAGGCGGAGGACATCCAGGAACTCCTGGGGCATGAGGAAGACACTGCCGGCGGACTGATGACCAACGAATTCATCGCCTATCCTCCTGAAACCACCGTGGCCGAGGCCATGGAGCGCTTCAAAAAGGATGCCGTGGAAATAGAGTCCGCCTATTATATTTATGTGACGGATGGGGCCGAGAAACTGCTGGGGCTTGTCTCTCTCAGGGAATTGCTGCTCTCAGACCCTTCCTCAAAGCTTTCCGTGATCATGGAGACAAAGGCCAAGACCATCCACCCCGATGTGGATGAGATGGTTGCCGCGGAGATCATCTCCAAGTACAACCTCATCGCCCTGCCGGTGGTGGACAATGAGGGCGTGCTCTTGGGCATCGTATCCATAGACGATATTATCGATCGTCTGCTCCCCCCTTCGGCCAAGAGGAACCGGAGGCGGCTATGAGCCGCTGGAAAAGGTTTCTCCTCTTTCTCTCGGTCATGGGACCGGGCATCATTACCGCCAACATCGACAACGACGCAAGCGGTATCACCACCTATTCCGTGGCAGGCGCGCGCTTCGGCTACAGCCTCCTCTGGACACTGATTCCTACCACCGTATCTCTTGTGGTGATCCAGGAGATGGTGGCGCGTATGGGCGTGGTCACGGGCAAGGGGCTCTCGGACCTAATCCGCGAGAATTACGGCGTGAAAGCCGCCTTTTATATGATGCTGGGCCTTCTCATCGCCAATTTCGGCAATACGGTGGCGAATATGGCCGGCTGGGCGGCCAGCATGGAAATACTGGGACTTAGCAAATACGTCATGGTGCCGGTGGGCGCCATCACCATCTGGCTCCTGGTCACAAAGGGCAGCTACCGTTTTGTCGAGAAGATACTCCTTTTTGCCTGCCTCATCTATTTCGGCTATGTTGTCTCAGGCCTTATGGCAAAGCCCGACTGGCATGCCGTACTTAAGGAAACCCTGGTCCCCCGCATACAGTGGGACTCCGAATACATCGTTCTGAGCATCGGGATAATCGGCACCACCATCACGCCCTGGATGCAGTTCTATCTCCAGTCCTCCATTGCTGAAAAAGGCATAAAGAAAGAGGATTACAAGGCGTCGCGGCTCGATGTCGTCATCGGATGTTTTATTACCGACATCATCAGCTTTTTTGTCATCGTCACCTGCGGGGCGCTCCTTTTCCCAAACGGGATAAGGATAAATGAAGCGGCGGAAGCAGCCACCGCGTTAAAACCCCTGGCAGGGGATTATGCCCACATGATTTTCGCCCTCTGCCTTGCCAACGCATCCATTCTTGGGGCCATTATCGTGCCCCTGGCAACCGCCTACTACATATGCGAGGCCATGGGCTGGGAAGCGGGGGTGAACAAATCCTTCAAAGAGGCGCCCCAGTTTATGTGGATATACGCCCTCACCATCATTCTGTCGTCCCTCGTGGTCATGATCCCCGGAGCTCATCTGGTCTTTCTTATGGTGCTTTCGGCGGTCTTAAACGGTCTGTTATTGCCGTTTGTCCTCGTATTTGCCACGCTGCTCATCAACAATAAGGGTCTCATGGGAGAATACACAAACCCGAAAAGTTATAATTATATATCATGGGGAACGGTGGTTACCGTGGCTGTGCTTACAATATTTTTCGTAGTCGCCACGATCTTTCCCCTCGCATGATCTGTAAACACCTGCATGGAAAATGAGAGGCAGCGCCTGTGGCGGGCTGCGCAATAACGGGAGGAGAGCGGATGGTCAGCACCATAGAATGGAAAGACGGTAAAGTCCTCATGCTCGATCAGAGCAGGCTGCCGCTGGAGGTAACGTATGTGGAATGCGCGGATTACCTGAAGGTGGCCGAGGGGATTAAGAAACTCTGGATACGCGGCGCCCCTGCCATAGGCATTGCGGCTGCCATGGGCATCGCCCTGGGCGCGCAGGACATAACTGCGGGAAGCGCGAAAGAGTTTGCGGCAAAACTGCAACCAGTGATGGACACCATTTTAGCCACGCGGCCCACTGCCGTAAATATCCGCTGGGCGGTCGAAAGGATCAGGAAACTTCTTGAGGGCCGCAAAGACGACTCTGTTACAGCGCTGAAGCAGTTGCTGATCGAGGAAGGCAAAAAGGTCCTCGCGGAAGATATAGAAATCAACAAAGCCATCGGCAGGTGGGGCGCTCAGTTTATAAAGGACGGCGACACCATCCTCACCCATTGCAACGCCGGCAGCCTGGCTACCGGCGGGTACGGCACCGCCACCGCCCCTATGCTTATTGCACAGGAGCAGGGCAAGAGGATACAGGTCATCGCTGACGAGACGAGGCCGGTATTACAGGGCGCACGCCTGACCTCGTGGGAGCTTATGCAGGCTGGAGTGCCGGTCACGCTGATAACCGATAACACCGCAGGCGCCCTCATGAAAAAGGGCATGATAGACCTCGCCATTGTCGGGACCGACAGGACCACGAGGAACGGCGATGTGGCCAATAAAATAGGCACGTATACTGTCGCGGTACTCTGCAAGGAGCATGGCATTCCCTTTTATGTCGCCGCGCCGTTGAGCAGTATCGACTTTACCATGGATTCGGGTGAACATATTCCGATTGAGGAGCGGTCAGCCGACGAAGTGACCACTATCTGGGGCCACAGAGTTGCGCCGGAGGGTGTAAATGTAATAAACTTAGCTTTTGATGTGACCCCCGCACGATACGTCACTTCCTTCTTTACTGAAAAAGGGGCTTTCAGGCCCGGGGATATCAAGAAGCTGACGAGGGAGGATGCCGACCTCGCTTCCATAAGACTGAAGGCAGGATAATCCTGTGCGGAGCGCAAGCAACAAGCATATCGTATGAACAGCAAAGACATTTTTTCCACATACACCGGGGATTTGAAGCTCGTTGAGCAGCAGCTCATGGATATCTTTAAAAGCGATGTTTTCCTGATTCCCCTGGTGGGCAGGCACATTCTGAGCAGCGGCGGCAAGAGGATACGACCTCTTTTCCATCTGCTCAGCGCCGACCTCTGCGGATTCAAGGGACCTGAGCGCCTGTTGCTCGCCGCCATTATCGAGGCCATCCACACCGCATCCCTACTGCATGACGATGTAATAGACGAGGCCCAAACCAGGAGAGGGAAACCCGCGGCAAACGCCCTGTGGGGAAACCAGATGGTCATCCTTATTGGAGATTTCCTCTATTCCACCGCCCTGAAGCTCGCCGTTTTTCAGAAGAACCAGGCAGTCATGGAGGCCCTTTCCGAAGCCACAACCAGGATGACCGAGGGAGAACTGCTCCAGCTTCACCGGGTAGGCGACCCGGATATCACCAGGGAAGAGTATTTCCAGATCATATCCGCCAAAACAGGGGTCCTTATCTCGGCCGCCTGCAGGATAGGCGCGCTGCTCGGCAAGGAGTCCGAGGAGAGAGAGGCGGCCCTGGCCAGGTTCGGACTGAAGACAGGCATAGCTTTCCAGCTTGCCGATGATGTGCTGGATTATGTGGCCCGGCAAAAGGACCTCGGCAAAAAACTCGGTAAAGATCTCGAGGAGGGCAAGATCACCATGCCCCTTATTTACCTCCTGCAGGCCGCATCGGACCCTGAAAAGGAAGAGGTCAGGGAAATAATAAAGGAAACCGGCGCCGTGCAAAAAAACCGGGCGACCTCCATGAACGGGAGTCTTGACAGGATAACCGGGCTTTTTGCAAAGTATAATGCCATCGAGGAGGCGCTGAAGAGTGCGCGGGAACTGATAGAAGAGGCCAAGGCGGAACTGCAGGTCTTTCCGGACTCTCCCGGTAAAGAGGCCATCCTCGCCATGGCCGAGTATGCGATGCAGAGAAAGGAGTAGTCCATGCATTCCTACGCGGAGCTTGCGAAGAAGACCGTAGAAGAATTTATAACGACCGGGACCCCTCCATCTCTCAGCGGTGAAGCCCCCCCTGATATGCAGCAGAAGGCCGGGGTCTTTGTCTGTCTCAAGTCCTGCGGCCAACTGCGCGGGTGTGTCGGCACCTTCCTGCCCGCCACCGGGAGCATTTACCATGAAATTATGCGCAATGCCGTTGCCGCAGCAGTGGAAGATTCCCGTTTTCAGCCGGTCAGGCCCCATGAATTAACCGGCCTGAGCTATACCGTGGATGTCCTTTCTCCACCCGAGGAAGTAGCGGATTTATCTGAACTCGATCCTAAGAAATACGGGATAATTGTGGCAAAAGGACAGAAGAAAGGGCTGCTGCTGCCCGACCTTGACGGGGTCGATACGGTGGAGTCGCAGGTCCGCATTACGAAGATGAAGGCCGGCATCGATCCTCAGGAGACCGATGTGGAAATATACAGATTCACGGTTTCAAGGTATAAGTAGGCAATGGGAAAGCTAAGAGTCTTGATTGTGGAAGACATGGGCTCTGAGAGGAGTTTTATCAGGGACGGTCTCCAAAATGGCCCCCTGCATATCGAAACAGAGGAGGCGTCCAGCGGCAGGGAAGCCCAGCTAAAGCTCGAAAACGGCCATTTCGATCTTATCCTCTGCGACTGGGAAGCCCCGGTTGTCAAAGGGGACGAGCTGCTCAAATGGCTCAGGACCCACCCTCTGCTTAAGGACATCCCCTTTATCATGATTATCGCCAAAGGTGAAAGGACTGACGTGGTCAGGGCCATGCAGGCAGGCGTCAACGGCTATATGGTGAGACCCTTTACGATAGAGGCCCTGCTCCAGAAAATAACCGCCGTGGACCAGAAGTTCGACCGCCGGGACCAGGAGCGGGTCGATATGAGTGGAACGGTGACTCTCCGTTTCAGGGGCCGGGTATCCAGCGGCAAGCTTATCGATGTAAGCTCGGGAGGCGTGCTCGGGATATTCGACGTCAGCGACCCTCTCCCGCATATTCTTGAGAAGGCGCTTTGCGATGTGCAGATTGACAAAGGGCTGAAAGTTTCGGGACTCGAAGGCTTCCTGCTCAGGGCTCAGGCAGTGGAGGCGTCCCCGGACGCACGGGACATAAAGATCGCCGTGAAGTTTCTGGAGACCCCCGAGGACAAAGCTGACGAACTGAAGGCGTTGCTGAGGTACCTGTAGCGGCCAGCTAATCCTTTCTTCTGAATTCCCCGCTTTTGCCCCCGCGTTTTTCAAGGAGCCGTATGTCCGAGATTACCATATCCTTGTCCACTGCCTTGCACATATCGTAAATCGTAAGGGCCGCGGCCGAAACGGCAGTTAGCGCTTCCATCTCCACGCCCGTCCGCCCCGCGATCTTGACCGTGGCCCGGATGTCTACCCTGTTTTCCTTGTTGTCGATACTGAAATCCACAGACACCGACGTTAGCATCAGCGGATGGCACAAGGGTATCAGGTCAGGTGTTTTTTTTGCGGCCATGATCCCGGCGACCCTGGCCACCCCGAGCACGTCGCCTTTTGATATTCCCCTGTCCGTTATAAGCCGTAGGGTTTCGGCTTTCATGCGCACGGAGCCCGCGGCCACCGCCTCCCGCTGAGAAGGGATTTTTCCCGAAACATCCACCATCCTGGCGTGGCCTTCCTTATCGAAATGCGTTAGTTCCATGGACTCTCCCGTGCTGCACAATATATAACTCCATTGTACTCAAATCCTTGCCATGAACACAACAGCAAGGAGGTCCGCGTGTTCAGACAGTACGGCCGGTTTTTGCCCGCAACCTTGACAAGCTCGGGACAAAGCATTAAAGTAATTAGTCCGTTTTCGACGTATACATTTCCCCCCCGGCGTCCACTAAGGAGAGCGAAACAGTTGAAAGATAGAGAATCAGCGGTCAAAGGGATAGTTAAATCGCTCGGCCTTGTTTTCGGCGATATAGGCACGAGTCCCATTTACACCCTTACCGTTATTTTTCTACTTACGAAACCTACGGAAACCCATGTGATGGGGGTCCTCTCGCTGATTGTCTGGACACTGGTCATCCTTGTAACGGTGGAATATGCCTGGCTCGCCATGAGCCTCAGCAAAAATGGGGAGGGCGGCACAATTGTTCTCAGGGAACTCCTTGTTCCCCTTCTCAAATCAGGCAGGAAAGTGGCTTTCATCTCTTTCCTTTCCTTTATAGGCATATCGCTTCTGGTCGGCGATGGAGTTATCACGCCGGCCATCAGTATTCTCAGCGCAGTGGAAGGTATTCTTCTTATTCCCGGATTCGAGCAAACCGGGCAGAATATTCTTATTGCCATAGCCGGTTTCATTGCCATCGTGTTGTTCGTTTTTCAGCGGAAGGGAACTGAAAAGGTGGCAGGGGCCTTCGGACCTCTCATGGTCGTTTGGTTTATGGTTTTGACACTTTCCGGGCTGCTTTCCCTGCTTCATGCGCCTTCGGTGCTGAAAGCGGTAAATCCATATTACGCCTTTTCCTTTCTGGTGGAAAACGGCCTGGCAGGTTTCTTTGTGCTCTCGGAAGTCATCCTCTGCGCCACAGGAGGTGAAGCCCTGTATGCCGATATGGGGCACCTGGGGCGGTTGCCCATTATCAGGGCGTGGTCCATGGTATTCTTCGCCCTTGTGCTGAATTACCTCGGGCAGGGGGCCTTTATCCTGAACCATCCTGATGCGAAGAACGTACTCTTCGAGATGATTTTTCATGAGGCGCAGATATTCTACGTGCCCTTCCTCCTTCTCAGCATAGTTGCCACGGTCATCGCCTCGCAGGCCATGATCAGCGGCATGTTCTCCATATTCTACCAGGCCATCACCACCCACATTATGCCCCTGTTCAAGGTTGATTACACCTCCACCGAGCTGCGCTCCCAAATCTATATAGGCTTCGTGAACTGGTTCCTGCTTATCTCCGTGCTTTTCATCATGTTCGAGTTCAGGGAGTCCAGCCGCCTGGCTGCCGCATACGGCCTTGCAGTTACCGGTACAATGACCCTGACAGGCTTCATGATGACCTGGATTTTCTATCTCAAAAAGAAGCCGGTACAATCCGGCATCTCAGCGCTGGTGACCTTCGTGGACATCGCTTTCCTGATTTCGAATATGTACAAAATACCGCACGGCGGGTACTGGTCGATCATTATTGCGCTTATCCCTCTGGGCATTATCCTGATCTATACCCGGGGACAGAGAAGTCTGTACAAGGCGCTCCAGCCCATGCCCCTTGACACCTTCCTCGCAAAATACCGCGAGACCTACAAAACCGAACACAGGATACGCGGGTCCGCGCTCTTTTTTGCGCGAGACATAAACAGGGTGCCCCCGTACATAGTCCAGACCATGTTCATCAACAATATCATCTACACCGACAATATTATCGTATCCATTGTCAGGCGCGACGATCCCTTCGGCGTTATCGGTTTTTTCAAGGCCTGCTATGCGGAAGGGCTGCGCACCTTCGAGATACAGCTTGGGTACATGGAGGTGGCGGACATAGAAGAGATTCTGAAGGAAGCGGGCATAGAGGAAAAGACCATCTTCTACGGTCTCGAAGACATCTCCACCAGGAACATTATCTGGAAGACTTTCTCCATTTTCAAGAGACTGACCCCCGCCTATGTGCAGTTCTACAAACTCCCCCCCGAAAAGCTCCACGGCGTTATTACCCGGGTGGAGATGTAAACAGGTTTTGTCGCTTATAACGCTGGAACTTACCGGGAGACAGTGCAGTTTCCTGACGATTCAGTGAATTGATTTATTACCCCTTTCTTTTCTTCTCCAATCAGAGGATTTTCTTCCGCACACTTGCCGATTTGCGCCCAGTGCTCTATTTGACCAGTAACGGATCTATGGTCAATACGGCTGTATCTCTTAGCGTCGAGGGGGAGTTACTACTGCGGCGACCAACTGGCGCTGACAGCCTTGAACCCCTTGGGCGTCAGCCGCATCTGCCCTTCGCCGTTTGACCTCATGAGATAGATCCCCTTGGCCCCGTCCCTGTCCGACGTAAAGGCGATATACCTTCCGTCGGGCGAAAATGTTGGGTCCTCATTATTGCCCGCCGTGGTCAATTGCGTCAGCCCCGTCCCGTCAGGTTTCATAATGAAAATATGATGCCCTCCCCCTGTCCTGCCGACAAAAGCGAACTTGTCGCCCTTTTGAGACCAGGCAGGAGACGTGTTGTAATTGCCCTCGAAGGTCAATCTCCGTATATTATATCCGTCTTTGTCCGCCATATATATCTGGGGCGTGCCTGACCTGTTGGAGACAAAAAGCAGTGAGCTGCCGTCTGAGGAGAGGGCCGGGGACACATCGATCCAGGGCGAGGAAATGAGCTTCCGGCCGGTCATGCTCGAGATTTCCGCGATGTATATATCAGGGTTGCCGTCCTTGGACGAGGAGAATAGGAACTCCCTGTTGCCGGGCAGGAAATTGCCCGCCATGTTAAGGCCGTTTAAGGTAATGATGTTCCGCTCATTCATGGTGTTCATGTTGAGGAGGTAGATGCCCCACTGGCGCTGCCTTTCAGCGGAATAGACGAGCTTTGTGGCGTCCGATGACCAGCGGGGGCTCAGCAGTATCCCGCCGGTTATTCCCACCCCATGCAGGCGGTGGCCGTCCCAGTCCATCTCGTAGAGTTCCTTTTCATCGCCCTTATCGCCCACAAAGACGATCTTTGTTTTGAAGACGCCGGGCTGTCCGGTGAGGATTGTATAAATATCGTTGGCAATGGCGTGGGCAATCGGCCGCGTAAGGGATGTAGCTGCCGCATAATCCTTTCTCAGCAACTCCCGCCCGTCCGTTACATCGTATGCGGCAACGGATACCGTCATCATATTGCCCGGCGACGGGGTGACCCTGCCCTTTATTACCATATCGGCGCCGAGCCCGCGCCAGTTTGGCGTGTAGAAAGGCTGGTCGGGTTTTTCTATCTGCGCGGCTTCGTCGATGAAATCAAAGAGACCGGTCACCGCCAGGTCGTTCTTCAGCACGTCCGATATTTCCCTGCCCCCGATAAAAGGCTGCACGGCAAGGGGCAATTTCTTGAAACCCGGAGAAGTGATATCGATATAGACCTTGGCCCCTGCCGGCGCGGTGAACACCAAAATCCATACAGCGAGCAGAAACCCCGCAAGAATTCTTCCGGCTAGCGCTGCCTTGATCCCGTAATTTATTATCATGGCCTGAAGCGTACTCCCATCTCCATCTCCTGTTGCGGCGGCGGCAGGGGGCTCGCCTTTGCTATGGCGCTCATGACCGAGCGGTCGAAAAGGCGGTTACCCGAACTCTTTTCGACCCCTAAAATTGTGACACTGCCGTCTTTTAATATCCTGATGGCAATGACCGTCTCCAAATCCCTGTCAAGGGTCTCGGGATATATCCATTGCTGATGTATTTTGCCGCCCACAAGGGACTCGTAGCTTGCGCCCGATGGGCCGGCGCCGCTGCCTGTGCCCGTATGGCCGCCCTTGCCTGCCGTGCTTTTGGCCGCTCCAATATCCACAACTTTCCGTCTGAGGGCCGCCCTTTTTTCGAGTCTCATTTGCGCCTGCATGGCCGCTATCCGGTCTCTGACACGGTTTTCGTTTTCCTTTTTCACCGTTTCAGGCCGGGGTTTTTCAGGGATTCTCATTGGGGGCTCTTTCACTGGTTCTTTCACTGGCTCTGCACGGGGCGCCTCCACCTGCGGGGCTTCCGGCTGCGCTTCACTGCCGCCGGAAACTGAAACGGCCGGCGCTTCCTCAAGGGAAACAATATAGGGGGCCGGGGTTTTATAGATGTGCGAATACCTGGCAGCGACAAGGGAGATGATAAGAAGGAAAACATGGAAAAAAAGGGAAAAACCTGCCGCACACGAGAAACTCGGCGCCCTCATGGCAGTGTTATCTTGGGCTCGGTAATCATCCCGAGCTTTTCAATGCCGGCCTCCTTTATTTCACCCATCACCTCCACCACCAGTCCGTACGGCACGTCCTTGTCCGCCTTGAGGAAGACATTGGGGTTGAGCTTGCTTATAGCAGAGAGTTTTTTCTTCAGATCATCCATTGAAACCGGGATGTCGTTCATGAAAATGCCCCCTTCCTTCTTTATGACAATGGATACCCTCTCCTCCGGGGGCAGGTCTTTGCCCTTTGCCTTGGGCAGGTTCACGTCAACTCCCTGCTGGAGAAGGGGCGCGGTGACCATAAAGATGATAAGGAGGACGAGCATTACATCCACAAGGGGGGTAACATTGATTTCGGAAAGGGCTGTTCTGCCTCTGGAGAGTTTCATCCGGTTACTGCCTCAGGAGGTAATCGACCAGTTCCTCCGAGAAATCTTCCATTTCCATGATCATCCGGTTCGCCCTGCTCAGGTAGTAGTTGTAGGTGATGACCGCGGGAATGGCGGCCACAAGGCCCACGGCGGTGGTAATAAGCGCTTCCGCAATGCCGGGCGCCACAACGGCGAGCGATGCGGAGCCCGCCGAGCCGATGCTCCTGAAGGCGTTCATGATGCCCCATACCGTACCGAAGAGTCCGATAAAGGGCGTTGTGGAACCGGTGGTGGCAAGGAAGTTGAGGTATCTTTCGAGTTTCGCCGATTCGAGGGTGCAGTATCTTTTCAGCATCCTCTTTAGTTCGTCTCTCTCCGTGTAAACTTTCTCCGAATAAACAGCGCGGAACAGGGATGCCAGGGAACTTATCGGAAATCTTTTGGATGCGGAAAAGAGGTCCCGGGGGTTTTGTGTGGCGTCGTAGATCCTCTGGAAATCATGGCTTTCCTTGTCGGCCTTTGAGAAGTGGCGCCACTTATAGAAAATAATGGTCCACGACATCATCGAAAAAAAGAGGAGAATGATGAGTACGCACTTTACGACGTAACCAGCCTGCAGTATTAATTGAAGTGCCGAGTGCTCCATATCCTTTAAATTTATCTAATTATGGCCCAAAAAGTCAAACGGGACAGGGAGGGGAGGGTAAATGGCGGTGCAGGGATTTGAACCCCGGACACTGCGAATATGAGTCGCATGCTCTGCCAACTGAGCTACACCGCCTTCTGAACTCTATATTATACCAAACTGTCTCTTTCCAAGGCAACAAAGCGAACTGCCGGTATCGAAATTGTTTAGCCGTCCTGATGAAAGGCCGCCTCCACACCTGCCGGATGCATAAAAAACTTAACTATGGCGGCGGGATTCTGTTACACTTTACGCATATCGTCTTTTCTATGACTCTGACAAGACTTCCACGGTGAGATAAGATGCAATCACACGAAGAACTGCTTAACGAATTGTCCGGCCTTTGCGGGATCGTCCATGAATACTGGGACGTCTTCGGCCTCAGGCATGAGGCGTCCCCGGAGACGAGGAAAGCCATCCTCAGAGCCATGAAGATGAAAATCGATTCTGTAGAGGACCTTCAGGCTGAAATCAGGAAACTCAGGGGAAGGCCCTGGAATAATTTCATGGAGCCGGTGAAGGTCATCTCCGTGCAGGAACAACCCTTCGCCCTTCCCGTGTACGTCCCCGTGCCGGAAGGCATGGAGAACAGTCTCTCCCTTTGCTGGTCGCTGGAGGATGAGCAGGGCGAACGAGTTGATTTTATTGTTCCCCCCGCCGCCGTTACTGTTGAAGACCAGGCATGGATAGACGGCGTGCGCTATATAAAGACACTGCTTAGGGACACGGTGGTGAGGGACATCGGCTATTATTCGGTGAAGGTGATCTGTGAGCACCCTGAAGCAGTATTCCCCGGGGGACAGAGGTCTCTCCACAAGTCTTCACGGCTCATCATCACGCCCGATCAGTGCTACATGCCCCCGGAACTACAGGAGGGAAGGACATGGGGGCCCGTGGTGAACCTCTATGCTGTCCGCTCTTGCCGGAACTGGGGCGGTGGAGATTTTACCGACCTTGAAGACCTTATAAAATTGACTGCCGGACTCGGCGGCGGGTTTGTGGGCATCAACCCGCTACACGCCGTTCCGAACAAGGGGCCCTTCGGCATAAGCCCCTATTCGCCTATCAGCCGGTCATATAAGAATTTCATCTATCTGGACATGGAACGCGTTACAGACCTCGCCGAATCGCATGAGGCGCAGGCCCTCATGAGCTCTGCCATGTTCAAAAAGTCGCTGGCTGAAACGCGGGACGGGGAGTTCATCGATTACAAAAAGATCGCTTTCCTCAAGAAATCAGTGCTGGCCCTTGCGTTCGGGCAATTTTACGAGAAGCATTACCTCATGGATTCAGAACGCGGCCGTGCTTTCAGGCTTTATACGCGGCAGGAGGGGACGGACCTCGATACCTTTGCCCTCTTTCTCACCCTCTGGGAGCATATGAACACCACCTGCAAAGTTTACACCTGGCGGGACTGGCCGGAGGAGTACCTGGACCAGCAGAGCGGCGCGGTGCGTGAATTCAGGGAGAACAACAGCAGAGAGGTGCTCTTCCATAAATATATCCAATGGCTCATCGACACGCAGCACCGCGCAGCATCGGAACTGGCGAAGGGCCTTTGTATGCCGGTGGGCATCTATCATGATCTCGCCATCGGTTCCATCGGCGGGGGAAGCAATACCTGGACCTGCCAGGACCTGATTGCCGGGAGCATCGATGTGGGCGCGCCGCCTGACGAATTCAACATTAACGGGCAGAACTGGGGCTTCCCTCCCATGGCGCCGGAAAGACTCAGGGAGACAGGTTACGAATTCTTCGTGGAAATCATACGCAAGAACATGAAGTACAACGGGGCGCTGAGGATAGACCATGCGCTGGGCATGTTCCGGCTCTTCTGGATACCCTGCGGCATGCCGTCGGCTGAAGGGGTGTACGTAAAGTATCCGGCGGAAGACATGCTGCGCATTATCGCCCTGGAGAGCATACGGAGCCGGACAATGGTTATTGCCGAGGACCTGGGGACCGTGGGAGAAAATGTGCGCGACACACTTCTCAGACTGCGCATGCTTTCTTACCGCCTCCTGTATTTCGAAAGGAACTATCCCGATCCCTCCTTTACCGCTCCGGAGGCCTATCCCTCTATTGCGCTCTGCGCCGTTACCACTCACGACCTGCCAACCCTGTATGGTTATTGGACCGGGCATGATCTCGACGTGAAGAACCGGCTGCATCTGTTCCGGGATGAGAAACTACGGCAGAGGTATGTGAACGACAGGGAGAGGGACAAAGCCCTTTTGCTGAATGCGCTGAAGTTGCGGGGGATACTCCCGCGGGATTTCCCAGCCGACCCTGCGCTGGCACCGGTGATGACCGCGGAATTATGCACCGCAATCTATAACTATCTCGCCCTCACTCCGTGCAAGCTTGTGGCGGTGAGCCTCGATGATATCATCGGCACTGTTGACCAGCAAAACATGCCGGGCACCACGGATGAGCATCCCAACTGGATACGGAAAACCCCGGTATACCTCGAAGAATTATCCTCCGACCGGAGCTTTGCGGCCATTGCCGGGATGTTCAGGATGAATAAGAGATAAACTAAAATAAGATGGGCGTATTGCCATCCGCCCCTGCACTTTTAATATTTTGGGGAAACCCCCGATAAAATAAAGTGGTCCGATGAAAAGCAAATATCCTCCCATAGACAAGGAAGCTGCCGTCGCGCAATTCCTGCCGCGTATCAGGTACTACGCGAGAAAGTACTCTTTCTGCACGGAGATGGAGGAGGAAGACCTCGTCTCTGCCGGAATAATCGGGCTCATGGAATCCATTGAGAGATACGACCACTCCCGCAATATAACCCTCAGCACTTTTGCCGATTTCAGGATACGGGGGGCCATCCTCGATGAGATAAGCTCCATGCAATGGATTTCGAAGGACGCCCTCAAAAAAATCGATACGGTGAAGAAGGCCTACGATCAGCTCGAAAAAAAACTGGGCAGGAGCGTGACCGAGGAAGAAGTGGCCGAAAAACTCTCCATGACCGTGGAGGACCTGCATGAAATTCTCTCCAGGGTCGGGTTGGTGCATATGCTGAAACTGGACGACATCGGTGTTTCCGGTGACGGTGACGGGAGAAAACTCGACATCCTGGAATGCGTCGCCAACAAGGACAGGGACATTTTAGAAGAACTGGAATTGAAAGAGATGCAGGCATTCCTGGGCGGGATAATAGAGTCCCTTCCCGAGCGTGAGAGAATGGTCACCACGCTCTATTACTACGAAGAACTGACCATGAAGGAGATCGGGAAAATACTCGATATCAGCGAGTCGAGGGTATGCCAGATGCATGGCGCGGTACTCATAAAGCTCAAGAACAAGATACAGCAATACGTGCCCCTGACAAAAGAGTAAAGGCCTGCCCTGTCTCAGGGTCCAGCCGGGAAGTGGTCTCTTTCCGTGCAGAGCGCCTCATAGCCGTCCCGTACATGCGCGCAGGCATGTGAAGAGAGGACCTTTCTGCCCTGTCCCGCGGCATAAAGAGGGCCGGCGAAACGGACCCTGACGGTAATACTCCTGAGGCCCAGCAGAGACCGGAAGTGCGGCAGGAATTCCATGTCCCCGTACCATGCGATGATGTCCTTTGTCTCCTCAGTGACGGGAAGGCTGTTTATATGGGAGTACCGCAGGCTCACCGGCAGTAAGGGGGTGTCCGTTTCAGCAGGAACATGGAAAAGGGTGCTTTTGAAGTCCAGGATGCCTCTTCCGTCGTTTGTGGTCCCTTCAGGGAAAAGCACGACATTGACCCCGCTGCGCAACCTTCCCCTGATCTCTTCCATGCTGGCAACCGATGCGCTTTTTGAGCCCCTGTCCACAAAAACGGTGCCGGCCAATTGCGTGAGCAGACCGAGGAGAGGCCATGAGCGTACGTCATCCTTTGAGATGAATACCGCAGGCATAAGGCTTCCGATAACGAGTATGTCCAGATAGCTGCAGTGGTTGCTTACGATGAAGATAGGGGACGTCACGGGAACCGGTCCTGTGGTGATGACCCGCATGCCGAGGAGAAAGCAGCAGGCCCTTGCCCATAGTGTCATGCAGCGCGCTCTCATTCTCATCCTGGCGTCTTTTCTTATGAAAGGCAGCGCGCCGATGAGGAACGCAGGCACAAGCGTTCCGGTGCAGAGGAGAAGAAGCGCTGCGGCCCGGTACGCTTTCAGCAATGCGTGACATGTGGCGCCCCACGGCTTTTTTATTGTACGGTGCACAGCAGATGTAAGAAAAAGGCCCATGTCGGAATATAGCATGTTTTCCCCAGGTCGGTCACTGTAAGTCTTCTCTCCCTGTACGCTGCTCATTGCATAGGGCATTTGACAACGAAGCCCTTGCGCTGCTATCGTGGGGAAAGGGTCAGGAAAGGCTAATCCTGAACAAAGAAACTTCACTGGAAGAAACGCCATGAACTCCATTCTTTTAAACGCTCCCAGGTCAATTTCGCTTTTGTTATTGTGCCTTCTTCTCACCTCCTGCGCCGCGCCGCCCGTGCGCCCTCAATACTTCCCGCCGGGAGATTACGGTTATGTGAAGGATTACGGCTCGTGGTTAATTCGCCGGGAGATGGCGAAGAACAACGTGCAGGGGTTGAGCATCGCACTGGTTGACGATCAAAAGGTCGTCTGGGCCGAAGGGTTCGGTTTCGCGGACACCAAGGCCGGACGCCCCGCAACAGCGGACACTATTTACAGGGTCGGCTCCGTTTCGAAGCTGTTCACAGTGACGGCGGCACTTCAACTGGCAGAGCGGGGCTTGATAAGCCTGGACCAGCCACTTTCACAATACATACCGGACTTTTCCCTTAAAACACACTCCGCTGATGCTCCTCCAATAACTGTCCGAAGTGTAATGACGCACCACTCCGGCATCCCGTCCGATTATATGAAGGGCATGTGGAGCAAAGGTGTACATCCCTTTAGCGAACTTCCCGCGGAACTCAGGGATGACTATGCCGCGTTTCCCCCGTACACTGTTTTTTCATACTCAAACGTCGGAATGAGTCTTTTAGGCCTGGCCGTCCAAAACGTGAGCGGGATGAAGTTCAGCGATTATATGAGACAGTCGGTGCTTGAGCCGTTGGGGATGAAAGACGCCTACTTCTCACCATCCCTTGCCGATTCCCCCCAATCCTCGCGGGCATATAGCGGAAGGGACGAGAAACAGGAGCCTGCGCTAAGAGACGTGCCTGCCGGGGGACTCAATGCTTCCGCGCCTGATCTGGGCCGTTTTATAGAAATGGTCCTTGCCGGGGGCGAACTTGACGGACACCGGGTATTAAGACCCGAGAGCGTTCATGAGATGCTCAGTCCGCAGAACAGCCGGATACCGCTCGACCTGGACTTCCGGATAGGGCTCGGCTGGATGCTGGGCGGCCTGGGCAGGATAGATATAAAAAATGCCGGGCCGGTGGTCCACCACAACGGGGCGACATTTTACCACAGGGCGGAGGTAATTGTGCTGCCCGAGTCCAAGCTCGGAGTAGTGGTGCTTTCAAATACGGCCACCAAACAAAAGGTTGTTGATATTATCGCCGTGGAGGTTATAAAGACCGCCCTGGAGGTGAAGAGCGGAGCACGGCAGCCGGAACGGAAACCCGTGGAGACCGGGCCTTTCCTTTCCGGGGATGAATTGCGCTCTTATACGGGCTATTATGCCACAGTCGCCGGGTTGACCAAAATCACGGCGGATGGAGACCACCTCACGGCAAGACTGATGAATTCGTCACTGCGTTTGACGCCGAGGGCTGACGGCCGGCTCCAGGCCAAGTACCTGCTCTTCGGCTTCATCCCCGTCGGCCTTGGTGACCGCAGCGATTACGGCTTTGAGAGAAAAAACGTATACGGGCACGACATCCTTGCCGCCGTATCGGGCGATAAGGAGATGTTGGTGGGAGAAAGGGTCACGCCGATCCCTATTGCGTCCTCGTGGCGGCGCAGGTTGGGGAGTTACCGGATCGTCAATCCCGGCGATGATGTACCTCTACTGAAAAGCATGACCCTGAGGGAAAGCGACGGTTTGTTGCTCGTGGACTATACTATGAGCGAGTTCAGCGACGCGACGATTACCGTCGTTCTCCGCCCGCTTTCTGACAAGGAAGCGGTATTGTACGGCCTGTGGCGGGGCATGGGGGAGACGGTCAGGGTGATTGACGGCCCTGGCGGAGAACTGCTCAGGTATTCGGGATACGATTTTAAGAAAATAGGGAATGAGTGAATGAGCCGGGGCAAGTCATGATGCTTGCGCCGCCAATTCTTAACAGTCACGTCATACTGGTGTAATGTCCAACCGGTATAGTGTAAGCATAAACTTTATTGCATTTACCGGAGGTGTTTAATGACGTGTTCATATCTTGTTTCATTCCCCCTGTCCCCCGGCGGCCAGTCGCTGCATTCCTGCACGGCAAATGACAGGACTTATGTGCCCAGTCTTCTTGAACTCCAGCAGCTTTGCCGCGACAGCGGGCACCAGGGCTGTCCTGTTCTCATGTGCAACATTGCCCGGACCTGATAATGTTCATTCATGCAATCATGAGGAGGGGTATGGCATGACCACCCAGATGAAATGGACAATTGAGGATGAGACTCCCTCATACTCTTCACAGACCTGCTCTGAGCCCGACAGGCAGACGATTCTTTCCCTGCTTGACCGCAAACTGCTCACCAGCCATTTTCAGCCGATATTCTCCTCACGCGACGGGGCTATCTTCGGGTTCGAAGCATTGGCACGGGTCCTTCCTTCTGAAGGGCTCTCCAACCTGAACATAGGAGAATTATTCCTTAAGGCCAAATCCCAGGGGCTTATTTCCCAGCTCGATGTGCACTGCCGTGAAAATGCCTTCAAAAACGCCTCGGTTTCAGGCATTGCCCGGAGCAATGCTTTCCTTTTCATAAATATATGCCCGGAAACGCTCATGGACCCTGCGCACAGGGCCGGCATAACCGACGAAATGGCTGAAGAATGGGGAATATCGAAGGAGAAGATTGTCCTTGAGGTCACTGAAGAGAGCGCAATAAACAACTACGGCATTTTCAAAGAGGCGTTGGCATACTATAAGAAAAGCGGCTACAAAATCGCCATTGATGACTTCGGCGCAGGCTATGGCGGATTGAAAATGCTTTCCATTATCGAGCCTGACTTCGTAAAAATAGATCGTCATTTCATCTCGAATATCGATAAGGCCACCGTTAAGTTCAACCTAGTTGATTCCATTGCCACTGCCTGCCATCGCATCGGCATCAAGGTAATAGCAGAGGGCATCGAGACGCAAGAGGAGTTGAAAGTCCTGTTGAACATGGGTGTCGAATGTCTGCAGGGTTTTTACCTGTCCCGCCCCGGCCCCGGTTTTAGATGGGAGGCCGCGCAGCTTCCCCTCCTCCAGCCAAAGAGGAGCGACGCTGTCAAAAGGGAATACAGCACTATCGGCGACATCGCGCGAGCTGTGGAAACAGTCCCTCCCTCGGCCTCGATCTCTTTTGTATTCGATAAATTCATTCAGACCCCTGAACTCAGGGGGCTGCCGGTTGTGGACGGAGAGAGGATAGTCGGCGTGTTCAATCGCATACGTTTTCTTGAGAATCAGGTATTGGGCAGATGCGGGTACGGCATGCACCTTAACCTGCACAAGAATATAGAGCAGTTGATGGATCGTACATCCCTCATCGTTGAAGAGAATACCCCCCTGGAAAATGTTGCCCAAAGGATCCAGTCGAGAAAGTCGGAATTTCTCTATGACGACGTCTGCGTGACCAAGAGCGGAAAATATTTCGGCACTGTTGCCATCAGCGAACTGCTGGATGCCATAACGGAAAAGAGCATTGCCCTTGCGCGCGGCGCCAATCCACTGTCCGGGCTCCCCGGGAACGAAGTCATTCAGAGGGAGATAAACGTGAGACTCTCTCAGGGCATGCATTTCGACGTCTGCTACATCGATATCGACAATTTCAAACCCTATAATGACCATTACGGCTTCGAGAGAGGGGACATGGTTATCAAAACCCTCGCAGACATTCTGAGGCATGTCATCATGGCCGAACCTGAAGGCTTCAGTTTCGTGGGGCACATCGGGGGAGATGATTTTATCGTGATTACGCGGCCCCATGTCTCCATGCCCGGGATGGAGAAGGTGCTGGAACGTTTCGGAGAGGAAGTTCCGATGCTGCATGGAGATGAGGATTACGCGCGGGGATTTTACCTGTCAAAAAACAGGCGTGGAGAGGAGGAGCGCTTCAACCATCTTTCCCTTTCCATCGGCATCGTCAGCACGGAGGTAAACAAGATCGAATCATACGCGCAACTGGCCTCCATTGCCACGGAAGTGAAGAAGGCGGCAAAGGCCCTTATAGGCTCCTCCATCGTGCGGGACAAAAGGCTCCAGGGTTGAAAGTGCCCCCCGCAGCCCCCTTTCTCTGGGGCGTTGCCACCTCGGCCTTCCAGCTTGAAGGATCTCCATACGCGGACTGGACCTCCTGGGATGAGATCCTCCAGACAAAACCGGATGTCACCAACCACTATGAACTGTACAAACAGGACCTCGGTCTTTTGCAGGACCTTGGGGTCAACGCGTACCGTTTTTCCATTGAATGGAGCAGGATAGAGCCGCGTGAAGGCGTTTGGGACAACGACGCCATAGCTCATTACCAGGAGATCATCGACATACTCAGGGCAGGCAACATAGAGCCGATGGTAACGCTTCACCACTTCACTCACCCCCTCTGGTTCATCAAAAAATATCCGTGGCATAAAGAGGCTTCAATTCAAAAATTTCTTGTCTTTACCGAAAAAATCGTCTCCACGCTGAAGGGTGTCAAATACTGGATCACGTTCAATGAACCCTATGTGCTCATCCTGGCAGGGTATTTTGAAGGCTGCATCCCTCCGGCTATCAGAGATGCAAAACTGGGCATCAAGGCCCTTGAAAATATTCTGATCAGCCACGGGAATGCTTACGATATAATTCACGAATTGTGCCCTGAAGCGCAGGTAAGTGTTGCCCATAACATGGCGGCCCTCGCGCCGTGGCACCGCTGGAACCCTCTCGACAAACTCCTCTCAAAAATAGCGAAGTACTTTTACAACCATTCCCTTATCGATGCGTTCCTTACCGGCACGCTTAGGCTGAAGCTTCCTTTCAGGGAGGAACGGGCGCTAACGGTGCCCATAAAAGGCAAACTCGATTTCTTCGGTGTCAACTATTACACCAGGCTGCACATGCGCTTCAATCCCTTCAAGAAGATGGGGATCGAAATGAGGCATCGAGATATAGATGGACAGGGTCTCACCGATATGGGATGGGAAGTCTATCCGCGCGGACTTGAGAAGGTCTTGCGGTATGCCTCCCGTCTCGGCGTGCCCCTGATCATAACCGAGAACGGCATTGCCACAATGGACAGCCAGAGGAAAATAGCCTACATGAAAAAGCATGTGGATGCTCTAGAAAAGAGCATCAGAAGCGGCATAGACGTGAGGGGATACTTCTATTGGACCCTTATCGACAATTATGAATGGCTGCAGGGCCTTGACTCCCGCTTCGGACTCTACCGGGTGGATTTCGATACGCTGGAGCGTATTCCTACCGGCGCGGCGGCATATTATGCCTATGTCATTAATAGCAGGAAATGAGCGCTGACGGATTTAACAGGGATTTAATCGCTACGTCATCCTCCTGTAACCTTAGGAAGCTACTATAAGAGTAATGCTACTGTGTGATTTTCATATCCACACAAGATACTCCGACGGCTCGGTGGAGTTGAGCAGGGTTGTTGATCTTTACGGGCAGGCTGGATTCGATGTCATAGCCATAACCGACCATGTGGTAAACGGCGATAATCCCATCGGCAAAATGGCGCACCGCCTCAAGTTGTCCATACGTGAAGATACCTTTGAAGAGTACATGGCACACCTGCAATCCGAAGCGGAAAGGGCGCGAAATAAATACGGCATGCTCGTTATCCCCGGTGTTGAGATCAGCAAAAACTACCTGACCGCTGATAAATCCGCGCACCTCCTGCTTCTTGACATAAAAAGCTTCATCCCCGCTTGCCAGAGTTACGAGAAAATATTCCTCTCTGCAAAAGAACAGGGAGCGCTGATTATCGCATGTCATCCGCATCATATGTCCGACATGAGCAAGGATACACTCTTTTTGTGGAACAACCGGGACAAATACGCGAGGTACATCGATGCATGGGAAATCGCCAACAGGGATGATGTTTTTAATGTGATCAGCCTCAAGAAGTACCCGTATATTGCAAACAGCGACTTTCATAAAACAAGACATCTGTATTCATGGAAAACGATGCTGAACTGCGACAAGGATGTCCAGTCGGTCAAACATTGTATAAAACACAACAAGGGGGTATCCATTACCCTCTTCCGGCAATAAGGAGGCCTAAATGACAGGATTATGGATTTTTGCCGCGGTAAGCTTTCTCGGTTTTATGGCTTATGCCTTTCAGCTGTGGGCTGTACGGGCGGCGTTAAAAACGGCTTCGGGAAACGACGCCGGCAGCCCCGCTTCCGGCTTGTTTGTACCCCCTATCTCGATCCTCAAACCGCTCAAAGGCCTTGATGACAACCTTTTTGACAACCTCGAAAGCTTCTGCAATCTGGATTATCCGGAGTATGAGATCATCTTCTCCTTTCAGAACCGCAATGATCAGGCATTCAAGGTGGCGGGAAAGATCAGGGACAAATATCCCCACAGGGACATCTCTCTTGTCGTGGAACCCTGCAATGCCGGGCTGAACCCAAAGGTAAACAACCTGATCCCGGCTTATCGGCGTTCCAAACATAATCTTGTCCTGATAAGCGACAGTAATGTAATGGTGGGGGAGGATTACCTCAAAGAGATCGTAAAGCACATGGAAAATCCGGAAGTGGGCCTCGTCAGTAACGTGATAAAGGGAGTAGGCTCCCACTCCATGGGCTCCGTACTAGAGAACCTGCATCTCAACTCTTTTATACTCGGTAGCGTCTGCTTTCTCGACAGATTTATGGGCATGCCTTGCGTGATAGGGAAATCCATGCTTATGAGAAAGAGCGACCTCGATGCCATAGGCGGCTTCGATGCGGTAAAGGATTTCCTGGCCGAGGATTATGTTATCGGGCAGAGGATGCACCAAAGCGGCAGGAAAGTCGTGCTGTCCAATTATGCGATTCATAATGTAAACAGCTCCTGGGGGCTTGACAGGTTCATCAACAGACATACGAGGTGGGGGAAGTTGAGATGGCAGATCGGCGGGGTAAAATACCTCTCGGAGCTTCTATGCAATCCTGTGTTCATGGCCTTTCTTCCAGTTGTCCTGTGGGGTCCCTCCAGGGCAACTCTCTGTCTTGTCCTATCGGCAAGTCTCATCAAGATCGCCGGTGACTACTACATTGGGACACGGGTGCTGTCCGGGGTTGCAACAGATGCCGGGAGGATTGATGGGACAGTGCCGCGCATGAGTTGTTACCTTCTCGTTCCGCTAAAGGACATCCTGATCGGCGGCCTGTGGTTTGTGCCCCTTATCAGCAGCACAGTCGCATGGAGAGGCAACCGGTACAGGATCGGAAAGGATTCCCAGCTTTTCCCTCTTGCTTCCGGGTTGCAGGTGAGAACGTTGTTCTCTCCGGCCATGCTTTTGCAGAAAGCCATTACGGGGACGCTCAGGATGGCATACAGCATTCGGGAGCGGTCAGCGTGAGAACCGCTTATTCTTTAAGAAAGGAGGTGAATTTATGATGTTAACGGCAACAATGCAAACTGCGGAGTATCTATGCCCCTATGGGGACTGCGATACGGCTGTCTGTACCGCATCCTGCTTCGCTATGACTATAGACAGCAGGACAAGAGGGAAATACTGCGCCAACGAGGATTACGACGATTGTCCTATCTTCCTGGTGAAAGGGCTTAGCCACTGATATTTTAGTGGACTATTTAGCAAAGGAGGTGTTGTTTATGTTCAAAAGCATACTGAGATGTCCGTATTTGCAGGGCGCAGAGGCAGAGGCCATGTGCGATGTCAACTGTAATTTTGTCACCAATATTGAGGATGCCGATATACGTTTGTGTATGGGCAGGCACTATGAGGCATGCACAGCCTACCAAGATTCGCTGAAGTCGTTGCTCTTTGCCAAATATGCTGGAGCTGGAGAGTAAACTCCGGAGCTTTCAGAAAATTCATCATCGTGTAACAACATTTTAACTATTAATCATGTTTTATTCTTCAGCCCCCATATGCCGGAAAAGAAGCATTTTTTAGAGAAATGGAGTGCCCTATGAATAATACCAGACAGTCATGCAGTCATCACGAAGGTCAATTAATACAAACAGTGGCATTGAAAGAGGGAGAGGAAACTATCAGAAAGTATCTGGATTTCGCAGGCATCCTTTTTATTGCCCTCACCAAGGACCAGACCATAAGCCTTGCCAACAGAAGAGCATGCGAAATACTGGGTTATGAGGAACATGAACTTCTGGGGAAAAACTGGTTCGATACCGTGGTCGCGGAGATTGACAGGGAGCGTATACGGGCTGCCTTTGCAGCCATAGCGGCGGGAGAAGGCAATAATATTGACTTCAAGGAAAATACTCTCTGGACAAAAAGAGGCGACCCCCGAATTATCGAGTGGCACACAACAACACTGAGCGATGCAAACGGCTCTGTCAGCTGTTATCTCTGCGCCGGAACGGATATTACAGACTACAGGAACTCCGAGAGAATACTTAAAAAGTATGAAAAAAAACTGCGGCAGATAACCCTTGAATTGAAAGAGCTGAACAGCAATCTTGAGAAAAGGGTCCGGGAGGAAATACAGAGGAGAAGGCAGCAGGAGCTAATGCTGATCCAGCAATCAAAGATGGCATCCATGGGGGAGATGATCGAGGCCATTGCCCACCAGTGGAAGCAGCCGCTTAACGCAATGGGATTGATCGTGCAAGACATCGGGGAGTCATATGCACTTGGTGTGCCTGACAAGAATTATATAGACCGCACCATAAGCGGCGCAATGGAGCAGATATACTTCATGTCCAGGACAATCGATGATTTCAGAAACTTTTTCAAGACCTCGAAGGGAAAAAAGGAATTCGATGTTTTGAATGCTATCAAAAACATCTTCACAATAATTTCCACACAACTGAAGGTCTCCTCCATCCAATGGCAAGTAACCTGCCGTATGTGCGGCGCAACAATGCAAGAAACAGGAGAAGGAGAGCATTGCCGGGAGTTAATGGTACATGCCTATGAAAACGAGTTCAAGCAGGTTATCCTGAACATCCTCTCGAATGCAACGGATTCCATTCTACTCCGCCGGGCAAGGAGCGAAGATGAAGAGAGGCAGGAAAAAGGCGAGATTTCCGTAGAGTGTGTCAACGAGAGCGGCATGGTGCGTGTACAGGTGAGCGATAATGGCACCGGTATCCCCGAAAAGCTCCTGGACAGGATATTTGAGCCGTACTTTACCACCAAGGAGGGCAGCGGGGGTACGGGAATCGGGCTCTACATGGCAAAGGTGATTATAGAGGAAAACATGGGGGGCAGGATTTATGCTAAAAACACGGAAGACGGCGCACGAATTACCGTCGAATTGCATGCAGCAGAATAAAGGAGAACTACACGTCCTGGAAAACACTCAAAAAGAACTACACAAAGGCACCCAGTGGTAAGCGAGAAAAACTCATGCAGGAGCGACGAAGAGGCTATGTTCCCTCTTCGATCCACTCCTGAACTTTTCTCTTAATCTTATCGCGAACTATCCTGACTTTTTGCTTTATTTCCTCAGGCTCTCCTTGTAATGCCGAGGGATCGGGAAAGCTCCAGTGCAGCCTCTTTACATGGCCCGGAAAGACAGGACACTTTTCAGCGCTGGATTCATCGCACACGGTTATAACATAATTGAAAAGCATGCCCGATTTAAAAAATTCGGAAACGCTTTTTGTCCTGTTGGCACCGATATCGAATCCTATTTCTTTCATGACCTCCACGACCATGGGGTTCAGCATCCCCGGTTCCAGTCCGGCGCTCTGCGCCTCGAAACGGCCTTCGCCAAATGCGTTCAGAAAGGCCTCGGCCATCTGGCTCCGGGCGCTGTTGTGAATACATACGAATAGAACCTTGATCCTCTGCATACAAAACGCTCCTTGCCTCCATATTTTACCGTGCAACATGAACTGCTATTAAACCAAATTAAGGTTACAGGAGTATTACGGAAATGTTAAGAATATTTTCTTGAATGATGGATATGTAACACACACTTCACAGGCATGTAATAATCCCGTAACATGGAAAATATATTCTATATCTATAGAATCAAATCACAAGGAGGAACAAAAAAGATGAAAAGATTTGCAGTTATTTTTGCGGTGCTGTTAGTGGTTTTAGCTTACGGGGTCGCGGGGGCGGAAGAGATGCTCAATGGCGCGGGCGCCACATTCCCCTATCCCGTCTATTCTGCATGGGCCTTCGATTACAACAAGACCACGGGTGTTAAACTTAATTACCAGTCCATCGGCTCAGGCGGCGGTATAAGACAGATTGTCAACAAGACCGTGGATTTTGGAGCTTCTGACGCTCCTCTTGCTCCGGACCAGCTCCGCAAGGACAACCTGATCCAGTTCCCCGCGGTCATCGGTGGTGTGGTACCTGTTGTTAATGTCCAGGGGGTAAAGGCCGGCGAAATGAAGCTCGATTCCGCAGCCGTTTGCAAGATATATATGGGAGAGGTGAAGTACTGGGACGACCATGTCATTAAATCATTGAATCCGAAAGCAACTCTTCCCCACAATGAAATAACGGTTGTTCACAGGTCTGACGGTTCAGGCACGACAGCGATATTCACCAACTATCTCAGCGATACCTGTTCCGAGTGGAAAGACAAAGTGGGCGCAGGTACCTCTGTAAAATGGCCCTCGGGCATCGGCGGCAAAGGGAATGAGGGAGTTGCCAATTATGTGAAAATGACCGCCAATTCCATCGGTTATGTGGAATTTGCCTATGCTAAACAGAACAGCATGGCTCACACCCAACTTAAAAACAGGGCCGGCAATTTCGTTGAGCCCAATTTCGACTCCTTCGAAGATGCGGCCGATACCGGCAATTTCAACCCTAAAGAGGATTTTCATCTCTGGTTGGTTAATGCCCCCGGCAAGACTTCCTGGCCCATTGCCGGTGCAACCTTCATTCTCCTTGCAAAGGACAAGCAGGATTCAAATATGAGGACAGTCAAGTTCTTTGACTGGGCCTTCAAAAACGGAGATGCGAAGGCAAAGGAACTTATTTACGTGCCTTTGCCCAAGTCTCTGAAAGATAAGGTCCGCGCCTACTGGAAGGCAAACGGTATATTCTAGAGAGGGAATTGCCACAGGACACAGGGCCGGACAGGGCTACCTGTCCGGCCCCGTCCATGGAACTGATGAAGCATACACGCATTTTGCTGATCGATAATGATCCTGTTACCATTGATCTCCTCGGCGACAATTTTAAAAAAGAGGGGTTCTCAATTGAAGCAGTTTCCAATGGAGAAGCGGCCCTGGCCCAATTCTCCCCGAATTCCTATGATCTCATAATTCTGGAACTGGCGCTCCCTGATATCCAGGGTCTGGATGTCTGCCGTCATATCAGACGCAAATCCGACATTCCCCTAATTATTCTCTCAGCAAGAAATGAGGAAATTGACAAGATCCTCGGGCTTGAAATGGGCGCCGATGATTACATAACAAAACCCTTCAGTATTAAAGAGCTTGTTGCCCGCATAAAGGCAATCCTCCGCAGAGGACGCAAAGGGATGGGACATATTAAAACAGAGAAGGCGGAAAGCGATGTGCTTGCCCTTGGAGGTCTGGTTATTGACAGGGAACGATACACAGTGACCATAGGAAATCGCCTGGTGCCGCTGAGCGCAACAGAGTTCAAACTGCTGGTGCATCTCATGAAACGTCCTAACAGGATCGTTCACAGGGACCATCTTCTCAGTGCGGTGTGGGGTGATGTTGATATAGATTCAAGGACAGTCGATGTGCATATAAGACGGCTCAGAATGAAACTGGAAAGCGACCCGGATAATCCCCAATATATTAAAACGATGCGGGGAGCGGGATATTTCTTCGAGGCAAAGGAAAGTTGAGTTGAAGAAATAAGGGTTGGCCGGAGCCGGGCACGGGAGGGTTATTGTAACCGGGATGTAACGGGACTGTAATATTCATGTAACATTCAGACTTTATAATTCCATGGAAGAGTCAAAAGGAGCCGTCATGAATAAAATAATCATAGCGATATCGGCAGCGTTGATAGCACTGTCCGCCTCTGCGGCCGGCGCGGAAGAGATAATAAACGGGGCCGGCGCATCATTCCCTGCGCCTGTATACCAGGCATGGGCCTATCAGTACAACAAAACTACAGGCGCAAAGCTCAATTACCAGTCCATCGGTTCTGGAGGAGGGCAGCGGCAGATCACTGAGAAGACATTGGATTTCGGCGCTTCCGACGATCCGCTGAAACCGGAAAAGCTGAAGCATGACAACCTGCTCCAGTTCCCGGCTGTTATCGGCGGTGTGGTCCCTATTGTTAATATTAAAGGAATTAAGGACGGGCAGCTCAAGCTCGATTCCGGTGCCCTCTGTAAAATATTCCTCGGAGAGATAACGTCCTGGGATGACGATCGGGTGAAAAACCTGAATCCCGGTATGTTTATACCTCACACCTCTGTTACCGTCATATACCGCTCTGACGGTTCCGGAACAACCGCTATTTTTACTAATTACCTCAGCGAGACATGCCCTGGTTGGAAGAGCAGGGTGGGCGCGGGCAAGGCGGTCAAGTTTCCAGCAGGCATCGGGGGCAAGGGAAACGAGGGGGTCGCCAATTATGTGAAGAGGACTCAGAATACTATCGGCTACGTTGAGTTCGCCTATGCAAAGCAGAACAAACTTGTTTCGGCGCAATTGAAAAACCGTGCCGGAAATTTTGTCGCGCCGGGCTTTGACACCTTTGCGCAGGCCGCAGAGTCTGGCGACTTCGATCCGAAAAAAGATTTTTATACATGGCTCATCAATACAGCGGGCAAGGGGGCCTGGCCCATTGCGGGGGCCACCTTTATTCTCCTGGCAAAGGACCAAAAGGATGCGAATATGAAAACGGTGAAATTTTTTGACTGGGCCTTTACAAATGGGGATGCCCCGGCAAAAAACCTTGCGTACCTGCCTCTTCCCGAGTCACTGAAAGATAAGGTGCGGGCGTACTGGAAAGCAAACGGTCTCCGATGAAATTGCTGAAGGGAAAGGAGTTCTTGCAAACGTGCCTATAATTCAGAAAAGGGACCCGGCTGATTTTATTTTTTCCGTGGTCACTGCCATCGCATCGCTTACCGTTATTGTCCTGATCATCGGGATTTTTACGGTGCTTGTCCGCGAGTCTTCCCTCTCCATCAGAACATTCGGTGTGATAAAGTTCCTCACCTCCACCGACTGGAACCCTGTGACAAATTCTTTTGGTGCGGCAACCACCATCTACGGCACCTTTGTAACGACCTTTCTGGCGCTTCTCATCGCCATACCGGTCGCCATCGGCATTGCCATCTTCGTCACCGAGATAGCCCCCAATTTTCTTAAAAGCCCCATCGGCATTGCCATCGAACTCCTGGCGGCCATACCCAGTATCATCTACGGGATGTGGGGACTCTTTACGCTGGCCCCCCTTATGGCTAAGTATGTGGAACCTGCCCTCCAGAAAAGTATAGGGAAGCTGCCCCTCCTCGGCATCCTCTTTCAGGGCACTCCCATGGGTATCGACCTCTTTACCGCAAGCGTTATCCTGAGCATAATGATTATCCCCTTTACCGCAAGCATTTCCCGTGACTCTTTCAACCTTACCCCCTCGGTGGTGAAGGAATCCGCTTATGCCATCGGCGCCACGCAATGGGAAGTGGTCAAGAACGTTGTCCTGCCCTACTCGAAGCTGGGTGTTTTCGGCGGCATTGCCCTTTCCCTGGGCAGGGCGCTGGGAGAGACCATGGCAGTGGCCTTTGTGCTCGGCAACAACCACCAGATAACGACCTCTCTTTACGATGCCGCGGCCACCATCACCGTCTCCCTTGCCAATGAATTCACCGAGGCGGATACCGACCTGTACCTCTCCTCTCTCTTTTACCTTGCTCTGGTACTGTTTGTCATGAGTTTTATTATCCTTGCCATCGCCAAGTTCTTCCTGCTTAAAGCGGAGAAGAGGTACTCACGATGAACCACGAAAAGAAGCGGAAACTGGAAAGCCTCATGGCTCTTGCCTTCAGCACGCTTGCTGCGGTATTCGGGCTTTTCTGGCTTGTCTTCATCCTGAGCGATGTCCTCATCCACGGCATAGGCGCCCTTACTCCCAGCCTCTTCCTCAATGATCCCTCCCCCGCGGGAGTTCCGGGCGGCGGGTTGCGCAATGCCTTTGTGGGCCAGTTGCTGATTACCTTTATTGCGACAATGATAGGCATCCCCATCGGCATACTCGGAGGGACTTTTCTCGCGGAATATGCGCGGGGCACGAAGATAGCACGGGTGATCAGCATCCTTGCCGATATTATGGTGAGCGTGCCGTCCATTGTAATAGGCACTTTCATTTATGCGATTATGGTGAGGCCTTGGGGCCACTTCAGCGGCTGGGCCGGCGCAGTGGCCCTTGCGGTGATCATGATTCCCGTTGTAATGAGAACCACCGAGGACATGCTGTCGCTGGTGCCCTGGACTATGCGTGAGGCAGCCTTTGCCCTTGGGGCGCCTTACTATAAGGTGATCGTTCAGGTAGTGTACCGTGGTGCGGCTGCGGGGATCTTTACCGGGATACTGCTTTCTATTGCCAGAGTGGCGGGGGAGACCGCCCCCCTTCTGTTTACCTCATTCAATAATGCTTATTATTCCGCCAATATGAAAGGCCCTGTTTCTTCCCTGACCGTAACCATATTCCAATATGCCATGGGGCCCTATGATGACTGGCATGCCCAGGCATGGGCGGCATCTTTTATGATCACTCTCTTTGTGCTGGTCCTCACCATACTGGGGCGAATTTTTATCAAGTGGAGGTACCAATAGTGACTGACGTTGTGGAACTTCAAGCGAGGGACCTGAGCTTTTATTATGCCGGCAATGTGCATGCCCTCAAGCAGATAAATTTCTCGGCCTTACAAAATAGTGTCACCGCGCTCATCGGCCCCTCCGGATGCGGAAAGACCACGCTCCTGCGCTGCTTCAACAGGATGCATGACCTGTATCCGCACAACCGGTATGAGGGGGAAATAATCGTGGGGGGTAATAACATCCTTTCCGGCGATGTGGACCTCATCAGGCTCAGGAGCAATATAGGCATGGTCTTCCAGAAACCCACCCCCTTCCCCATGACCATTTTCGATAACATCGCGTACGGCCTGAAGCTGAGAGGCATCAAAAAGAGGGCCGAGCTTTCCGAACGGGTTGAAAAGGCCCTGAAGAATGCGGCCATCTGGAACGAAGTCAAGGACAAGCTCAACGTCAGCGCTTACGAACTCTCGGGCGGTCAGCAACAGAGGCTTGTCATTGCCCGCGCACTGGCGGTGGAGCCCGAAGTGCTGCTTTTCGACGAACCCACCTCGGCCCTGGACCCCATATCCACGGCCAAAATTGAGGAGCTTATCATCCAGTTGAAAAAAGATGTTACCATTCTCATTGTAACGCACAACATGCAGCAGGCCGCCCGCATCTCGGACTGGACGGGGTTCATGATGCTCGGGGAATTGATAGAATTCGACAAAACGGATAAGATATTCACGGCGCCCTCAGAAAAGCTTACAGAGGACTATATCACGGGGAGGTTCGGATAATGTCGATTTTTGATGAAGAGCTGCTGCAACTCAAGGGCAGGGTCCTTAAGATGGGCGCCATGGTGGAGACCGCCATAAAGGATTCAGTGCGTTCTCTCGTTGAGAGGGACAACGATGTGGCAAAGGGCGTTATCGAAAAGGACCACCAGGTCAATGCCCTCGATGTTGATATAGACGAGGAGTCCATCAGGCTCATCGCCCTCAGGCAGCCCAAGGCGGTTGACCTGAGGTTCCTCACTACCGCCATGAAGATTACCTCGGACCTTGAGAGGATGGGAGACCTTGCGGTGAATATTGCCGAGAGGGCGCTTGAGCTGAACGAAGAGCCTCTTTTGAAGCCGTACATCGATATCCCCCGGATGAGCCAGCTTGCGCAGGGCATGACCAGGGATGCCCTGGATGCCTTCGTCAAGAAGGACAAGAAGCTCGCCATGGATGTGATCATGCGCGATGACGAAGTGGATGACCTGAAACAGGAAGTGCTGAATGAATTATTGTTCTTTATGATGCAGGACCCCGCCACCGCATCCCGGGCCATGAAAATAAGCTTTGTGGCGCAGTACCTGGAGCGCATTGCCGACCATGCCACCAATATAGCGGAGATGGTCATTTACCTCGTGGCAGGTAAAATTATACGACACATGGCGCACCCTGAAGAGAAATAAAAAAGAAAGACGTACTACGGCATCGTAATGACGATATTGTAAGTGCGCTATTTTTTCTTCTTTGAAAAGTCCACCCGGACGACATTCCCGTGCGTTTTTTCCGGCGCTCCCCCGCTTTCGCGGGACCCCTCCCCGGCAGTGTCCGCCGCTTTCAGCGGTCCCTGCGAGATCTGCTTCTGGGGGGCTGAGACGAACTGTACGCCGAGTTCCGGAGAATAAACAGCGGTAATGTGCTCAACCGGCACATAACATTTTTCGGGAGATGTGCCGAAGACCAGGGTCACGGTTATGCCGTAGTCGTCCCAGGTGAAATTCATACGGGAGTTGAAGACAAGGATGATGCCGTTGTCTTTTTCATCGTCCGTGAAGCCCCTTTTGCCCAGGATCACCGTGTCTGCGTACCTGACCAGTATGAATACCCTGCCGGCCCCGTTCAGGAGTTCGTAGAATATGTGCTTTTTCAGATTGCTGACTCTGTCCGATGTTTCCATAGTTTTCCGGCTGCGGTCCCTGCTTGACAAGGGACATGGAATAATAAAAGTATATCATACAATGGTGAGGATTTTATCTGCAAACGGATTCATGAAAACACCTCCTTTCAGGGATGCTCATATGCACTTTATGCTAAGCGGCAGGCCCGCTGAGAGTGGACGACTGACAGCCATACGGGAGGCGTATGCCGGTTGCGGGATCTTTTGTGTGTGCGATATGGGACATGCAGAAGGCGTGGGAGCAGAGGCCCGGGAACTCTTCAAATCCGCGGTCCGTGTACGCACAGCCGTTAGTGCGCTCCACCGAAGGGGTGGCTACGGTCCCTTTTTAGGCGGGGCCGTCGAGGGTGTGGCGGAGGCCGTCACTGCGGTGCGGGAGCTTGCGGAGGCCGGAGCCGACTTCATCAAAGTGATAAACTCGGGCATAGTCCGTACCAGTGAAGAGGGGGGAGTTACGGAAGGGGGCTTTTATCCTGATGAACTGAAAGCGATGGTCACAGCGGCGGGTAAAAGCGGATTGAAAGTAGTATGCCATGCAAACGGCGATGAAGCTATTTATAATGCTGTAAAGGCGGGGGCGTCTTCAATCGAACACGGGTTTTTCGTATCCGATAAAACTCTCATATTTATGAAAGAGCGTGAGGTATCATGGACCCCCACACTTTTTGCGCTCCAGAGCCTCTCCGCTTTTTCTGATTCTTTGGAGAGGCGGCGCATTGAAGGTATTATTGCGCGGCATTGTGAGTCTGTGGAATATGCAGCATCTATCGGCGTGAAGCTGGCTGTAGGAACTGACAGCGGTTCGCGGGGCGTGGAGCACGGGACATCCTTTATTGAAGAACTGCGGCTGTTCAGGAAGGCCGGGCTTTCGCTGGAGCAGATACTGCAGGCCGCATGTATGGAAGAGGAGGAGATTGAGAAAGGCAATTACCTGTTGGTGAAAGATGACTTCATCGAAACGGGGCGGATTGAGACCGTGGTTAGAAAAGGACGACCGGTTTCAGGCGGGTGATGAAATATTATTCCCCGTGCTTTGTCCTGTAACGCAGCAGGCCCACACCTATAAGCACCATTGCAGCGCTCAATGCCTGGCCCATGGTAATTATGCCGAACAGATAACCGACCTGGGCATCAGGCTCCCTGAAAAATTCCACGAAAAACCTGAAAGCCCCGTAAAAGACAATGAAAAAGGAGGTGAGCGCCCCTGTCTTGAGTCCCCTGTCCTTCACCGTCCACATGACTATGAAAAGTACAAAGCCTTCCAGGAAGAATTCGTAGAGCTGCGACGGATGGCGCGGGAATGGCCCTCCTCCTGGAAAAATCATGGCCCACGGCAGGTCCGCAACCCTGCCGTACAACTCGGCATTGATGAAATTGCCCAGTCTTCCAAGCCCGATCCCTATGGGCGCTGTAGCGATGACAAAATCGGCGGTCTGCCAGAAATCCACCCTGAACTGATTGCAGAAGAGCACCCCTGCGACAATGCTTCCAATGAGCCCTCCATGGAAGGACATGCCGCCGTGCCAGACGGCAAATACTTCAAGGGGGTGCTGGACATAATAGGACATGTTGTAAAAAACAACGTACCCTAACCGTGCGCCGAGCAAAAGTCCCAGAATGAGGTAAGAATAGAGCGAATCCACTCCGGAGAGCGGCAGCATCCGGTTTAGCTTTCTGTTTTCAGTGCTTCCGTGCTTTTTTATCTGATACTTTACAAGCAGGTACGAAGAGGCGAAGCCGAGGAGGTACATCATTCCGTACCAGCGCACGGCAAGTGGTCCTATCCGGATGATCTCGGGACTTATTTCAGGGTACTTGATCATGGGCCTCCCTTACAGTATTCTTAACATTATATCCTACATTAGAGACCTGCTGCTTTTACAGTGTCCGGGCCTATTCTATAAATAATGAATCCGGCAGCAATTCGGCTTACCTCAAGAAGGTATGGTAAATTATAGAAAAAGGCCGTAAAACAGCGATAATCAGCAATAATCATAGATATTATCCGCTATTACCCTTAACAAAGCCTTGCCTCAACTATCGTTCTCAAGTTATTATTAGCACTCATCAAGGTTGAGTGCTAATAACCCGTGAAGGGTCACAGGCAGGACTATTCAAAATCCGTCAAACAGCCTACAATCGACTTTCGATTAAAGACTGAAGACTGTAATTCAAAAGGAGGTTACTGTATGAAGATCAGACCGCTCAAGGACAGGGTAGTAATCAAACTCTCAGACGATGGAGTAGAGAAGACCGCAAGCGGCATCTACATTCCCGATGTGGCGAAGGAAAAGCCGCAGAAGGGCATAGTGGAAGCCGTGGGCGCCGAGGTGAAGGAAGTGAAGACCGGCAACAGCGTGCTCTTCGACAAGTATTCAGGCTCGAAATACAAGCTTGACGATGTTGAGTACCTTATTGTCAAGGAAGAAGATCTCCTGGGAATATTAGAGTAATAAAACAAGAAAAAAAGGAGGATACACGACTATGGCGGCAAAACAGTTGTTGTTTGACGAAGCGGCACGGCATGCAATCCTGAGGGGCGTAACCGTCCTGACGGACGCGGTAAAGGCGACACTCGGCCCCAGGGGCAGGAATGTTATCATCGACAGGAAGTTCGGCGCTCCCAATATCACCAAGGACGGCGTCACAGTTGCAAAGGAAATCGAGCTTAAAGAGCCCTACGAGAATATGGGCGCGCAACTCCTTAGGGAAGTTGCTTCCAAAACCTCCGATGTGGCAGGCGACGGGACGACCACAGCGACTGTCCTTGCATATGCCGTCTACAAAGAGGGCATGAGGCATGTGACTGCGGGCGCAAACGCCATCGACCTCAAAAGGGGCATCGACAGGGCGGTTGAAGTGGTAATCGAAGAGCTGAAGGCCATGAGCAGGCCTGTTGCCGAGAAGAAAGAGATAGCGCAGGTCGGCACCATTTCCGCCAACAACGACCCCACCATCGGCGAGCTTATAGCGGATGCCATGGACAAAGTGGGCAAGGACGGCGTCATCACAGTTGAAGAAGCAAAGGGCATGGCCACCACCCTCGACGTGGTAGAAGGCATGCAGTTTGACAGGGGCTACATCTCCCCGTACTTCATCACCGATCCGGACAGAATGGAGTGCAGCCTGGAAAACGCCTTCATCCTGCTCCACGACAAGAAGATTTCGAGCATGAAGGACCTTCTCCCCATACTGGAGCAGGTGGCAAAGCTGGGCAAACCCCTCGTCATCATCTCAGAGGAAGTTGAGGGCGAAGCCCTTGCGACCCTCGTGGTGAACAAGCTGCGCGGCACCCTGCAGATCGCTGCGGTCAAGGCCCCCGGCTTTGGTGACAGGAGAAAGGCGATGCTCGAAGATATCGCCATCCTCACCGGCGGCACGGTCATCTCCGAAGACCTTGGCCTCAAGCTCGAGAGTGTAAAGATCAGCGACCTCGGCAAAGCCAGGAAAATCACCATCGATAAGGAAAACACCACCATTGTCGAGGGCGGCGGAGACGATGCGAAGATCAAGGGAAGGGTAAAGCAGATCAAGGCCCAGGTCGACGAGACCACCTCCGACTATGACAGGGAGAAACTTCAGGAAAGACTTGCCAAGCTTGTTGGCGGCGTTGCGGTCATCAACGTGGGCGCGGCCACCGAGTCCGAGATGAAGGAGAAGAAGGCCAGGGTGGAGGACGCCCTGCATGCCACAAGGGCGGCTGTTGAAGAAGGCATTGTGCCGGGCGGCGGCGTTGCCCTGCTCAGGTGCATCAAGGCCCTCGACAAGCTGAAACTGGACCAGGACCAGCAGCTCGGCGTGACCATAGTCAAGAAGTCCCTCGAAGAGCCCATCAAGCAGATCATCCAGAACGCGGGCATCGAGAGCGCCATCATTATCGAAAAGGTGAAGGCTTCCAAGGACGTGAATTACGGTTACGACGCATACAAGGAAGAGTACACCGATATGCTGAAGAGCGGGATCATCGATCCCACCAAGGTCACCAGGTCTGCGCTCCAGAATGCAGCCTCTGTTGCGGGTCTGATGCTCACCACCGAGGTGATGATCACCGACCTGCCGGAAGATGACAAGAAGATGCCCCAGATGCCGGGCGGCGGCGGAATGGAAGGCATGTACTAACAAACCCCACGGGCGGCCCTCGCGGTCTGCCTGACTTTTTTAATTATCACGCAAAGGGCGGTCTTCAAGACCGCCCTTTGTTATGCTCAGAGGAGGGTCTCAGGACATCTACTGGCCGGAAGGGTCCTGGGGCTGTCCCATTTTATGCTGGAGGAACGCGCCCATTGTCTTGTCTACTGAAAGAATATGCTTTTTGAACCAGAAGTAGAGCCATACAAGGAGCTCTATTTTCACCGACTCGCCGGCCAGTAAGAACTCGCGCTGCTTCTGCTCCAGTTGTTCGATAAAGTGCTCATGCTGTGATTTGTGATATTCGTACTCCGGGTAGGAATACTTTTGCATATATTCCTCTTCGCGGCTGAAATGAAAGACGACATAATCCTTCAGGAAAAAAAAAGCCTTCTCCAGATTGTAGCCCTCGGTCTTATTATGAATTGAATCGTAGAGTTCGTTGAAAAAGTTGAAGATAGCTTTGTGTTGCCCGTCGATTTCCTCTATCCCGATTACCAGGTTCTGAGTAAACTTCTCCATCGTCTCCTCCCCAACTCATTTCTCTTTTAGCCAGAAGCTGATTAATAATAGCAGTCCCAGCATTAGAAAACAAAAAACCTAGTTGGTCCGATCGCTTGCATCGGAGGCAGAAAAACATCCTCTTGCAGTAAAATACTACATGGCCTCCTCAACACGAAAGAAAAAAAAGGACCACCCCCTCCTCTGGATTGTCGAACCCCTGATGGAAGAACCGAGCTATCTGCAAAGACCGATGTTCGGGTGCCTTGCGGTCTATCTTCATAGCCGCCTTTCCCTGGTCCTGGCTTCCGGCGAGGAACCGTGGAAGGGACATGACTGACCGGCAACCGAATAATCCCCTGCACGGCATCACCCTGGAGACGATCCTTGCTGAACTGGTTGAGCGCTATGGCTGGGCGGAAATGGGAAGGATAATCTCTATCAGGTGCTTTACCAGCGATCCGAGTATCAGGTCCAGTTTAAAGTTTCTGAGGAAAACACCGTGGGCCAGGAAGAAGGTTGAGGCTTTATATCTCAAATTGTAGTTTCAACCGCGTATCTGGTATCATCTCTATAGATAATCATCGGGTCCACTGACTAAGTCCTTTATGAAAAGTACTGCCAAAATAATAGCTGTCTCCATTTTCGCGCTTTCCATCGTCTATGTGGGCATTCAACTATTCGTGCCCACGGACATGAGCGGCCGGCAGGTCGAAGTCGAAATCCCCGAAGGCGCGACCTACAAACAGGCCCTTACCATTCTGGAAAAAGAAAATCTCATCCGGGACAGGAACATCTTTATCCTCATCGGGAAGCTGTCGGGCTTTGACAAGCGGGTGCGGGCGGGTTTCTATTCCTTCTTCGGCAGGATGACGCCGTACCAGGTCTTCAAGCGTCTGCGGGACGGGAAGATCATAGAGTACGAGATAACCATCGTTGAGGGGGACAGTCTTCCGGAAATAGGCGCAAAGCTGGCTGCTTTCAGGATAATCTCTCCTGAAGACTTCGCCGGGTTGACGACCGCCCCGGACTTTCTCGATGATCTCAAAGTGGAAGCGCCCAGCCTCGAAGGGTATATCTTCCCCCAGACCTACAAAGTGCCGAAGGGCCTATCGCCGAAATCAGTGCTCAGGGTAATGGTGCGCAAGCTGCGGGAGGAGTTCAACGAAGACCTTAAGGCGCGCGCAAAAGAGATGAACTGGAGTGAAAACAGCGTGCTGACCCTCGCCTCCATTGTGGAAAAGGAAGCGGTCATCGATAAGGAGCGGCCCATCATTTCCGCGGTCTACCACAACAGGCTGCAAATGGGGATGCCCCTGCAGGCGGACCCCACATCCATTTATGGAGTAAAGCGCCAAAGCCGCAGGATAACCAGGAAAGACCTCAGGAAAAAAACCGATTACAACACATATAAGATGAAAGGCTTGCCGCCCGGCCCCATAGCGTGCCCGGGTATAAAATCCATTAAAGCGGCCCTGTATCCGGCAGATGTGCCCTATCTCTATTTTGTGGCCCAGGGCAACGGCACGCATTACTTTTCAAAGACCATGGCCGAGCACAGCAACGCCATCCGCAGGCTCCGGGCGCGGAGATCGTTAAAGTCAGAGGCCGAAACTGTCCCGGCCATGCCGCCGGAGAAATAAGGGGAAACAGGCGCTACGGTGATAACGAGAAGAAATACGCGGCAAATTCATGTGGGCCCTGTTGCGGTGGGCGGCGGAAGCCCTGTTTCAGTGCAGTCCATGACCAAGACAGATACCCGTGACGTGAAAGCCACGCTAGAGCAGATACTCATGCTGGAGTCGGCCGGCTGCGAGATCATACGCCTTGCGGTGCCGGACATGGAGGCTGCCGGCGCTCTGGGACAGATCAAGCAGGGTGTCTCCATACCCATGATCGCCGACATCCATTTCGACTGGCGGCTTGCCCTTGAAGCAATAAAACAGGGCATCGACGGGCTGCGGCTCAACCCCGGCAATATCGGCGCTGAGTGGAAAGTAAAAGAGGTTGTTGCTGCCGCGCAGGAGCGCAATGTGCCGATACGGATAGGAGTGAATGCGGGCTCCCTCGAAAAGGAACTGCTCGAAAGATACGGACACCCGACCCCGGAAGCCCTTGTGGAAAGCGCCGAAGGGCATATCAGGATACTGGAGGACATGGGCTTCGGGAACATCAAGGTTTCCCTGAAAGCCTCCGGCGTGATGAGGACGGTGGAGGCTTACCGGCTCTTCTCCGCAAAACACGACTACCCGCTGCATATCGGCATATCCGAGGCAGGCCCTCCTTTCAGCGGCATGATAAAGAGTTCCGTGGGCCTCGGTATCCTTCTGGAAGAGGGCATCGGAGACACCATGAGGGTCTCTCTTACCGCGCAGCCGGAGGAGGAGATACGGGTCGCTTACGAGATACTGAGGGCTGTGGGCGTGAGGCGGCGGGGGGCGGAAATAATCTCCTGTCCCACCTGCGGCAGGTGCCAGATAGACCTGAAGCCCCTGGCGCAGAAGGTGGAAGATATTCTTAAGGGCGTCACCAAGCCAATACAGGTTGCTGTCATGGGCTGCGTGGTGAACGGTCCCGGCGAGGCGCGGGAGGCTGATTTCGGGATTGCCGGAGGCAAAGGAATGGGGCTGGTGTTCAAAAAAGGCGAAGTGGTCAAGCAGGTGAAGGAAGAAGAGTTGCTGAGTGAGTTGGAGAAAATGATCAGGGAAGCGAGCTGACTCATAGAAACCTGCAGAGGGACTTCCTGCAAGGCCGGCCTCATGAGGACCGACGGTGTCACGATATAAAGATCGGCTTCCCCACATATCTAAATAATTCTGGTATTATTTCGGATACCATGAATACCAAACCTGACCTTCCAGTTTCATCCCGCTACAAGTGGTGGGTCGTCTTTATGCTCTGGTTCGTCTGCTTTTTCAACTATGCTGACAGGCAGGCGATCTTCTCCGTCTTCCCGAAGCTGAAAGAAGAGTTCGGATTCGACAAGGTCCAACTGGGGCTCATAGGGTCTGCATTCATGTGGGTGTATGCAGCGGCCGCGCCTATCGCAGGCTTCGTCAGCGACCGGCTCAGACGGAAGACGTTGATCCTGGGCGGATGCGCATTCTGGAGCCTTGTAACCGTGACCACGGGATGGTGCAGCCGGCTCTGGCATTTTGTGACCGTGAGGGCGCTTGAAGGCTTCGGAGAGACCTTTTATTTTCCGGCCTCGATGTCCCTGATCAGCGATTACCACGACACGCGCACCCGGTCCAGGGCGTTGTCGTTTCATCAGTCGAGCGTCTATGTCGGCACTATCGGCGGCAGCTGGCTCGGCGCATGGTTTGCAGAACATATGGGCTGGCGCACCGGGTTCTATTTTTTCGGCGCCGCAGGTTTAGTCCTTGCGCTTTTTTTATGGCGGTTTCTTCGCGAGCCCCGCAGGGGTGAGGCTGAGGCGACGGTACCGGCCGAAAAGGCTGTGCCTTTGTCACTTAAGGAGACAGGCAGTATGATTTTTCGTACGCCGATGGTCGTCATGCTTATGCTCGTCTTTATGGGCGCCAATTTCGTTGCGACGATCTTCCTTACGTGGACCCCGACATTCCTTGTCGAGAAGTTCCATTTTCGGCTGACCATGGCCGGCTTTTCGGGCTCGATGTTCATCCATCTCGCAAGCGCATTCAGCGCGCCCCTGGGCGGGATGCTTGCCGATTTTCTCTCTCAAAGATTAGCGGGCGGGCGGATGCTCGTCCAGGCGATCGGACTTGCCGTAGGCTCGATTTTCGTCTTTATCATAGGTACGACCAATGAAGTTGCTACACTGTTGGTAGCGATGACCTGCTTCGGTTTTTGCAAGGGGCTCTACGATTCGAATATCTTCGCCTCGGTATATGATGCGATCGAGCCGAGGGCACGGGCCTCGGCTGCCGGTGTCATGAACGCTGTCGGCTGGGGCGGCGGCGCTCTGGGACCTTTGGCGGTAGGGGTGCTGGCCAAGTACGGCCGCAGACCGACCGAAATAGACAATATGAGCGAGGCGATCGCTTACTGCGGTGCGATTTACCTGGTCGGCGCAGTGCTCCTTGGTCTGACGATTGTATTTTTTGCAAAAAGGGACATCCTGCGCAGCCGAAACAGATAAAACAGCGACTTTTGGAATAAACGTGTAAAATCCGTTTCTCCTGTGTTTTATGGTCAAAACTTGATTTCGACGGGGCCGGGAGGCGGGCACCAGTGATTATTACTGTTAAGACTCCCTGCAATTTGCCGATAATAACATCATGAAAAGCAAGAAAAGAAAACAGCAGGAAGTAGTAAAAAACATAAGCATAACTACAGTCATTTTAACCATTGCCTTTATGGCGCTTGTAGCTGTTCACCAGCATTTAGTGAGCCCCGATGCACTCGGAACCAAATTGAACCACTCTTTTGAAATGGCAAAAAAGCATCATTGAGTGAGCGTTTCAGGCTTATCTAACTGGATAATCGGCAACGTGAGGGTGAGTTGGAGATAGAGCCTCACAGCTACTATGCCAGCTCTCTACTCTACTGAGCTGGGGAAAAGACAAAAGGGAAATATGATGTTTTTGCCTGTCTGTTCATACTTGTATCTCTCGTGTCGTGCGGAAGCTGGGGAGGAGGCACGAATGCAAATGTTTCAGCCACGCCTTTCGGGCGAGACAAGAGTCCTTCCTGTACTCTTTGCTTTTGTTGAGCTGACCAACTGTCAAGATTTCTAGTGGTTATTGATAGGTGCCTTGAAAACTTTACCCTAATCGAGAGGTCCTCATCTTTACATATCTTTTCGGCAGTACATGAAGAAGGAATTTGGGGGTCTGGGTTACAGGAGATAGAGTTTTTTGCCCAACTCCTCCAGTTGTTCAATAAGGAGCCTCATTTCAACAGATTGAGGGAAAGGTGCCACCTCTGCAATCTTTTTAACCCTCTCCATCGCCTCCTGTATCCTGTTTTCATTGATCAGCACAGTGATATATGCCAGCTCCTGCTGGATATCAGCGGTAAGCTCACAGGGAGCAGCAGGTTCCCTCTCTTCCCCCCTGCGAAATGAAATATATCGCTCTTTCTTGATGAGAAGGCAGGCGTAGGCTCCGCTGAAAACCCTTTTATCTGTAATGAAAGGCTCGAACTCGCTGATGTCCCCCGTTGAGAGATGCTCTTCATAGCAGTTGCCGAAGAGCGCGGCCTGATCCCATTCCCCGAGGGGAATGTTAATGATAAGGAATTCGTTACAGTGTTGAGCGCATTTATCGAGGAAGCGCCATGCCTTCTCTTTTTCGAAATGTTCCAAGACATCACCCAGAATAATGAGGTCGTACGAACCCACGGTATCGAGTGCGTGATAGGCATCTCCAAGATAGATATTGTTGTAGATCTCATGGTGATGGGGCTGGATGTAGTCGGGAAAGGCCTCAATCCCGTCAATCCTGCATGTCCAGTCTTCTTTTTTATACTTTCCCCCCATAAAGATATCCAGGACATCACGGGCGACAAATCCCATTTTTCCGCTCCCTACGCCCACATCAAGTACGGAAGAGGGCATGGTAAGGCGGAGAAATTGAAAAAGGGTGGGCAGGTGAATATACTGGCTGTATGGCATAAGCTGTATGTTATCCCTCTGGACCAGGGCATCGGCCCTGCTCACCTATTATAAACTATAAACAGTTTTACGAATGCGCGGGCTGCACACTACGACCCCATCCCGTATTAGGGTATAATATTTTGACCCGAAGCACCGGAAGAATCTAACGAAATGCTGAAAAAAAATATTACTATCGCCATAATACCAGATAGCCTGGGAATAATCGGGACCTCCATTTGTACCCAAGCAACTGCTCGTGCGCTCTCAGCACAGGGGTATGATGTCAGTTACATACTTTTAGGGGGGGGGGCTTCATGCACTTCCCTTTACGACGGGCATCAGGTAGTTCATACCGGCTCCTATCAGTTAAAAGAGCTTTCAAAAATTATGGATACTTTCGATGCCGTTGTTATTTCAATCGGCGCCTTTATGACTTTCGCGCAGGAGGCGACACGGTTTACGCATAAAGTCCTTACCGTTGAGATTATTCATAATATGCTAAAAGCGGGGGTGACCCCCTCCGTGGATATCTCCGTGGCAGTTTCGGAACCCATCTTCCGATCAATGCAACCGCGCAGAAATGATGTGCTTATTCACAACGGGGTTGATACCGTCCAATTCAGCCCTGGAAGAAGAGAAAAAAGGGAACGAGTTGTTATCGTGCAGATAGCGGCAGAGGGTAAAGCGATGAACCCCGACCTTTACGAAATTGCCGAGTTGCTTATTGCGGAAGGCGTTCCCATAGAGGCCCATTTTATCGGAAAAGACGGCCCCTCCTCCGGCCATATCATCTATCACGGCCTTCAGAGCTATGAGACAATTCCTTCCTTTCTTCAAAAGGCCGACATTCTTTTTCATATGTCCGATTCAGAGCCTTTCGGCATGACCGCCATCGAGGCCATGGCAGTAGGGACTTTGCCCATCGTTTCCGATGTGGGAGGGCTTCCCTTCTCGGCTGTTCACAACGAAACAGGTTATGTGGCGCCTCTTGGGGATAAAGAAAAGGTGGTTACTACAATTAAGGATCTGGTTTTCAAGATCCTTCACGATCATCCCGACATCGCTGTTATGAGAGACAATGCCATAAAAAGAGTTGATATGCATTACAACCTGCAGAAGACAACAGAGTCATTGGGCATGCTCATTGAAGAAGGAGTAAAGGGCCTGCAACGTGAGAACCGTTCCTCCTCGTATCCTTTCTCCTTTGTTGCTCCAACCGATTTTTTTATTCGGTACAGTGGTGATTGCTATTTGGAAGCAATGGAGGAGATTCTCCTTGCGGACAATCATGAGGAGGCCCTTGCGCACTGGAAGGAGTTCCTGAGCTATTTTTTTTATAAGTTCAAAAACTACCAAAGGCTTCTGGCCTTTCTGGACAGGGTCTATTCACAGATAGTCCTTGACTGGACCGGCACGGGCGCGGATGGCAAAAGCTACTGCTATTTCTGGCTGGCATTACTCGCCTTATCTCTACAAAAATACGACAAAATGCTTTCTTACTTAGTGAATGTGCTGGGTGACAACCATACAAAACTGTCCCCCCCACACACCATAAGACTTGCCACCGCGCTTCTTTATTACCTGGGGCATTTCTTCGAAGCGGATGTTTCTGAAAGCATGATGGAGCTTTCCGGGCATATTAAGCAGTGTTATCTTTCTCATGACCTTGGAAACCTTGCCCATATAGGCAGCGGTGATGATTTCTTCAGGCATATTGTCCGCACAAGTGATTTCCCCGGGCTTCTGTCCTTTATTGAACAAAATAGCCAAGTAACTGTAAGACGCAGCACGGGTTTAGTTTAGATGGATAATCGAGAAGACGTCAATTCCGGGATGAAACATGCTGTTTTTCTCGGCGAGGTGGATTTGCAGATTTGTCAAAATTTGCAATACGCAAGGAAGTTCAAATAACAATTTTTTACCGAAGCCCCCAAATCTCCTCCAGCTGTCCAGCTCGAAATCCAACATTTAGGCTTACTTGACAGCACCCTCTCAATTACCCTACTTTTAAGTGAGGAATAATACATTATGTTTAGCCTCGACGGTCTCCGCGACATCAAGGTATACCAGAACAGGGACGGCTACCGCTTCTCGGTGGATGCGCTCCTGCTCTATTGCTTTGTGACCCTTCACCGGGCTGAGAGGATCGCTGATCTGGGCGCGGGTTCGGGCATTATCGGACTCCTCCTCGCAAGAAAATATCCTGAAGCGCAGGTCCTGCTGGTGGAATTGCAGGAGAGCCTTGCAGCCCTCGCCGCCAAAAGTATCACGCTCAACGGACTCGATGACAGGGTAAGGGTCATGACTGCCGATGTTAAAGAAGTAGGCAGCCGCCTCTCCGCCATCCACCGCCTTGTGTCCATGACCGGAGTCCCTCAGCAGGGCGACAACGCCAATCAATGCGGAAACATGCCTGACAGTTTCGACCTCATTGTCTCCAATCCCCCCTTCAGGCAGACCGGGACCGGGCGGCTCAGCAACGGCGATGAAAAGGCCATTGCGCGGCATGAGGTCATGCTTTCCCTTGAGGACCTTGCCGCCGCGAGTTCCCTGATGCTGAAGCACCACGGGAGGTTCTGCATTATTCACCTGCCCGAGAGGCTGGCCGATATTTGTGCGGTGATGAGGGCACATGCACTGGAGCCGAAGCGCCTGCGCTTTGTCCATTCCAGTTCTTCTTCCGAAGCGAAGATGTTGCTGGTGGAGGCGGTCAAAGGCGCCAGGCCGGGGCTCAGGACCGAGAGGCCGCTGGTGCTCTATAACGAAGACGGCAGTTATACGCAAGAGGTGAGGGAGTGCTACGTGGACCGCTAACAACCTCTGTTTGACTTTCACTCCCGTATCCTATTAATTTACTTATATGGTTTCCTATATACTTAAACGCCTGCTGATGATGATCCCCCTTACCTTCGGCATCACCCTGATTACTTTTGCCGTCATACACCTTGCGCCGGGCGGGCCGGTGGAGGTGGAGACCGAGATGTCCCTGAAAACATCGGCCCAGGCTCGGGAGAACCTGAAAAAACTCTACGGGCTCGACAAGCCCCTGCATGTACAGTATGTCGACTGGGTTGCGCGGTTTGTGAAACTGGACTTCGGCGCCTCCTTCGTGGACGGCAAGAAGGTCATCAGGAAGATCGCGGAGGTGGTGCCTGTGACCCTGAGAATAAATGTCCTTTCCTTGCTCCTGATAATCTTGATAGCCATACCGATCGGCGTTTTGTCCGCAACCAGGCAATATTCGCTATTCGACAAGCTGACAACGGTCTTAGTCTTCGTGGGCTTTTCTACTCCCACCTTCTGGCTGGCCCTAATACTCATGATGATCTTTGGCGTCAACCTCGGGTTGCTACCCATATCTGGTATCCAGAGCATAGATGTGTCCGGACTTGGATGTTTAGGCAGGTTTGCCGACCAGGTCAAACACCTCGTCCTGCCGGTGGGCCTGAGCGCTTTCGGCGGCATCGCGGGCTTCAGCAGGTACAGCCGCTCGAGCATGCTCGAAGTTATCGGGCAGGATTACGTGCGAACGGCACGGGCGAAGGGTCTTAAGGAATCAGCGGTGATTATCAACCACGCTCTGCGCAATGCCCTCATGCCCATTGTTACCATCTTAGGTCTTGCCGTGCCCGGACTTATCGGCGGCTCGGTCATCTTCGAGACCATCTTCGCCATACCGGGAATGGGCCGGCTTTTTTACCAATCCACCATGTCGCGGGACTACCCGACCATCATGGGTGTACTGGTCATCGGAGCGGTGCTGACCCTTATAGGAAACCTTATCGCCGATATCTCTTATGCTCTTGTTGACCCCAGGATCAGGGTTAAAGATTGATATGATAAGAATAATCTGGAACAGGTTCAGGAAAAACCCCCTGTCGGTGGCAGGGCTGGTCATTATTCTCTTACTGGCTGCCATCGCCCTTTTTGCGCCCTTTATCGCTCCCCATGAGCCGACGAAGATCGATGTGCATAATGTCCTCTCCCCTCCCAGCGCTGCCCACCTCTTCGGCACGGACGAACTGGGGAGGGACGTGCTTTCCCGCATTATGTGGGGAGGCCGCGTGTCACTCAAAGTGGGCTTTATCGCCGTGGGCATCGCCATAACCATAGGCATAATCATTGGGGCCCTGGCCGGATATTACGGGGGCGCCACCGACGCGGTGCTCATGAGGTTCGTGGATATCATGCTCGCTTTTCCCACCTTCTTCCTCATCCTTGCGGTCATCGCCATTGTGGAGCCGAGCATCAGTACAATCATGATCGTCATCGGTATCACCGGATGGATGGATGTGGCGCGCCTGGTGCGGGCGGAGTTCCTGACGCTGAAGGAGCGGGACTTCGTCTCGGCTGCGAAGGCCCTGGGCGCACGGGATGCCAGGCTCATCTTCAGGCATATCATCCCCAACGCTCTCTCCCCTGTGTTCGTTGCCGCCACCTTCGGTATTGCGGGCGCTATCCTGACCGAATCCGGCCTCTCCTTTTTAGGCCTCGGCGTGCAACCCCCGGACCCGAGCTGGGGCAACATACTCACTTCGGGCAAGGACAACATAACGGTGGCCTGGTGGCTGTCGCTTTTCCCCGGCAGCGCCATCCTTGTAACGGTCCTGAGCTATAACCTTGTGGGCGAGGGACTGAGAGACGCCCTCGACCCGAGACTCTGGCGGCAATAGCTCATAATGAGCTATCTGATTCCCGACCCGGACCGGGCCCGCAACAACAGCGAGACCTTTGTCGCCGGGAACCCCGCCTATGCTGAAAAACTCGGCAGCAGCAGCGATGCCGTGTCCATGCTCTTCTCCCATAGCCAGTACCTCTCGAATTACTGCATACGCAATCCCGATGAACTCTTCCACGCGCTGGACATCATGGATACCGCTTTTGAGACGGAGCTGCTGCGGGTAGAGCTGAGGGAGATTTTTTCTTCGTGCGCCACACCGGAAGAGGGCATGAAAGAGGTGAGGAATTTCAGAAAGAGCAAACTCCTGGCCGTCACCCTGAAGGACATTCTCAAGAGGGCCGCATTGCAGGATGTGCTTTTAGACATGAGCAATCTCGCCGACGCCGTGCTGGCCGAATCCCTCTGTTTTGTGGACAATGCGCTTTCCAGGCGCTATGGAGCGCTGGTGGACAATGCCCTTGCGGTAATAGCCCTCGGCAAGCTGGGGGCGAGGGAATTGAATTACAGTTCCGATGTGGACATCTTTTTTGTCTACCGGGATGAAGGCGAGACAGAGGGGATAGCCACTCTTTCAGGTGTGACGAGGAACCGTATAAGCGCAGCCGAATATTACATTAAAGTTGCGGAAGAGCTTACGCGTTTTCTCTCCTTCACTACGGAGGACGGTTTTGCCTACCGGGTGGATTTGAGACTGCGGCCCCAGGGAACACGGGGCAGTCTTGCCCTGTCTTTGAGCGGGTATGAGGACTATTACGAATCATGGGGACAGGTATGGGAACGGGCTGCGCTCCTCAGGGCACGGCCTGTTGCGGGGGATGCCGGCCTGGGCGGGGATTTCCTGGAGGCTGTCAAACCTTTTGTCTACAGGAAATACCTGGATTTTCACGCCCTGCAGGAGATACGGCGCATGAAGTCCCAGGTGGAGCAGATAAAGCCCGGCACCCTGAGCCGTGACATCAAACGGGGGTACGGCGGCATCAGGGAGATAGAGTTTTTTATACAGGTGTTCCAGCTGATATACGGCGGGAAAGAGCCGGCTCTGCGGGACAGGAGCACTTTCACCTCCCTGCATAAACTGTTACAGAAAGGGCTCATAGGGTATGAGGACCAGCGCTATCTGCAGGACAATTATATTTTTCTCAGGACCCTAGAGCACAGGATCCAGCAGCTTAATGATCTTCAGACCCATTCGCTTCCCACGGGTGAACATGACCTCGATATCCTTGCGAGGAAGATGGGCTTCCCTGACAGGAAGGATTTTCTTGCGGAACTCGAAGCGCGGCGGCGCGGGGTGAGGGCCACCTATGATTCCCTTCTTCTTGTCAGGGACGAAGCAGCGGGAAAGGAAAGTGAGTCTCTTACCGCAACCTCCTCCCCTCTGCTGGGCAGCGAGTACTGGGACATGGAGAGCCCCCTTGCGCAGCCGCTTTCAGGGGAATTACTGAAGGCCGGGGTAAAGGACGTTCACAAAGCGATACACTGCCTGATGAAGATACGGAGCAATATGTTCCTGTTCCAGACAATCAGGGGCAGGAGGCTGCTTGGAGATATACTCCCCGCTTTTGTGGACGGGGTGCTGAGGGGTCCCGATCCGGACCTCGGCCTGCGCCAGCTGGTGGATCTTTCGGGTATTCTTGCTTCAAAGGAATCCTATCTCGACGCCATTTCCCGGAGGAGGGAAATGATTTCCGCCCTGAGCTTTGTCCTCTCCCAGAGCGAGTACCTCTCGAAGATACTCATGAGCAATCCCGAATACCTGGGCTCCCTTGTGGAAGGCGAAAAACGTAAAAAAACGCTGCGTATGCTCAAGAGCGAATTGCTGCACGGCGTGCAACGGCATGGCGAGTCCACTGCCATAAGGCTCTTCAGGAGACTCGAAGAGGTGCGGCTCGGCATCCTCTTCCTCGATAAAGAGATAGATCTCTGCCGCCTGGTCAGGGCCCTTAGCAGGGTGGCGGAGGCGGTATTCTCCGTGGTGCTCGGTAATACGGGGGTCTCCCGTCTGACTGCTGTCGGATACGGCAAGCTGGGGGGGAGGGAGATAACCTTCAATTCAGATCTCGACTGTGTGTTCGTGACCCCGGAGGAGCCTTCCGAAGCCGATATCCGCATGGCGGAACGGGCGCTGAAGGTGATGATGTCGCACACAAAGGACGGGGTGGCGTATACGGTGGACACGCGGTTGAGGCCCGAGGGAAACAAGGGGCCCCTTGTTGTTTCCCTCAAAGGTCTCACGGACTATTACCTTCATACTGCACAGGCGTGGGAAATACAGGCCCTGCTCAAGGCGCGGCCTGTGGCCGGGGACCCTGGCACAGCCAGGCTGTTTATTGCCATGAGGAAGGATGTTCTGACAGCCAGAGGGCCTGAGGTCACAGCGGCCGAAATACGGAAAATGAGGGAGAGGATACGGAAGGAACTGTCGCGGGACAGGGGGCAGCCGTCATCCCGGTCCGCCACGGACCTGTATGATATAAAGCTGGGTCCGGGCAGCCTGGAGGACCTGGAGTTTGCCGTGCAGTACCTGCAGCTCAGGAATTGCCGGGCGCAGCCGTCCCTCCTGACGCAGGGCACCCTTGATGCCCTAAGGCGGCTCGGCACAACCGGTGTGGTCCCGGCTGAGGCTGCGGCCATGCTGCGTAATATCTACTTTTTCTACCGGCGCATGGAGACCCTGCTGCGCTTACGCAACGAGTCCCTGCTTGATGGCGCCGCCCTGGGCGGTCTTCCGGAAAGTATGGGCATGACTGCGGAGAATTTGCTTGCCTTAGTGGACGCTGAGAGGAAGCGTGTCAGCGCTTTCTGGGAGGCGCAATAGGGGCGGCATACGTAAAAGAAGGCGAATGCAAAAAATACGGTCAAAAGTGTAAAATAACGGCTGCAATGGGGAAAGAGTTTTAAACGGGGGAGGTCCTTGTGAATATTAAGAGACTCATTTTTATTGTGGGCGTTATCAATGCGTTGGTGATGGGAATTATTCTCGCTTTTTTTGTTGCGCACAGCAGGACGATGAATACGAAGACCGAGCAGTTGATAAATATCGATCAGGCCCTCCTTCTCAATTTGAGCGATATGTATGCCTTTGGCCTCCAGTCCGGGCAGGCGACGCGGAATTTCATGCTCAGCCCCGGCAATGACAGGATACGGGGGATTTACAGGCAAGCCAATGAAGATTTCATAAAGGCCAATGCAGAGGCTGCGAAGCTTTCCTCCGGAGACGGCCAGGATAGTCTTAACAAAATAAAGAATTTGTGGGAAGAGGACCATAAGCTCAAGATCGAAGTCCAGGAACTGGCCCTTGCCGGAAAGACAGAGGCGGCCACGGAACTGCTGGCCAGGACAGAGACCCCGAAGTGGGGCGCTATACGCGAGAGCCTCATGAAACTGATACAGGTGCAAAAGGAGAAATCCAGGGCGGTAGTTGAGGAAAACAGCAGGGCCGCACGGAACTATACCCTCGTTTTTGTTTCAATGGTCCTGCTGGCCATGACGGGGTTTTCGGGGTTCCTTTATTTTATCAACAAATCGATGCAGAAAAATATGGCGCATGCGACTGCATGCCTCGATACGCTGGAAAAGGGTGATATCCGGCAAGAGTGCGCCATTACCGACAGCGGCAATTTCCTGAAGGAGATATATAACCGGATACTTGCTTCCCTGCGGCGTACTGTGCAGCAGATCGGCTCCGCCGTGAAAATCGTGGAGAAGCATGTGGAAATCCTTGTGGACAAGATAGCCATCATAGATGCCGGCGCAAAAGAGCAGCTTGAGCAGGTCGACCGTGTTGCCGCAGCAGCCACCGAGATGTCCCGGACAATTGTCGAAGTGGCGCGTAACGCTTCTTCCGCTTCCGAAGGGGCCAAAGAGACCGCCGGAATTGCGCGGCGGGGACAGGACACGGTGAAGAAAGCGGTGGACGCCATTGTGGGGGTTTCGCATTCCATAAAGGAATCGGCGGCCACCATCGGGGAACTGGGCAAGAGTTCCCAGGAGATCGGAGAGATTGTGGCGGTGATCAAGGACATTGCGGACCAGACCAACCTGCTGGCGCTGAATGCGGCCATAGAGGCTGCGCGGGCCGGCGAACAGGGCAGAGGGTTTGCCGTTGTCGCGGACGAAGTGCGCAAACTGGCTGAGAGGACCTCGAAGGCGACGGGTGAAATATCCGGCAGGATAGACGCCATACGCGTCAAGTCTGAAGCCTCCGTGGGGGCCATGGAAAAGAGCACGGCGGATGTGGACCACGGCGTGGGGCTTGCGGACGAAGCGCTGCACTCCCTGGACGAGATCGTGGAAGCCTCCCAGATGTCAATGGACATGATACGGAGAATTGCGGCAGCCACTGAACAGCAATCTTCGGCCTCAGAGGAAATATCCCGTAATATGGAAAACATAACCGGCCTCGTCAACACGACGGTGCGGATGATAGAGGAAGCGCGGCAGGTTATGGCGCAGCTCCACTCCCAGGAAAGGGAACTGGACCAAAGTATAAGCTGGTTTCGCGTTTGACCCGATAATAACGATATTTCGTGGAGGTGTACTATGAATGCATTGGTAACCGCCGGTTCTGCGGTGGGCACGAAAGCCGCGGCCGCAGGGCACGAGATCCTGCAACTGGTGACTTTCAATCTCGGGAATGAGGAGTATGCGGTGGACATCCTGAAGGTGCAGGAGATCAACAGGATGAAGGAGATAACCCGTGTGCCCAATTCACCCCAATACGTAGAGGGTGTTATAAACCTTAGGGGGAAGGTCATTCCCGTAGCGAATCTGCGGAGCAGGTTCGGCCTTGAGGAGAAGGAAAACGACGAGCATTCGCGGATCATGATTATGGATATACAGGGTATTACCATGGGGCTTGTGGTTGATGCGGTATCCGAAGTCCTGAGGATACCTCTGGAGACGGTGGAGCCCACGCCGCCCATGGCGTCGAATATCAGTTCGGAGTTCATCAAGGGGATTGCGAAGCTCGACGAACGGCTTATTATCCTGCTCGATATGGACAGGCTTCTGGGCAAAACCGATGAGGCTGACATGATCGAGTCCACCACACTGGCCATAGAAAAATAAAGATTAAGTGTAATACACATTGAGATCTCTTTATGAAAATTGCAACGCAGTGGATTTGCTGAGTCTAATGTCATAATAAGGTAGGCATCACCGATGATAGTTCCGCTTTCCGCATCCGGGGCTGAAATCAAGGAGAGACTGCTGTGGCTCGTAAAGCTCAGATGGGCCGCTTGCATCGGCGTTCTCATCGCCACCCACGTGGTGCGGGAATTCGCCTTTCTGAGCTTTTCACTTTTACCCGTCTACCTGATACTCGGGCTTGTCGTCGTTTACAATATTTATTTCCAGCGCAGTCTGCCCACCCTTACGGATAACCTGCAAAGGCACGCCCTGCAGCAGATCGCTCTGGATTACGCTGTTCTCACCATGGCCATATTTTTCTCGGGTGGGAGCAATAGTCCCTTCCTGTATTACTATATCTTCCATGTCGTTATAAGCGGGATCATTCTCCCCAGGCGATGGACCGTGAGGTTTGCCGTAGCAGCCGTGCTTTTGCCCGCAAGCATCGAGATTCTCGATCATCTGCGTCTTCTTCCATATGTCCTCATTTTCCGTGATGAACCGCATCTTCCCGATATTTCGGTGGCAGCGGCGCATCTTACGGCGTATGCGAGCACGCTCGTTTTTACCGCCTACTTTGTCACCTACCTCTCCGAAAAGCTGTATCGTAACCGGGAGGAAGTACAGCGGCACTATATGCTTTCAGAGCGCTTGCGCTCATCCATCATTCTGGAAGATGTGGTGGCGGAACTCATAGAAGAACTCTCCTCCCTGCCCGGCATCAAAAACCTTTATTATCTGTCCCTGAACAAGACCCGGAAATGCCTTGTGTACTCCGAAAAGAAGTGGCAGGATGCCGATCAGGGAGACCGGGGCGAGGAGTTATCTATTCCCCTGGCTGATGAAAATGTCTTCTCCAAAACGCTGTTGAGTTGTGTGGCGTGTATTGTAACTCCCCTGACGGTCAAATCGGAATATGAGGTCCTTTTTTTAAAAAGAGCGGCAAAGGAAGCCGGGGAACTTGTTATTCTTCCCCTGTGGGCATCTTTTAATGCCAGATGCTACGACTATTTTCGCTGCCCGCCCGACAACAACTGCCCGGGAAGGAGCTTGGGAGAAAGGAGGTGCTGGTTCATCCCGGGGACCTACTGCAAGGGGAAGCTAAAGAGAACGGTCCTGGAAAAGCTTTCAGAATGCGTGGAATGCGATATGTTCATGCCGGTAGGAATTCTTGTTTTGGATATAACGCGGGCCTCAAAAAACGAACCTCCCTGCGATCTCGATCTCTGCATGCGCCTGCTTGATTCCGCCAGTCTGGCCCTTTCGAATGCGAAATTCTACCAAAAGACCCTTGAACTTTCCGAAACGGATGCTTTGACCGGGATAAAGAACCGGAGGTCATTTATGAAACTCCTGGAAGCTGAAATCTTCAGGGCGCACCGGTATGACAAGAACTTCGGGCTGCTTATGATCGATATCGATTACTTCAAGTGTTACAACGATACGCATGGACATCCACAGGGCGATATTCTGCTGAAGTCTGTTGTGGAGGTAATGCACGGCAATCTGAGGGAGACGGATGCCATAGGGAGGTACGGCGGAGAGGAGTTCATTGTGATCCTGCCCGAAACCTCTCCGGAGAAGGCCCTGGACATTGCCGAAAGGATACGGGATGCCGTGGATAAATACCGTTTCCCGCGTGAAGATACACAACCCGGCGGGAAGCTTACGGTGAGCATCGGCCTGGCTTCCTATCCGGGCGACGCAGCTACGTCTACTGATATCATACAGGCAGCGGATGAAGTGCTCTACACGGCGAAACATCTGGGGAGGAACAGGGTGGTGGCAGCGAACAAACCGCTCTTCTTGTAGCAGCTCCTTAAAAAGAGGGGCACGGGAAATAGTTCCTGTGCCCCTCTTGCCTGTATCGGGCTCTGTTTGCCGCCCCCGCTTTTTATATGTCGTAGTACAGGAAGAACTCGTAGGGATGCGGCCGCAGCCTGAGTTGGTCGATCTCCTTTGTCCTCTTGTAGCTGATCCAGGTATCGATGACGTCCTGGGTGAAGACATTGCCCTTCAGGAGGTACTCGTGGTCCTCTTCAAGGTTGTTCAGCGCCTCGTCGAGGCTGCCCGGCATGGTCGGGACCGATGCCAGTTCCTCGGGACCAAGCTCATAGATGTCCTTGTCCAGGGGCTCGCCCGGATGTATCTTGTTCTCTATGCCGTCGAGTCCCGCCATCAGCATGGCCGCAAAGGCGAGGTACCCGTTGCAGGACGGGTCGGGGAACCTTACTTCCGCCCTCTTGGCCTTCGGGTTCGCCGAGTAGGTCGGTATCCTTATGGAAGCCGAACGGTTCCTCGCGGAGTAAGCGAGATTGACCGGGGCTTCAAAGCCGGGGGTCAATCTCTTGTAGGAATTTGTGGTCGGGTTCGTGAAGCCCGCGAGGGACCTGGCGTGCTTCAGTATGCCGCCGATGTAGTAAAGGGCCATTTCGCTCAGGCCCGCATAGCCGTTGCCCGCGAAGAGGGGCTTGTCTTTCTTCCAGATGCTCTGGTGGCAATGCATGCCGGAGCCGTTGTCGCCGAAAAGGGGCTTGGGCATGAAGGTTACAGTCTTGTCGTGTCTCTTCGCTACATTCTTGATGATGTACTTGAAGAGCATCAGTTTGTCCGCCATCTTCACCAGCGAGTCGAACCGCATGTCTATTTCGGCCTGTCCGGCAGTTGCAACCTCATGGTGTTCCCGTTCAACATATATGCCGCATTTCTGCATCTCCATGACCATCTCGGTCCTGAGATTCACCTGGCTGTCGGTGGGCGGCACCGGGAAGTATCCTTCCTTGTGGCGCGGCTTATAGCCGAGGTTGGGCTTCTCGTCGCGGCCGGAATTCCAGACACCTTCCACTGAATCGATGAAATAGTAACCGCTGTGGGCGTTCTGGTCGAACATGATATCGTCGAAGATAAAGAACTCGGCTTCAGGCCCGAAGTAGCAGGTGTCGCCGATGCCGGTGGATTTGAGGTACGCTTCAGCCTTCTGAGCAATATACCGCGGGTCCCTGGAGTAAAACTCTTTTGTGATAGGGTCCACGATATTGCAGATAAGGCTGATGGTCGGGTACTGCATAAAAGGGTCCATGAAAGCCGTTGTGGGATCGGGGACGATCAACATATCGGAGGTGTTGATTGCCTTCCAGCCCCTTATGGACGAGCCGTCGAAGCCGAGACCCTCCTCGAATACCGCCTCTGTCAGTTCGGCAATGGGCACGGCAAAGTGCTGCCATATGCCGGGGAAATCGAGAAATTTGAAATTTGCCATGACGGCCTTGTTTTCCTGGGCCATCTTTAGTACGTCCTTTGGTGTCATGCTGCTCCTCCTTTTTTTAATAAAATCTGTTTAAACGGTTTGAACTGATTATTTTATACTGCCGATTCTCCGCGTTCGCCGGTCCTTATCCTGATTACTTCCTCGATGGCCGAGACAAAAATCTTGCCATCGCCGATCTTGCCGGTTTTGGCTGATTTTTCGATGGTATCCACCACTTTTGGGGCAAGGGTGTCAGAGGTGACAATCTCGATTTTTATCTTGGGGATAAAATCCACCACATATTCGGCGCCTCTGTACAGTTCCGTATGCCCCTTCTGTCTGCCGAAACCCTTCACCTCGGTCACGGTCATGCCCTGGATGCCTATTTCGTTCAGGGCATCCTTGACTTCATCAAGCTTGAAAGGTTTAATAACTGCTTCGATTTTCTTCATGTTTCACCTCCTCAAAACCAAGTAATCTGCAACTCTATGAAAAAAACACCTTATAAAACGCCAGGGCCCTGGCATGATATACTTCATAAAACTTTTCCGTTTCCGTCTTTATTTTATCAAGGTCCACGGCTTCGTTCTGCAGCCACTCCCGGACCATTTCCTTCCTGACCTCAATATGAAACTGGAAGGCGTATGACCGGCGCCCGTATTTAAAAGCCTGGTTCGGGAAGAGGGCGGAGGAGGCAAGGCGTTCAGCGCCTTCAGGCATATCGAAGGTTTCGCCGTGCCAGTGGAACACTTTGAAATTTTTTCTGACATCTCCCGCCTGTGGATGGGTGGCGAGTTTTATCATGAGCGGGTCGCGTAATCCGGCCTCGGTCAGTTGTATGTCGTACCAGCCAATCTCCTTCTCTTTACCCGGATAAACCCGGGAGCCGAGGGCCTTTGCCATGAGCTGCGCGCCCAGGCAGACGCCCAGCATTCTTTTGCCTGCTGCGGCGAACTCCCTGACCAGGGCTTCTTCGTCCCTGAGATACGCGAGATCGTCGTTTACGCTCATGGGCCCGCCCATCATGAGCAGGGTGTCAATATCCTTTGTGTCTGGAAGGGCCTCTCCTTTTGAGAGGTCCACAACGCAAAAAGGTATCCGGACCGAGGTGAGAAAGTCTTCGATGGTCCCCGCACCTTCCTGGCTTATATTTTTGCAAATAAGAACAGACATACGACAAATATATAGCAATTGCTATACCAGAATTATGTTTATTGAAAAATAAAAGAAAATAATAGTGATATCAGGGCAATATGCCTAATAGAGAGGCAGCGTGTGCCTAAAGAATAGGCAATTGCCGCTTACGACGTATACCCGCGCTCTTCATGCTGGGTAATATCGAGACCGATCTGTTCCTCCTCGGCATCCACACGCAGACCGATGACAGCATCAATGATCTTGAGAATAACCGCTGTAACAATAAATGAATAAAGCGCTACCACCCCTATCCCTATGGCCTGTTTCATGAGCAGGCCGGAGTTGCCGAAGAAAAGACCGTCCGCCCCACCGGGGTTTATAAGCTTCTGGGCAAAAAGCCCGGTACAGAGGGTGCCGAGGATGCCGCCCACACCATGCACGCCGAAGGCGTCCAGGGAGTCGTCATACTTGAAGCGTGTTTTCATGGTCAGGGCCACATAGCAGACCCCTCCTGCCAGCAGCCCGATGAGCAGCGCGGGCATGGGGCCCACAAATCCTGAGGCAGGGGTAATGGTCGCAAGACCGGCAATAGACCCCGTGGCTGCGCCGAACATGGTGGGCTTGCCCCTGTGAAGCCATTCGATGAGGACCCAGATCAGCGTGGCCGCTACTGCGGAGGCGTGGGTTGCCACAAAAGCCATGGCGCTGAGAGCGCCCGAGGAAAGAGCGCTTCCCGCGTTAAACCCGAACCACCCGAACCACAGAATGCCTGCGCCGAGCACGGTCATGGGCAGGTTATGGGGATAGATGGCCTCATGCATATATCCTCTTCTCTTTCCTATAATAAGCGCTGCTGCTAAAGCGGAAATACCCGAAGTGACATGCACCACGATGCCCCCGGCAAAGTCGAGGACACCCATGTTTTTGAGCCAGCCCCCGGTGCCCCAGAGCCAGTGTGCTACAGGGTCGTATACGATAGTGGACCATGCGAGCGTGAATACGAGATAGGCGGAAAATTTCATCCTCTCGGCAACCGCCCCGGTGATAAGGGCGGGAGTTATGACCGCGAACATGGCCTGGTAGATCATGAAGGCGATATGGGGGACTGTGGAGGCGTAGTCGGGGTTCGGCGCTGCACCGACTCCCTGCAAACCCACCCAGGCTAAACTCCCGATAATCCCATTAATATCGGGGCCGAAAGCCAGACTGTAGCCGAAGAGTATCCACTGGACGCTGATGAGGGCAATGGCGAAAAAACTCTGCATGAGGGTGCCGAGCACATTTTTTGTCCTTACCATGCCGCCATAGAAAAGCGCGAGCCCTGGGGTCATGAGCATGACGAGGGCGGCCGACAAGAGGACAAACGCGGTGTCCCCCGTATCTACCTTGCCGGACTCCTGCGCGTAAGCAGAAAGCGGAATGAATAATGCTAAAAGAAAACCTGCCAATAATGTCCCCTTAATTCTCATGCCGCGGCTCCTTGCAGGTACGTTTATTATGCTGCCTGACATATAAGAAAGCGAAAAACGTGCCAGAGGTTAAGTCATTGAATTGTAAATATGAATTGGTAAGGGGGATTTTAGGTATTCCTACAAAAACGTAGGAATAATAAGGGTGTACAGTGCTATATCCTCTGCAAAACAAGGTGATTGGCAGAAAGCTACATTTATGTCGGAGATACAATATTGTAGCTTTTATTGCTGCCCGGAAAGCCCCCCCCCAGTGAGGGGGGGGGTAAGCAGCTATAAGTTGTACGCTTTTTCCCCGTGCTGGCTCTCGTCCAGGCCGGTCATCTCATCTTCAGTATCCACCCGTATTCCTAACACGGCCTTTATGACCATGAAGATGATGAAGGTCATCACGCCGCTGTACAATACTGTTACCGCTACGGCGATAAGCTGTGTAATGAACTGGCCGGGGTTGCCGTAAAGGAGTCCTTTGCCCGCTTCGTTTATGGAGGGGTCCGCGAATATACCGGTAAGCAGGGCGCCTAAAGTCCCGGCAACGCCGTGAATGCCGAAGGCGTCGAGGGTGTCGTCATACCCGAATTTCTGCTTTACAACTGCAACGGAGAAATAGGCTACCACGCCTGCTGCAGCCCCGATTATGATGGAGCCGGTCACATTCACGAAACCGGCTGCGGGAGTGATGGCGACGAGCCCGGCCACCGCACCTGAAGCCAGACCAAGAACAGTAGGCTTCTTTGCATGCATCCATTCAACGAACATCCATGCAATAGCAGCTACCGCTGTTGCCGTATTTGTATTGAGGAAGGCTGCGCCGGCGAGGCCGTTTGCAGCGAGGGCCGAGCCCGCGTTAAAGCCGAACCATCCGAACCACAGGAGGCCGGCGCCGGTCACTACCATCGTGAGATTGTGGGGAATAAGGGTCATTTCACGTCTCTTGCCCAGTACAAGGGCACCTACAAGCGCTGCGATACCGGCATTGATATGGACCACGGTCCCGCCGGCGAAATCGAGCGCGCCTAGTTTTGCGAGGAACCCACCACCCCAGACCCAGTGAGCCACCGGTAGGTAGACGATGGTCATCCAGAGAATAGAGAAAAGTATCCATGCCGAGAACTTCATCCTCTCGATATAGGCTCCGCTGGCCAGCGCAACGGTGATGGCCGCGAAGGTGAGCTGGTAGACGATGAAGATGTATTCCGGGATGGTTTTCGCCATTTCTGAAATGCTGTTTGGCCCCACGCCAGACAGGAGCAGTTTCGCCGGCTTCCCGATGATGCCCGAGATATCGTCCCCAAAGGCAAAGGTGTACCCGTAGATCACCCAGAGGACGCTCACAATACAAAAGGTCACGAAGGTCATGGCCATAGTGTTCAGGGCGTCTTTACGCTTGGTAAGACCCCCATAGAAGAGGGCGAGTCCCGGAATGCTCATCAGCATGACAAGTGCTGTTGCAACGAGCATCCATGCCGTATCTCCTGTATCGATCTTGAGGGGAGCTGGGGCTGCGGGTGCAGGCGCGGCGGTCTGCGCCTGTTCCGCCGCTGCGGGAGTCGGTGAGGTCTGCGCCTTTTCCTCAGCGAAAACGAGCCCGGTGCTGATTATTATGCATAGCAGTATGAAAATACTTGCGAACTTCTTCATGGCTTTCTCCTTTAAGTCTGCTTTATTTTCGGGTTCCTTGACCTTGTCCTTCAATGTGCCCATGTTTTCACTCTTGCACTCTTGTATCAGTATAGCTAAAAACATGCCAGATGAAAACGATGGTATTTCAATGAGAAATGTGTCAACGAAGGCTACTAAAATGTAGTCTATACAATATTGTCCCGACAATATTGTAGTGTTGGCGGGCCAGGAGAAATACTAGGGGCGCTAACGACCCTCCTCCAGCATGCCAAGTTTCCCGGCAAGCCATCTTGTCGTCGTGGCCTGGATGAGGATGGTCATCAGTATGGCTATGAAAGTAACGGACGCGATCATTTCGCTGCCCGGGGCTTTCATTCCTGAAAGCAGTCCGGCAAGGGCCGCCGGGATTACCCCTGTCTCCCTTGTCCAGCACATGAAGAGCATCTCCCTGAGGCTCCACTTCGCGCGGCGGTCGGGCAGCGCACAGAGGAAGACCGTAACGGGTCTTGCCGCCAGCATAAAGACGGCGACAACGGCGATGCCTCCCGCAGCGTAACGGTTCATGAGGCCGAAATCAACCTGGGACCCCAGCAGGATGAATATGAACATTCGCATGATGAAAGCGGTTGTCGTGACATATTCGTCGAGTTTCTTATGCTCCGCCTTGGTCATGCTGAAGCCGAAGGACTCTTTGTTGCCCATGACTATACCAAATACGAAGACCGCCATGAACCCGCTGGACTGAAGGCCGTCCGCCCCGAGATATGCCCCTATCACCGACATAAGGGTGACCACCGGCGCGTACTCCGCGAGAAAATCATATTTCTCATGCGCTATGAGCAGCGCGGCGAGATAGCCGCAAACCCCACCGGCCACTATGCCCAGGCCGGATTGTTTTAACAGATCAATCAGGGCGGACGAAACGGAAAACTCCCCGGTCCCTGTCGCAACCGCCAGGACCGCGAAAGTCACTATCGCCCCCATGGCGTCATTAAAGGCGGACTCGCTCATCACCGTCTGGGAGACCCTGTCTTTAATTTTTATTTGTTTAAATATCGGCACAAGCGTGGCAGGGTCCGTGGATGCGATCGTAGCCCCCAGCAACAGGGCGACTATAAACGGGGTTTTCAAAATAAAATAGGCGGCGACACCCGTAAGGGCCGTCATAATAAGGACCCCGACGGTCGCTATAAGCACAATGGTGATCCAGACCTCCTTCAGGACTTTTAACCTGAGAGATGCGCCGCCGTCAAAAAGAATATAACACGAACCGAATATGAGTATGATCTGGTTGACCGCGGATTCGGCCCTTATGTTCAGAAACCCTGATACTTCCGGCCCCAATAGGATGCCTGCAAGCAGAAATACCGCCACATCAGGTATCCTCGCTTTCTGTGCCAGGAATCCGGCAAAAGAGCCTGAGGCCAGGATGATGCCGAAATAAAGCAGTATATGTTTTGCGCTCTCGATAGTAACGGAAGGTTCCACTTTTTCCTCCTGATAAGGCGCCCCGTCCTTGGGACGGGGCACCTATTTTACTACAAGTATGGGGTGGAACAATAACCTTAAATCGCCGCGTCGCCCTTCTCGCCGGTCCTTATCCTGACCACCTGGTCAACGGGAATGACAAATATCTTTCCGTCACCGATCTTGCCGGTCTTCGCCTTTTCTTCTATTGTTGACACGGCCTTTTCAACAGAGGCATCGGAAACCACAATCTCTATCTTGACCTTCGGGATAAAGGCGATGTCGTATTCAGCGCCGCGGTAGAGTTCCACGTGGCCTTTTTGCCGGCCGAATCCTTTCACCTCGGTCACTGTCATTCCCTGGATGCCGATTTCATTGAGGGCATCCTTTACTTCATCCAGCTTGAACGGTTTTATGATTGCTTCTATCTTTTTCATTATTCGTCTCCTTACCGGTGCGTCTTGTTGAGTTGGAACTCGGGATAAGCGGTGACCGCCACCTCAAACTGATCGAGGCCCTCAATCTCCATTTCTTCGGAAACCCTCATAGGAACGATCTTGTCCAGTATCCGGAAGAACACGTACATGACAACGAATACAAATACGATGTTGGTGATGGCGCCGACGCACTGCGCTATAAACTGGGAAGCGTCGCCGTAGAAGAGCCCTTTCACCGTACCTGCAACACCATTGAACCCGTCGCCATAGGCGCCGTCCGCGAAGAGGCCGAGGGACAGCACGCCCCATGCGCCGTTGACTCCGTGAACGGAGATTGCGCCTACAGGGTCGTCAACTTTTAGGGTGCGTTCCACGAAGAAGACGCTTATGCAAAGAATCACGCCTGCAATTGCTCCGATGATGACCGCAGAAACGGAATTAACAAAGGCGCAGGGCGCGGTAATGGCCACGAGGCCTGCAAGGAAGCCGTTGGCGATCATGGATATGTCGGGCTTGCCATAAAGCGCCCACATATAGATCATGGCCCCAAAAGCTCCGGCTGCCGACGCCAGCATGGTGTTTGTCGCCACAACGCCGATCCTCAGGTCGCCACCGGCGAGGGACGAACCTGCATTAAAGCCGAACCAGCCGAAGGCCAGTATAAAACAGCCCGTGAGCGCCATGGGGATATGGTGTCCAGGTATCGCATTAGGTTTCCCATCTGCCCTGAATTTTCCAAGTCTGGGTCCGAGTACCATGGCTCCTGCCAGGGCCGCGACCCCTCCTGTCATATGCACTACTGAGGAGCCTGCGAAATCTACATGGCCGTGCCCGAGAGCAAAATTCTTGCCGATCTGCGAGAGCCAGCCGCCGCCCCAGACCCAGTTTGCGTAAAGCGGGTAGACAAGCGCTGCAATAAAGAAGCCGTAAATAACGAAGGACTTGAAGGTCCAGCGTTCGGCCATGGAACCTGTCGGTATGGTCGCAGTCGTATCCATAAAGACCATCTGGAAAAGAAAGAGGGTAAAGACCGTGGCATCATAGGTGGTGTTGGAAAGGAAAAACCCCTTCATGCCGAAGAGACCAAAGTCTTTACCAAAGAGATTGATGGTAAATTCGCTGTTGAGGACAGTAGCGCCGCCTAATGTTGCCGCGCCGCCGCTGCCGCCCATCTGGAGGGCAAAGCCGCATACCCAATAGCCGAGCATACCTATGGCGTAAACCATAAAATTCATGGCCATGGTATGGCCGGCATTCTTGGCCCGGGTGAAGCCTGTCTCAGCAAGGGCGAAGCCGGCCTGCATGAACATCACGAGAAAACCTGCGACGAGAGTCCAGACCACGTTTATGGCGATCCTGTTATGCCCGATAACGTCCGCCAGTTTTGCGGCAAGGGGCTCCTTCGGACCGAGGTTCTTCAGGTCATCGGCCGTGGGAGCTCCCGCGCTTGCGCCGACAACATCTGCGGCCCCGCCGGTGTTCGCGCCTGACGGATCTGCCTTCGCTTCGGGGGCCGGGACTGCTGCCGCAGGAACTGCAGGAACAGGCGCCTGAGCTACCGCTGTGGCAGGGGAAACGGGCTGTGCCTTTTCATCTGCAAGCACAAACCCTGAGAAAGCCAGAAGCAAGAAAAGTAGTATTAATGTTGTTAAACCAGCTGACCGTTTCATGATAGTATCTCTCCTTATTAGTTCTCTCTCCGCCTAGAAGTTCAGGGTCACGGTAAGGCCGCCTACCACGGTGCTCTTCAACGCGCCGTTGGGATTGAACGGGTACTTTATGCCGTCACTGTCGGCTACCGTCTTCTTTGCATCGCTGGAAAGCGGGAACCAGTACTGCACTGTGGGCTGGATCGTGAACTTCCCTGCGGGGACCGTAAAGCCCGCTTTCACCATACCGTCATGCAGCGCACTGTACTTCCCTCCGGTATTGCCGGCAGCCAGGTCTCCAGCCCTGTGTGTATTCCAGTATGTGGCGCTCCCGATCTCGTACCCGACCGAGGCCCCAAGGTCAAAAGTGATCTCTTTGGTGATGTTCAGCGAATGCGCTATGGCAAGGTTAAAATAGGTGCCTCCGTAGTTGTTGACGTCCCGGTATACCGAAAGAGAAGGCTTCAGCAGCATGTCGTACGCTGCGGTAAGGAACACTTCCTCAGTCTCCGCCGCGTAATCCGTCCCATAGTAAGTGTAGCCTCCGGTCAGGGCCAGCTTGTCGATGTTATAGGTGTAGCTTAAAGTCAGGTCTGTCTCGTTCAAGTTCTTTTCCCCTGCCGGGGCGGGGTTAAAGGAACCGCTCACATCGGTGGCTGAATTGGTGCTTTTCTGCCTGGAGTCGATATTGCTCCAGAGATTCAGGGAAACGCCTTTGTAAGAGACAGTAGCCGTAGGCTGAATGACCAGGCTGTCCTTGCTCAACACATAACCCCTGAAAACATACCTGTTGAACATGCCAACTGCCGCGCTGCCGGTTACCTTGTCTTCTGCGGGTGCTGCCGCCGGCGTCGCTGCCGTTACTGAAGGGGTTACTGCAGCAGGCTTGTCCTCGGCGTACAGGATGCCTGTGGATGTAATGATAAGCGCTGCCGCTGTTAAAACCACTGTCTTAATGACTTTTACGATCTTCATCTTGCTCCTCCTCGTATAGTAGTGTGCTTTTTCGGGCTGAAGCCCGTTTTCTTATGTGTGCTGAGCGTCCATGTTCGAAACGTATGACATGGCCCCGGCTCTCTCACCTTCCCTCCGAATGCCGTATTTCTTTATTTTGTACCCGATCATCCTCTCCGTAATGCCGAGTTTGCGAGCGGCCTTGGCCATGATCCACCTGCTCTCTCTCAAGGCATTAAGGATTTCCTCCCTCTCCATTTCCTTTACTCTGTCTTTTAACGTGTCCATGGTTTTTCTCCTGTTCGTGATTTAAGCGAAAATCGTGCCAGGCTATAACCATCTGATAATCAAGTATTTGAGCTAAGGCATGTCATTACAATATTGTAGTTCGTTACAACTTTGTATGAACTTATGCAGAAAGGGAGATTTAGTATGCCGGGGAGGCGGGGAAGGATTCATGTAATAGGCAGCCTTATCAGTCTATGAATTTTCCCGGGAAGTCGGGTAATATAGACCTGAGATGATTTTGTCGCGCCGGGAGAACGGTGGCGTGGTTTCGTAAAAATACGTGCAGTTGCCGGTGAAGGGGAAAATGGCGAGAATATTAGTGGTGGATGATGAAGAAAATATCCTGAGATTGTGCAAAGAGGAACTGCAAGAAGCAGGATATGAAGTAGTTACCGTATCGAGGGGAAGAGAGGCGATCGAAAAGATCATCAGGGACCTGTCGGAGAGGAACTATCATATCGACCTTGTCGTCCTTGATATCAATATGCCGGGCATAGACGGCAAAAAGGTCCTCAAAGTGCTCAAGGAAGCTGCTCCGTCCCTGCCGGTTGTCATCCATACGGCTTATGATTACACAAAGGACGATTCCATCATGTTCGGATCGGATGACTATGTTACAAAATCGAGCGACCTCTCAAAACTGAAAAATACCATACGCTGTCTTCTGGAAAGATCGTAAGCGGCAATAACTCAGGCGAGCTTATGCGTGCTTATTGAACTCCTGCCAACTCCGGAAGGTCCCATGTCCTCACCGGAAAAGTCCCCACAGCGAGGAGAGACCGAACCCGATAAGGATACAGGCTGCCACCCTGTTAATGGAGAGCAGCTTCCCGGGATTGATAAGGCTGCGGAACCGGTGGGTTACAGTGCTCAGGGTGACCCACCACAGGGCCGATCCGGTGAACACGCCCAGAACTAAAAATGAGGCTGAACGGTAATCTCCGCGGGTATCTGCCAGCCCCAGGCCGGCGAACAGTGCGGCAAAGGAGAGTATGGTCATGGGATTGGCGAGAGTGAGAAGGAACGCCGAGAGATAGGCGGTGAGACGTCCGGTGCCTTTGAGGTGTGATTCAGGAACCCCGGATTCGATACGTGAGCGGAAGATAATGATGCCCAGATAGCAGAGGAACAGACCGCCGGCGAGGTGGAGGGTCGCCCGTTTTTGCAGCAGGGCGCTTGCAATAAAGGTCAGTCCAAACCCGGCGATACTGCCGTACACCGCATCTGCCGTAGCCGCGCCCAACCCTGAGATAAGGCCGTACGCGCGGCCTTTTGCCAGCGACTGGCGGATGCATAAAATGCCGATGGGCCCCACAGGGGCGGCGATGGAGATACCTATGATAATGCCTTTCAGAAAGTAGTGCATAAGCGTTCTTTATCTATTATGCCAGTTTGTGCCTCATTTGATGAAGTGCAATAAATAGTTCATCCCGGCAATCCGTTCCACGGCTGAATCCTGACGCGGCTGCGAAAGTTCGGGCCATATGCTTTGCGGAATTTCCAATTATTACTGTAGAGCAGGTACAATAGACTGATGGACATCGCAAGCATTGACGGCTCGGCATATGTGCAGGGCGACGCCACCGTGGAGAATGCCGCCGGGCTTCCGGACAGGCGAATAATTCTTCATGACGATACCCCTGTTTATCGCTTTATCGATGCCGCGGGGTTCGACAATACCGCGATCCACAGGATCAGGGTCGCCCGTCCGGTCAGATTTTCGTGCGAGACTGTTCTGAAGTACAAACCCACCGGGGAAATTCTGCTGAAACCTACAAGTCTTACCGATCTTCTCCTCTCTCTGGAAGAGAAAGAACTTAAGAACTACCGCCTTGTCCTGGATACGGAGGACAGGGAATTGCTGAGCGAAACCATCCAGCAACTGCTCTATCTCGACATTGACATGGAAGTCATGCTCATGAAAGAAGAACGGGAAGTGCGGCGGATGGACCTTTTTATATGGTCGTTCAGGGAACTGGAGTCTATCCTTACTGCAGCCGGAGAGCGGATCCGTCATTGTCCCGGTGTGGCATCAGCGGAGGAGCACCGCGAGAAAATTATGCATGTCCTTTCCGATATGGAAGCAACCCTCAAGACAATGCATATGCGAGAGATAAAGGTGGCGGTAATGGCGCTGAAGAAATCCGGCAAAAGCGCGGTGGTAAATTGCCTGCTGGGAGAGGAATATACACCTGCAAGTCTTGAAACACCCACGTTTACCACCTGTATTTACCGCAGGAGCAAGTCGAAATTAATATCCATCAGGTACGGGGACCGCGAAACATTTTTTGATTCACCCGGCGAGGTGAAGAAGTATATGATGGACCTGTTCAAGAAGATGCACCGTGGTGAAAAAGGAGCGTTTGCCGCCGGAGACATGGAGATAGACTACGTTCCCAGTAATGACTGTCTCTGCAACTACACGGTGATCGATACCCCGGGGCCGGACCTGGCAGGGACCGATCACAGGGAAATAGCCTACACATGGATACGGGAGGCGGACGTTATCCTCTTCATCATCGATTACTCGAAATATCTTACCAGCGCCGAGGAGGAGTTCCTGGGAGAAATAAAGAGGGTATTTGAAGAGTACGGGAAATTCTATTCCCTGATTGTCGTGGTGAACAAGCTGGATATGATGTACATGAGCGATGAAAAAAAGTCCGCCCTCCGCTTTACCGATTTCCTGAGAGCAAAGCTCAAGGAACTGGGGTACAGGGGCTTTGTGGTATTCGGTGTTTCGGCCCTGCAGTACCTTTACTCCATGCAGGTGACCCGTATAAGCGGGTGCGAGAACCTCCAGACGAAGGACGGCAAGAAGTTCAGGGAGAACCTCAACCAGAGCCTTGTGCGCTATCAGGGCAGGGACGAGATGACCACCCTGTCTTTCCTCGATACCCAGATACGCAACCTGCGGTGGTTTCATGGCAGAAAGAATGCGACGTTGCGGGACCTCAAGGAGACAAGCGGGTTCAAAAAACTGATGAAGTACATAAACCATGTTGCCATGGAAAAGGCCCATTTTGAATTCTTCAACCACAAAATGAATGTGGTGGAACAGAAACTGGCGGACATCAGGAACAATTACCTGCTCCCCTTTATCGCCCGCTGCGCGGCTGAAGGGAGCGATCTTGACGAAAAGAAAAATGAAATCGGGCGGCTCAGCGCTGAAGCAGCCGCCGCAGCCGGAGAAATTGCGTTTTCTGAAGGCGATGCCGGCAGAATAATGCGGGACCTGGACCTGGCCCGCAAATCCCTGGTGATGTCTCTCACCATGCATATCGACACGCTGGTGCATCAACTGGAGAAGATCCTTGCGACCCTGTCCGGAGAAAAGTTGAACGAATTCATTAAGAATGGCGGGTTTTCTCCGGAGGATGAACTGTCCGGCACGGTGGACAAAAAAACAATTGAAAAACTGTATGTCCCGGTCCTGGGAAAGCACGCTGAAGAAATGAACAGAAAGATTGCCGAGAAGGGGAACATCTTCGCCGGGGTAGTAAGGGCGATGCAGGAGAGAGTGGAAGGGCACAGCGGATTTTTGAGGACGGACCACCGCCTTGGCGCTCCGTCAGTATTTTCCGGCCTGCCTGCTTCTTTTTGCCGTGTTGATTTCTCACCCATAATCCTGAGACTGGGGCCGACATGCATACAATCCCTTGTCAGGGAAAGACTGGCGAGAAAAAGGGGCTTTGTGGGATGGCTGCTTCTGATAGTGACGCTTGGAGCGGTAAACACCAGGACAGGAAGGCTGAAATTTAATGATATCAAACTGAAAAAAGCCATCCTCATTCTGAAGAAAGAACTGGAGCAGTCCGCGCATGCCCAGGTAGATGCGCTGCACGAAATACTTTTTGCACATTTTACGCAACATATCTCCGTTCTGAAGCTGGAAATAGCAGCCTCAATCGACTCGTTCACTACTGATGTAGAAACAGTATGCCGTCATCTCACGGTTGACGCGGACGTCCTTCAGGAAGAGATTGCGGCAAAGACCGCACTTCTTAAGGAAATGCAGAACAGTCTTGAGCAGTTCAGCGCAGTATGGGACAAGATTAAAAATAACGAGGATCTGCCGGCTGAAACACAAGAGGAGTAAATACAGGCCGTATCCAGCGGTAGACCTGCCTGATCGCACATGGCCGTCGAAGAGCATAATCCGGGCGCCCAGGTGGTGCAGTGTGGACCTGAGGGACGGCAACCAGGCGTTGATCATCCCCATGAGCGTGGATGAAAAGCGGGAGCTGTTTTCCCTCCTGGTGGAGATTGGGTTTGTGGAGATCGAGGTGGGCTTCCCCTCTGCATCCAAGACCGACTACGACTTTCTGCGCCTGCTTATTGAACAGGACCTCATCCCCGGGCATGTCATCATCCAGGTGCTTACCCAGGCGCGGGAACATTTGATCGATAAGACCTTCGACGCCATCAAAGGCGCAAGGAAGGCTGTAGTGCATCTCTATAATTCCACCTCGGAGCTTCAGCGCAGGGTAGTATTCCGTATGGGGGAAAAGGAGATTATCGGGTTGGCGGTGAAGGGGGCCTCATTGATTCGCAGCAGGGCCGAAGCAATGCCGGAAACGGAAATCGTGTATGAATATACGCCGGAAAGTTTCACCGGCACTGAACCCGATTTTGCTCTGGAAATATGCGAAGAGGTCATGGATGTATGGCAGCCCACGCCTGAGCGGAAGGTCATCCTGAACCTCCCAGCCACCGTGGAGATGTATACACCGAATGTCTACGCTGATCAGATTGAACAGTTCAGCCGCCGTATAAGAAACAGGGACGCGGTTGTTATCAGCTCCCACGCCCACAACGACAGGGGCACTGCCGTGGCCGCAACTGAGCTGGCGCTCATGGCCGGGGCCGAGCGGGTGGAGGGCACTCTCTTCGGCAACGGTGAGCGCACTGGTAACGTCGATATCGTTACCCTGGCTATGAACATGTTCTCGCAGGGGGTGGACCCCGGCCTCGATTTCCATGATATGGACAGGATCATCGAGGTGTACGAGCGCTGCACAAAGGTGCCTGTTCATATACGCCATCCCTACGCCGGCGAGCTGGTGTATACCGCTTTTTCGGGCTCTCACCAGGACGCCATCAACAAGGGCATGAAGGTATACAATGAGGAGAAGCCTGACTATTGGGAGGTGCCATACCTTCCCATCGACCCGGCGGATGTGGGGAGGACCTACGAGTCCATCATCCGCATCAACAGCCAGTCCGGCAAGGGCGGCGTGGCCTATGTGATGGAAAAGGAATACGGCTTTACTCTTCCCCGGGAGATGCATCCGGAATTCAGCAGGATCATCCAGGGCATGTCGGACGCTACCGGAAAGGAAGTGCTGCCCGGTATGATACGCGAGGCCTTTGAGAAGGAATACCTTGGGAGCACCGTACCTCTGGGATTCGTGCGCTGCAAGGTGAAGGAGAAGCCTGCAAAAAAGCACGAAGCTGCTTCGTCCCGCGCTGAGATAAAAGCGGTTATTAAAGTGGAAGGGGCGGAAAGAGAAATAACAGGAAGCGGTAACGGGCCAATCGACGCTTTCAGCAATGCCCTTAAACAGGGGATGGATCTGGTTTTCAAACTACTCTCTTATCACGAACATGCCCTTGAGCAGGGCTCCGACTCCAAGGCGGTGGCATACATCGGCGTTGAGGACAACAACCGCGATACCTTCTTTGGTGCGGGGATAGATACCAATATTGATGTCGCATCTTTCAGGGCCATACTTAGCGCACTGAACAGGTCGCCTGAAATCAGGAGACAGGTGGGAGAGATATAAAGTATGCAGGGTGGAAAATGAAGAGGAAGGATTTTCTGGACATTGACCGGATCGCTTTTTTGGGGCGGACATATGCGGAGTATCTGGACATGTTTGGCCTCGACGAAAAACGGCTCATGCAGGGTCCTGTGCTGGACTGCCCCAGGAGACGCTATTGGTAAAGGGGTGGAAGGACATCGCACATGTCTTTGAAAAATTCGATGAAAGGGTCTGCTCCGGAGAGATAAGGATATTCCCCCTGACTGGGCTGGACGCCAGGCCGTATCCGCACATAAAGAAAATGCTCTCCTTTCTCGCAGGAGAAGGCCATGAAGCTGAAATAAGGGATGTGCCCTTTGAATTTCAAAGGGGCGCGAATCAAATGCTGACAATCAGGTGCGGTAAGTAAGGAGGCTGGAATATGGAGACGGTGCAGGCTATTCCAGCATAAAGGAGGATGCGATGAAAAGAGCGGTTGTGGTTGTTGTATGGATTCTTGCAATTTCAGTTTATACTTTTGGTTTTGGTGGACATGAAGCTCAGGCGCAGCAGGGATTGACGAAGATAGCGGACGGGGTTTATTCCTACATTGATGAAAAGAACCCGACGCCGGATAAAAGTTTCGGCGCGAATTCGGGGATTATTATCGGCAGAGACGGTATCGTAGTGGTCGATACCCGCATATCCTCAAAAGAGGCGCAGCGGTTCATCAAAGATATAAAAGCCGTCTCGGACAAGCCGATCAAATACGTTGTTAACACTCACTACCACCTTGACCATGCCTTGGGGAACGGTGATTTTATAAAGCTGGGGGCAACGGTCATTGCGCAGATGAATTGCAAAAAGAACATCAGGGACAACGCCGGCACGGTCCTTCTGAGGGCTAAGAACTATGGGCTTACCGACGAGATGATGCAGGGGACAAAGCCTGCGGAACCCTCTATGACCTTTGACAGCAGGATGGAAATAGACCTGGGCGACCGTAAGGTGGCATTAATCAATACCGGCGCATCCCATACGGACGACAGCATAGTCGTCTATGTGCCGGATGCAAAAGTCCTGTTTGCCGGAGACATTCTCTTCACTAATTTCCATCCGAATATGAGGGATGGGGACATAGCAAGCTGGGTCAAGGCACTTGATTCCATCATGGCTATGGATGTTGCGGCGATCATCCCCGGACATGGTCCGCTCTCTACGAAGAAGGACATCCAGGACATGAAGCAGTATCTCATCACCTTCGACAGGATAGGCCGGGATCTGTCGGCACAAGGCAAGGACGTCAAATACATTGCCGCGGAGATACTGAAAGCGGTCCCCAAAAGAGAGTTCTTCGAAATGTTCGTGGCAGGAAATGTGAGCGAAAAATATCTGGAAAAATAAGTGGCCAAGTGAAGTGGCTTTGCTAAGACGCACATTATTTACCAATTTACCGTATGCCGCTGAAGAAGGACATGCGCCGGGTATCGACACCCTGATACCGTCCCTGTCTGAGAAGTTCTATGAAATTGTCCTCAGTAACCTCATCTTCAAATTCGGTGTAACATGTTCCAACATCTTCAGGGGAATGGGCGTCTGAGCCTCCGGTGTAGGGCAGTGCGAGGGTTTCCGCAGCATCCACCGCCATTATATTGTATAAAGGCATATTGCAGCCGTTGTGGCCTTCGAGCGCGCAGATGCCTTGTACCGTAAGAATCAGGTCACCAAGGCTCGTTCCCCTGCGGTACGGGTGCGAGGGGATGACCACGCCTCCAGCTCCCCGCACAATGCGTATTACCTCTTGTACCGGAGGATGCTTTGGCAAGAGTACGTCCGTATCCGCTCCAAAGACAAGGCAGTGCCCTTCAGCGGTGGAGAACTCCACGCCCCTGAATATACGCAGGGCATTGCGGTATTTCTCCCGGAGCTTTTCTACATAATTGCCGGAAGCGGCATAGGAGTGGTGTTCTGTAAACGCGATGCCGTGGAGGTTAAGCTCAATGGCCCTCAGTACGGATATCTCGGGATCAGCGTCATTGTCTTCGCTGTATTTCGTATGCACGTGAAGGTCCAGCCTGTATTTCATCTTCTTATAATAACCGATTGTCCCTGTGCTAATCCGCATACAGGGGGAAAAGCGGCGCATGGTTGGAGGTGAAGAGCGGAGGGTCCCTCTGCAGAATTGTCGCAATGGCGGGATGCCTTTTGAACTCGTTCTCCAGGAATGCCCTCACCAGCTTTCGGTCCCATCCTTTGGGGTGCGCGAAATCCGTGTAGAGGGAGAGGTCTCCTTCGTAAAAGACGGATGTCGCATAATCCTGGGCCTCATGTCCGCACACCGGCATATTGAACAGGGCGAGGTTCAGGTAATCGATACTGTCGCAATGCTCCGCAGTGAAAGCGAGTGTTTCGCGGGCCGCCGCCTCAGTTTCCGCAGGGGTGCCGAAGAGGAGATAGATATAGGTGGCTATGCCCGCCTCTTTCAGCTCATGCAGCGCAGCGGCAGCTGTTGAGAGTTCAATGCCCTTGTCCAGTTTGTCGAGCACGCACTGGTCTCCTGATTCGAGTCCCAGTTTAAGCATCACACATCCCGATTTTTTTAACGCGGCGCAAAAGTCGTGTTCCGCAAGCTCACGTGTGATGCGGGCAAAGCCGTACCACGCTACGCCCGGCGGGTTTTTTATAAGCGCTCTCATGTGAGCCGTGCTGACTTCGTTGTCCAGCAGGTGGAGTAAAACCGGCCCTGTTTTAGTAACCAAAGCGGCGCAATCTTCCGTCATCCTGCGCGCCGGCACCTGGTTGTATGGAGAGCCTTCGGCCTTCTCAGGACAAAAAGAACATTTGGACCAGGAGCATCCGCTGGAACCGCTGTAGGGCAGGATGAGTCCGGGAGAGAGGTAATCCCTAAGCGGCAGGGAATCGTATGATGGGGTATAGTGCCTTTCCCGGAGCCCCTCTGCGCCTGCAAGCGAGAGCAAATAGTCCTCACCAGGACCGGCAACAATGTTATCGAAAAGTCCGCCGAATGGACTGCGCCACCCGGGCCTTCTCAGCCACGAAGTGACAAGTCCGCCGCCGAGTATTAATTTGATCGAAGGGAATGCTTTCTTTAAAAAACCTGCCATGGCAAAAGCGCACAAAGCCTGGCTGAGGTAATTAAGAGATATTCCGACCATAGACGGGCACTTCTCAGCTACAAGCGGGGCAAGTCTCTGCTGGAAGTAGGGGTAAAAAGGATTCTCCTTGTGCTCTGCAGCGGCGCTTAGCAAATCCACGCTTCTCAAAGGAGAGAGCCTGGCATGCTGGTAATTAGAGAGGCTTACTGTTATATCCGGCGCCGTTGAGCTGGCAAGCGCCCTGTTGACGTCCAGTACTGCTCGCTTGTACCTGTCAAATGTACGGTAGGTGCGCGGGTCCCTTAGCGCTGCGAGATTTTGGGGCATGTTGCGGACTGCACGTTTGCTCCAGGTGCCGGAGGGCGCGGCCTGCGGATTATGCAGCAGGTATAGGAGCCCCTCTATGTTGGCGTCCAGGACGGTGTGCTTTATGCCGTGATGCCGCAGCGCGCCTGACAGCCGTGCAATACCGGCAGGCGGCTCGCAAGGTTTTGCCACGGGAGGGTGGATAAGGAGCATAGGCTCTGCCGAAGGGAGTGCCCCTTCAGCCCTTCAGGAACGAGCAGCAGTAATCGGTAAGGCCCTTTATTTTGAGGCTGAACTCAGACATTGCGCACCCCTTTTCGTTTATTTGCGTATTCGTAAAAAGACACTGTACCAGAGTTGCGCGCACCCTTTCAAGTGCGTTGAGCGTAAAATCGAAAATCCTGCAATTTCATTCTTGACAGTTCCCTAACTAACAAGAGCTTTCTGGAGGTCAAGTACAAACTGCTTTGCATGCTGTTTGAAAAAAGTTTTGATCGTCTCCCATTGCACCGCTGTGTTTATGTAGTCAGGCTCCGGGTTTGAGTCGGCATCCGGGAAATAGGTAAGGGCCTTCCCGATAAGTACGGGATTTATTCTTTCCTTTCCAAAACGCAGCACCATATGAGCGGCTATCTTATGAAAGGGAACGCTTTGCAGGATGAAGTACATATCCACAAAATCCCTTTTCGTGCCCCGCTGGCAGATGGCGATAATTTTCATTGCGGCAATATCCAGAATGCCCGAAATAGTAATGCCCTGATGGCTGAGCGGTTTATCAAGGAACGGATACTCGTAAAGAAAAAGAGAGAACTTCACGCCTTCAACATCCATGATGATATGCTCTTGCCCTTCTGCAAGGATGCGAAAAGTCAGCCCTGTCTTCCGGACTGCCGAAATAACGGATTCCACATTAAAAGGAGCAGTGGTGAAGAAATCCAGGTCCACGGACTTCCTGTGCCCGATTTGGAGAGCGAGGGCAGTACCGCCAGCGAGCACCGCCTCATGTTTGAGTATCAGGGGCTTGAGAGTGTTCAATACTTCCCAGCCCTTCTTGGGGAAACACTCTTTATGCATGATCCACCCCGAACCATATTCCCCAGAAGATGCGCGACTTGTCGCTGATGGACCGGCTTACGCCCAGCACATCGATGATAGTCTGCGAGGGATAAACTTTCTGCAGCCACTCAAGGGCATCCAGGTCTCCGAACTCCAGAATTCTCTCGATGATATAGCGGGCATGCCGCCTCATATGGATAGAGTCGGGGTTGGTATCCCAGAACAATGAGCGGAAACGCTCAGGTATCATGGAGACCTCTTTTTTTTCGGCGAGTTTCTTATTTACTTGTGGGCTGCCGATAGGGCCAAGGTATTTATGGACAACCTTTTTGCCCTCACGGGTCACGAGGTAGGCATACTCGCCCTTGCCTATCTTCTTAATTGCTACGCTCATGGTATATTATAACACATTGTTAGGTAATAAGAGTTTTGCGGGCGTTGTGTTAAACTTGGAGGTCTTGTCAATAGGTGTGTAAATAGCATTTAGGCGGCCATCCTTTCCAGTGCCTTTGATTCATGCTTCACCTTTACGCCATCGACAAACTTTGTCCCTGCATACACATCAGACAATAACCAG